>TBL_comb47_HYPODRAFT_10007545_pt1 | contig 11369 bp, 8 predicted proteins | sample TroBogypolimnion_40_FD_10682 | JGI IMG/M metagenome (IMG submission 10682) | reverse complement strand
GCCAAGAGCTTCAATTCCTAAATACACACCAGAAATTAAAACAAAGAAATTACTTGAACACCATTGTAAAACCGCCACACTAAATAACCACTTTCCTTGTGTAATATGATCTTGCAAAAACAGTTTCCAAGAAATAGGATTTTCATAATTTTTAATAATAAAATAAAGTCCCGGAATAGAAGAAATACTATTTGCCAACCCTACTACTAATAGCGTATTGAATAAGGTTATTTCATTTTTTAAAATATAAAAAGCAATTGAAATTAAAACAAGAAATACAATGTCTATGATTACTACAGTGACAATGTTTGCAAGACCTAAAAAAATCTTTCTAAAAAAATCTTGAAGTAAATAACCAACAATAAAACAAATAATAGCATTAGATTGAAAACAATAGATGTTTTCATTTGGTAAAAAAAGGACCAGCAGCTTCACTAAGAACATGAATAAAGATAGTAAAGCCACCAGTCCGAGGAATAAAGACACATAATATTCCTTTCTTTTTGAAATTTTTGAAATTGAAACTTGAAATGGTTGGATAATAAGGGCATTTGTTATGCTCATAACCAAATAAGTAAATAATACTATGGTAGAAAATAAACCAAAGTTTTTTATATCTAATTTTTGTGCTAAAAAAAGTGTCAGTAAAAAATTTGTTCCACTAAATATCGCTTGATCAACAAGAACCAAGAGCGAAGGTGAAAGCAATATTTTTTTTATGAAACTCATTATTATTTATTTTGTTTTCTTATATATTTCGTCCAAACTTTTTTGATTTCATTAAAAACACTAGGATTATATCCTGCTTTGTTTAATACAAACCAAACATTTGGAAGATGGTATTCGTCTTTTAGTAATTCGATAGCAATAATGCTTTTCTCTGCTGTTTTTCTGCTATCTAAAACCATTAAGTTTTGTGATGCAATACTCATAAATAGTAATCCAAGTCCATCTTCATTTACGCTTTGATTATTAATTAAACACAAATCATAATCTTTTAATTTGGCTTTAATCTCATCTTGAAAAACAGTTTTTGTATTACTTAAAAACTTGATATCGGCATAATTTATATAATCATTTGTTGAAATTACTCCGTCCATTCCCCCTGTTACATCCACTACCATAACTTTTCTGCCTTGAGCCACAAAAGCTTTAGCTAAATTGACAGAATGAAATAAATGTTCTTTAGATTTATCATAAGAGCTGACTACAATAATGCTTTGTTTTTGAATCATTCCTTTAAGTTCCATTTGAATAGCTTCTTTCAAGAAATTATCCATAATGCTTTCATTTTTTTTAATAAAAGGAGTAGAAAAGGCAATTGGAACTGTGCTGTTTTTTTCAATTGTATAAGAATCATTAACTTTTGCTTTGGCAATATGAACAACATATATTAAAATGATAGAACCCATTAGTCCAAGAAAAGCAGCCACCACAATTATAATTCCTCGTATCGGTGAAACAGGATCTTTTGAAATCTCGGCTGGTGATATAATTTTGTGAAAAGCAATTTTTGCTGCTCTGGCAATTTCTGCTTCGATTCGTTTCTCGTTTAAGAAATTATGATTTTTTTCATACATATTAAATTCTCTGTTCAAGATATTTAACATTTTTTCTTTTTCTGGCAAACCAATAAATACTTTTTCTGATTGGGTAATATCATTTGACAAATCATCATATTTAACTTGCAGATTTTTTTCCGTATTTCTTATACTTTCAATTTGATAATCTGTCAGATCTTTTATTTTTTGGTCAATTATTTTCACTTTCTCATGTTCTGGTGTATAAGTAAGCAACAAATCTTTTTTATCCGATTGTAACTTTTTCATGTTTTTTACCATTTCAGTTGAAAGTAAATCGGTAAAGGCTTCAAAGTTAGCCGCCAAATCGAGGTAATTGTTTTTTCCAGAAGCGATGTATTTATTTAAATCTTTAATCGCATCTAGATTCATTTTCATGTTTGTCTGCTGAATTTTTAATTGCGATATCTTTCTTAAATCAGTTTCTGTTTCTTGAGTTACATTGATAATATTTCTATCGTCACGATAATTTTGAATGTTTTCTTCTGAATTGGTAAGTTTTTTATCGGCAGTATCAATTTCTTTATTTAGAAAATCTACTGTAACATTTGCTGCTCTATATTTACCTTCGATATAATCTTTGATATACATTTCGGCTAATTTATTTACAAATAGAGCCGCTTTTTCTGGAACTGCACTTTTTAAATTAATTCTAATTACTGGAACATCTTTATCAACTGGAACAATGTCTAAATCTTTATTGATTTTTGCCATCAATTTTTCTTTACTTAAAAATTCAAATTCATAAGTATCAATAATTTTGGCATGTTTTTTTGATTTAATGAATTCATCATTCAAAGTGATTAAAAACTTAGCACCATCAATTGCAATTGGTTTTCCAATAGTCCCTTTGATACCAGTTTTTCCTTCTGGTTTTATCAAAGTAAACTGAGTTTTTGAGGTTACTTTTAAACGGTAACGATTATCATAAGCTTTGTCAGTTTGAAAAGTACCTTCAATATGCAAAGGAGAATTATTAAATAATTCTGAAGATCGCATACCCCCTTTTCTATATATCTCAATACCAAAAGGTAACTGATTTAGAGTGTTTTCAATTAAAGTCGAAGATTTTAAAACTTCAATTTCGGTCGCAATTTTATTGGCAGAAGCAAAAACGTCTAAATCTTTAAATAAATTGGCTCCCGGAACTCCTTCATGAACATCAGCAAGTCTTAATTTTGCTGTACTTTCATACATTGGGGTAACATAATTTAGATATTTTTTCGCAAATAAAATAGAGAGGACAACAACCAATATTACAATTGGTAATCCTCTAAAGAGTGGTTTGAGTAATCTTATATTTTCGTTCATCTTACTAATTTTTTAAAACAATTTCATAAGAATTGCTGCAGCACTGACTGTTGTAGTAAACGGAATAATTATAGATATTCGCTTGTCAAATTCTTTGTTCTTTTTGGAAGGAACAATAACAATATCGCCTGGGTGAAGTAGAATGTTTGTGTTTAAAATATCGGTTGATTTAGTTAAATCAATATTCGTTATTTTTACATTTTCACCTTCTTGGCGAATAATTTTGACAGCTCTCAAATTAGCGTATTCAGCAAAACCACCTGTTTTACTAATAATTTCGAACAAGTTATTTCTGTCTTTATCTACTTGAATAGTAATGGGATTTCTAACCTCTCCAAGAATAGTAATTTCTTTGTTGAGTACTTTTACATCAACAATGGGAGTTACTAACCATTTTGTCATTTCTTTTTTTATTTCTTCTTTAAGTTCTATGATGGTTTTACCAACAACATTTTTAGTTCCTATCCTAGGAACTTCAATATTTCCATTGATATCTACTAATAGCCATTTTCCATAAACCTCATTAGAATTATAAATTCCATAAACCGAACCAACACTCAAGTTATCTTCTCCCCAAACAGATATCGAGATTTTGTCGTCTTTTCTTATTTTATACTGATAATTTACATCATAAGAAAATACGGCTTTATCCATTGGTCCGGTTGTGTTTTCTATTAAATTGTATGTTTTGCAAGATGTGAATAGCAAAACAATTGCTAGTGTTTTTAAAATTGTTTTCATGTTCTTAGGTATTGTGTGTCTTGTGTGTCTTGTGTCTGAGTCTTATTTTTAAAAGACCCCGAGTATTTTTTGTATGAAATTTGGATTTGATTTTCGGAGTTGCTCTTTAACTTTAATTATTTTGTCGATAACTTGTGTCATTTTATCGCAAACATTATTGTCTTTTATTACATAATCAAATGCACCATATTTAAGTGCATCTACTGCAGTTTTAATATTTTCTTGTCCAGAAACCATTACAACATAAATATTAGGATTATATCGTTTTATCTTTTTTAAAACTTCAAATCCTGTAATATCTTCCATGTTATGATCTAAGAAAATAATGTCAGGACTTTGATTTAAATTGATCAAACAATCGTTTCCATTACTGTAATAAGTAATGTCGCTATAATTCATGTTTTTTAAATATTGTTGGTAAACATTTGCACAAAAGATGTCATCGTCTACTATAAAAAATTTGAATTGATTTTCCATTTTAAATAAATTATTTTCAAATGGATCTACCAAAGTCACGCCAATTAAATAATTGACTAATAATCAGTATTTTATGTTTTTGGTGGAAAATAATTTTTTTCCAAAATTTGGAAAAAAATCCAATTGTGAAGATTTGTTATTGTTTTATTTCGTTCTCTTTTAAAAGCAAAACTACTTTTTCTAAAGTAAATTTGATTGTGGAAAATAAGAGAATTATCTGTTCTTTATCGTTCGTTTCTTTGGATACTTTTTCAAGAAGTTTAACATCATCTACAATTGATAAAATACCCATTCCTTCAACACTAGGTTTAATTTTGTGGATTAATCTACTTACTTCTTGAAAATCGTTTAAAGGAATTGCTTTTTCTACTTTTTCAATTGTTTCAATTGTTTGGTCGATAAAAACAGTAATCATTTTTTGAACAAATTCTTGATTTCCCCTACTTAAATTGTTTAAAGAACTCAAGTTGTATAACCAATTATTTTCAGAAGCATGATTAAGTAAAGTAGATTTGTCATTTTCACGATGAAGAAGTTTTGCAATGGTTTCAAGCAAAATAGTTTCATCAAATGGTTTTGTGACATAATCATCCATTCCTGCTTTTCTACATTTTTCAATTTCAGTTTTAAAAGCATTAGCGGTAAGGGCTATTATAGGAGTTTTAATATTTAATTTATTTCGTATAACCTTTGTAGCTTCAATTCCATCCATTTCAGGCATTTGAATATCCATAAGAATGATGTCAAATTTATTTGCTTTAAGAATTTCTACTGCTTCTAATCCATTTTCTGCTTCTACAACTTTGCAGTTAAAATATTGCAACGAATTTTGAGCAACCATTCTATTTAAGTCATTGTCTTCTACCAACAATATTCTGGCACCATCAATATTTGTAAGTTCTTTGTCTGAAAGAGCAGTTTTAATATTCTCTTGATTTCCTTTTTCGAATGTTAAATAAATGTAGATTTTGGTACCAATGTTTTTTTCGCTTTCAACTTCTATTCGACCATTCATTAAATTTACTAATTCTTTAGTAATAGCCATTCCTAAACCGGTTCCTCCAAATTTTCGAGTTATTTTTTTGTCTTCTTGAGAGAATTTTTTAAAAATAGTATCGATAAACTTTTTATCCATTCCTATTCCTGTATCGAATATAGAAATACATATTTCTTCCGAATTTATTTCTTCTGAAATTAAATTACAGTTGACATTTATTTCTCCTTTTTGGGTAAATTTGAGTGAGTTTCCAATAAGATTAAATAATATTTGCTCAATTCTTAAGGGATCTCCTTTTAATACTTTTGAAATATTAGAATCGTAATTAATAATTAAATCGATACTTTTTTGTTCCGCCTTTGGTTGTAAAACGGTTACCACATTTTTAATTGAGTTTTCAATAATAAAAGCTTCATCATTTATAGACATTTCTCCAGCTTCAATTTTTGAAATATCCAAAATGTTATTTATAATGGCCAATAAATGTTTGGAAGCAATAGAACTATTTTCAATATATTTTTTTTGTAAATCAGTAAGCTCTTGTTTTTCAAGTTCTCTTAAAAAACCAATTATTGCATTAAGTGGAGTTCTTATTTCGTGGCTCATATTAGCAAGAAATGCTTCTTTGGCTTTGGAGGCTTCTTCTGCTTTTATTTTTTCATTTTCTAAATCAATTTCAAGTTGTTTTTGATCAGTAATGTCAAGATGAATTCCGATAGTTCCAACTAAATTTCCTTGGTCATCAAAGTTAGGTGCTCCACTAATTGCCCACCATTTTAGTTCACCACGTTTGTTTTTTACAGGAATTTGATAAACATCGGAAACACCTAGTTTTCTAACAACATTTTTGGTTTTCATTATTTCAAAATTCTCGCCAAAAATGAATACTTCCGCTGGGTTCTTACCGATTAGTTCATTGGTCTCATATCCAGAAATGTCAGAAAAACTTTGATTAGCAAATTGAATAATTTCATTATTGTCAACCTCTATCAAACCTAAATTCATATTGGCAATAATGTTTCTGTATTTTTCTTCTTGATATTTTAAATTATTTTCTGCTTTTTTTCTTTTAGAAATATCTTGAATAAAGGCGCAAAAGAAGATACTTTTCCCCTGTTTTACTGGAATTATTGACATTTCAATAGGAAACTCATCACCGGTTTTATTTATGCCAATAACTTCAATTTGTTTGTTTAAAACTAATTCTTGCCCAGGTTTAATAAAGTGTTTGATTTCTATTTCAGTGGCTTCAGTATTTTCTTCAGAAAACATAGTGTCGATTAATTTTTTTCCAAAAACATCTTCTCTTTTCCATCCAAAAATTTTCTCTGCACTATCATTCCAAAAAGTAATTAATCCGTTTTTATCAATTGTTAAAATGGCATTTAAAGCAGAATTCATGATTAAGCGATTTCGCTCTTCACTTTGTTCTAATAAAGTCTGTATGTTTATTCTTTGGGTAACATCAGTGTATTTCCATAAATTCCCTTTATATTCATTATTTATGAAAATTGGAATAAAATCTTGTTCCAAATATCGACCATCAATCGTTTCTAAAAGAGAGTTAGTAACGACTTTCCTTTTTTTAATATATCTATCAGCATCGTTTGAAAATTTAGTGGGAGAAACAAATATATTTTTATATTCTTCAGTTAATAGAGAACAATCAAGTCCTACCATATCATCTGTGTTTGACTTAATATTTAAAATTTCACAATATAATTGATTAATATATAATATTTTTCTATTTTCATCTTCCACTTTAATTCCTGATGGAAGATTGGCTAATAATGTTTTTAAAAGTTCGACGGTTCTAGAAAGATTGTTTTCAAATTCCTTTCTTTTTTCAATTTGTTTATTTAAATATTTTGATATAAACAATAAATCATCAACATCGTCATCATGTTTTATTTCATCAAATCCATCTTCAAGAACCTCTAAACTATCATACAAATTAGCAATGGATTGTTTTTTTAATTCAAATTCAGTTTTTAAACTTTCATTAATTTGATTGTATTCAATTTCACTTTCTTGAAAGGCATGATTCATCAATTCTTTATCTCTTTCAAATGACAAATAGGAATCGTTTATCGCTTGAATAAATTCTTTAAACAATTGATTTTCAATATATTCTGGTGTTAAGTATTTACTTATTTGTCGTTTTAAAAGTTTGTGAAATGACATATTAAACTAGTTCATTAATGCAAGTTATGGTCATAGTTTGGTTATGAAGCTCACAATTTTGCATTGGTTTTAGTGGTGAAATTTCTCCGTAGGAATAAAATCCAGTCAACATCGTTTTGTTTCCAAACACTTCTGAAACGGCTTCCACTTCTTCTTCAATTCTATTGTTTAAAATAATTTTTCTTCCAACGCAACTTATCAAAAGTGCCAATTTTTGCTCGGTACTGTTCATTTTTAAACAAGTGTTGGCAGCATCACTTGCAGCGTCAATTAAACGATCAAAATTTGCTTTCATAAATCGAACTTTACTTCCCTCAGGAATATCACCTGCAAAAGTCATAGATTGATTATTTTCATCAATTGAAAGAATGGTTCTAACAATAGTTTCTTGGTTATCGTCTAGTTTTATAGATAATGGGAATAGTAATGCAGAACCAGGAAGTTCAGCGGCATATTTTCCTAAATAATTTTTATATAAATCTAATGCGTTTTTATTGTCAATTTCAAAAAGAACATTGTCTTTTGATTTTGTTACCAATCGTTCTAGTCCAAAACTTTCCCAGCCTCCAATAGAACCGTGAGATAAAACTAGTTTATCCCCATAAAAGCCTATAGCAACTATTTCTCCAGAACTTGGAACCGAATTTAATCCGACAAATGTTTTTTCAAAATTTGTTCCATCTCCAGCCAATCCACCTGTTATTAATGTGCCTTTTGGTTTGACTGAATTCATGCCTTTAACTAATTCACTTCCATTAACCTTTCCTCCATCTGAAAGAACAAAAACCATTTTTAAGTTGTCTTGCGATAAATTGTTGATTAATGATTTCCCAGCCTCAAAACTAGATGAAAACTTGTCAATATTAACTTTTGAAGTCGAAATTGTTGAAGTCGAAAATTCAATAGCAACTAAAGAAATAGTATCATCTAATACTTCTACATCATATATCTCACCAGCAGATGAACAAATTGCTATTTGAGCATTTGGAAACTTGTCTTTTATTTTTTCAAAGGACTCTTTTTTAGACACTAATTCGCTTGAACCAAATCCAAGGACTAAATGAGCATTATCAAAATTCAAATTTTCTTCATTCTTTTCTTTAATGAAGTTTTCTGTTTTATATAACAATGAAGCTACTTTCATAATAATTATTTTTAAGTTATTGTTTGAATTAAATTGTAAATTGTAGATTTCCCAATGTCTAATTTCTTAGCCGTTTTTAATACATCATTATTATTTTTCTTTAAATAATGTAGAATAATTTCAGAAGTATATTCTTTTAAAGTTTTTTCATCCGATAAAAAGAAATTTGTATCATTTATGTTTGAAAAGGTTAAATCATCACTGAGAATTTCTTTTCCATCACACATTACACAGGCTAAATCAACAATAGATTTTAGCTCCCGAATATTCCCAGGGAAAGGATATTTCATTAGTTTGTCTTTTGCCTCTTTTGATATTGAAATAGATTTCATTTTGTTTTCTTTTACAAACAAATCCATAAAATATTTTGCTAATAAAAGTTTGTCGTTTCCTCTATCTCTCAAAGGAGGTAATTCAATTGGTAAACCAATTATTCTATAATATAAATCTTCACGAAAATTACCTTTTTTTACTTCTTGAGCTAAATCTTTATGAGTAGCAATTATTAATCGGGCATTGAATTTTATTCGTTCTTTTCCGCCAACGCGAGTAACTTCTCTTTCTTGTAAAACGCGTAATAGCTTACTTTGCAAATTCAAATCCAATTCGGCAATTTCATCAAGAAAAATAGTTCCACCATCTGCTTGTTCAAATCGACCAATTCTTTTGTTATCAGCTCCTGTGAAAGAGCCTTTTTCGTGACCAAAAAACTCACTTTCAACTAATTCTTTTGGAATAGCTGCCATGTTAACGGCAACAAAAGGTTTGTTTTTTTTGTCTGAATTATAATGAATTGCTTTGGCTACAACTTCTTTTCCTGTTCCGGTTTCACCGGTTATTGAAACATTAATATTAGTATTAATGGCCTTGTTAATTTTATTAAAAACATTTTTTATTGCCTCACTTTGACCTACAATAGTATTTTCAAAGCTAAATTTTTGTTCTAACTGCTCTGTGAGTTCTTCAACTTTATTAACCAACTGAAGGTTTTCTCTAATTTTAATTATTGAATTCCAAAGAATATCTTTCGTGTGAGAGTTTTTAACAATATAATCACGTGCTCCTGATTTAAGAAAATCAACAGCTACTTCTATATCGTCTTGACCACTTATTATTATTATGGGTATTGAATTATTAGTTTCTTGAATTTTTTTTAGGAGTTTATCTCCTGTAATATCAGGCAATCCAAAATCTAAACTAATTATGTCTGGTTTTAGGTATAAATTTTCTAAACATTCTTTTCCTGTTTTAAAAAGATATATTTCATAGTCAGGATTTAACTTTAAATGATACCTCAAAGTTTCTCCAAAAAAAGGATCGTCTTCTATTATAAAAATTTTTAATAATTTCATATTTGGGACTTTAAAGATTACTAAATTATAAAAATAAGTAATACAAAAATGTTTTTTTCCAAAAAATGGAAATTAAATTTTAGTATGTAAGTAATTGAAATAGAAAATTAGGCATTACTTTTGCAAAAGAAAAAGAATAAAAATTCAAAATAACTGTCATGATTGATAATCTAAAAAAAATATTAAACGAAGACCAAGATCCAAAGGCTATTGAAAAAATTACAGCAAAATTGAATAACCTGTTAATGTCAAATGAAGAAGTCGGATATATTGCAGTTCAAAAAAAACCTGCTGTAACTATTTTCCCAGATAGCATAGTTGTTACGAATAAAAGAATAATTATATGCAAACCAAAAAACCTTGGTTTATCAATGGAGTTTGTTGATTACGATTGGGATGACATAGTTAGTAGTTTTGTAAAAGAAGGTATTTTGGGTGCTGATTTTACTTTTACAACAAAATCTGAATTAACACATACAATTGATTATTTGCCTAAAAACCAGGCTAGAAAATTATATACTTATGCTAAAGAACAATTGGATATTTTGAAAAATGGAACTCCAATTATTACTACAAGTGGAAATTCTTCTTCAATTGATGCTACTCAAGAATTGGATGAAATTGAAGAAATAGATACAGAAGAAGTGATTAATTTTGCTGAGATTATGCCTGTCACTAATTATTCTTCTTCAGATGAAATAAAGGAAGAAGTACCAACAATAACAACAGAAAAAAAATTAAATGAATTATCTCAAGATGAATTATTTGAAAAATTACAGAATTACAAAAAACTACTTGATAACGGTTTGATTCTTCAAGGGGAATATGATAATTATAAGAAAGAAATTTTGAGTAATATGTAATTGATTTCAAATTCTATTTTACGAAGCACATAAATTATTTTATGTGTTTTTTTATTTAGTAAAATCATTTATTTAAGTATTCATCTATAGTAAATTTGAATTTATCGATTATATGCTAGTCTATACTATTTTTTAAAAAATAATATGCAATATTTGGATTAAAATTCAAATCCCTTACAATGAATAAATTATTAAATATCCTATTTGTCGAAGATGATCTCATAGAGGTTATGAAATTTAATAGAGTTTTGAAAGCCTTAGGATTGCATCATAGATTGATTGAAGCCAATAATGGTGAAGAGGCTTTATCTATTTTAAGAGAAAAAGAAATCATCCCTGATATTATATTATTAGATTTAAATATGCCAAAACTTAATGGTATAGGGTTTCTGAAAATTCTAAAAAATGATGAACATTTAAAACAAATTCCTGCCATAATATTTACTACCTCCAACAATCATAGGGACATTATAGAATGTTATAAGATTGGAATTGCTGGATATATTTTAAAACCATTAAAATATGAAGATTACCAAATAATTATTAAGAAAACACTTGATTATTGGTCAACAAATGAGTTAATTTAGAAGATATGTATGGAATTGTAAACAAAGCGATTGAAGATTTAGTTGTTGCTAATTTTGGATTGGCGAAATGGGAAGCTATTAGAGATCGAAGTGGTATAGAAGTAGATTTTTTTATAAGCAACGAGGCATATGA
>TBL_comb47_HYPODRAFT_10007543_pt1 | contig 11371 bp, 6 predicted proteins | sample TroBogypolimnion_40_FD_10682 | JGI IMG/M metagenome (IMG submission 10682) | reverse complement strand
TGGGCGTCGGTTTCCACACCGACGCTGGGGCACGTCGTCGATGTGGAAATCGACGACCAACCACGCGCGGCCCGCCACTGCGACCACCACTGCGGCATTGCCAGCCCGCCAACGCCAGATTCTATGGGCCGCGATGCCGGCCGAAACGTCCCCCGACTCACGTCCCAGCGCTGGCGGCTGGCGCGACGGCCGCTGGATTCTCGTCGGGTTGTTGCTGGTGCAGCTGGCGGGGTTCTTCCAATTCAGCCCGCGCTATGACTACCTGCAGGTCGCGCGCCGCTGGGGCGTGCTGGCGATTCCGCCGAACTTCTCGGACCTGTATTTCATCGCGGCCGCCGGGGCCACGCTGCGCGCCGGCGGGGATCCCTACCAGCTGAACGCGTTCGATCCGATGAAGCGGCCCTACAACTATCCGCCGCTCTGGCTGCATCTCACCTGGCACACCTCGGTGTCGCCCACCGTAATCCGGTGGCTGGCCGTCGCGATGGGCGCATTCGGGCTCGGGGCGTTTCTATGCTTTCTCGGACGGATCTCCCCGGGACGCGGGCTGCTGCTGGGCCTGCTGACCTGCTCACCCCCGATCCTGCTCGCCGCACAGCGCGCCAACGCGGACGTCCTGATGCTCGGCTTGGTGGCGCTCGGCCTCGTGCTCCTGCGGCGCGGGCAGGCGGTGGCAGGTTACGCGAGCCTGGTGGCGGCGACATGGTTGAAACTCTATCCGCTGTTCACGCTCGTCGTGCTCTGGCGGGAACCGCGTGAGCGCCTGCGCCGGCTCGGCGCGCTCGTGGTGCTCGCGGGTCTGCTCTGTTTTGCGGCCTACGCCGGTTATCTCGGCCGGATCTTTGCCAACACCCCGACGGGCGGACTTCATTCCTATGGCGCGCGGGTGGCGGCGTTCTGGGCGGAGTTTTTCCTGGCGGGCCAGGGCTGGGCGGTGAACCTCAACGTGCTCGGTCGCTGCTGCACGCTGCTGGCCGTCGCGGTCGGCGCGCTCGCGCTGCGTTGCAGCTGGCGGCGTCCGCTGGCCGCGTCATTCGACCCGGCCGAACTCGACGGATTCCGCGCTGGCGCGGCGGTCTACGTGACGACCTTCCTGTTCAGCGTGAGCTTCGACTACCGCCTGCTCTTCCTGCTGCTGTGCGTGCCGTTTCTCTGTTCACTGGCCTCGTCGCGCGCCCCCGGGCGCAACTGGGGCATCGGCGCGCTCGTGCTCATTTTCGGCCTGATGTGGCCCAACGGCCTGTTCTGGAAACCCCTCCTCCTCGTGAAGGAAGCGTCCAGCTGGGGATTATTCTTCGTCCTCACCGTCCTGCTGGCCAGGGGATCGATTACAGAAGTGAGAAGGCAGAAGGAAGAATGATGAAGGGCCTGACTTCTCCATTCTTCCTTCTGCCATCTTACTTTCCTCAGTAGCTCCGGCCTTCGCTCTTCTCGTAGTAATTCACGTAGGCCTGGTTCACCACGCGGTAACCGCCGGGCGTGGGATACTTGCCGGTGAAATACCAGTCGCCCGTGTGCCCCGGCACCGCCGCATGCAAGTGCTCGATGGTTTGGAAAATGATCTCGATCTCGCCCTGCCACTCAATGCCCTTCGGCCGCACGCGCTCCACGATCTTCCGTGAAATCTGCTCGGGCGTGAAGGGCTCGTAGATCTTCCGCACGTGGTTGACCGCGCCATTGGTCGTAATCTCCCGCCGGCACAGCGCGTAGACTTCCTCGAGCAAGGTGGCCTGGCCGCGTTCCTTCAGCAGCTCGACCGCCGCCTCAAACGCGATGAATTTGCCCAGCTCCGACATGTCGATCCCGTAGCAATCGGGGTAGCGCACCTGCGGCGCGGTCGAAACGATGACGATCTTCCGCGGGTTGAGCCGCGCGAGAATGCGGAGGATGGATTTGCGCAGTGTCGTGCCGCGGACGATCGAGTCGTCCACGCAGACCAGGTTGTCGCCAGGGTTCACCGAACCGTAAGTGATGTCGTAGACGTGGCTCGCGAGCTGGTTGCGCATCGTTTCCTGCCCGATGAACGTCCGGATCTTGATGTCCTTGCTCACGACTTTTTCGCCTCGCGGCCAGTTGCGCAGGATGAGCTCGTCCAGCAGCGCCTCGGTGAGCTGGCCCTTCGCCTGCGCCGCAAGGATCGCCGCCTTCACCTCGTCGCGGCGCTTCGTGCGCAGCGCCGACATCAAACCGTAGTAGGCCACCTCGGCGGTGTTGGGGATGAAGCCGAACACGGTCTTCGCCCAGTCACCGCCGATGGATCGGATCACCTGGTCAGCCAGCCCGCCGCCCAGCGCCTGGCGCTCGCGGTAAATGTCGAGGTCGTTGCCCCGGGAGAAATAAATGCGCTCGAATGAGCACGATGCGCGCGGCAACGGCGGCGTAAACGGCTTGGAGGAGACCACGCCGTTCTTCTTGATGACGACCACGTGACCCGGGTCGACTTCCTTCACCTGCTCCACTGCGAGGTCGAACACGGTCATCAACGGGGCGCGCTCCGACGCAAACGCAATGAACTCGTCATTCTGGACCCAAAAGCACGGCCGGATGCCCGACGGGTCGCGCGCCACGAAGGCGTCGCCGTTGCCGATGAGCCCAGCGATGGTGAAGCCGCCGTCCCATTTGTTAGCCGCCCGCGTGAGGACGCGAGTGAGGTCGAGGTCCTCGCTGATCTGCCGCGAAATCGCCGCGCCCGCCATGCCCTTCAGCCGGAGGTGCCGGTAGATTTTCTCATGCTCCTCATCCAGGAAAAAGCCGATCTTCTCCAGCACCGCCTGCGTGTCGGTCGCGTAAATCGGATGCTGGCCCATGTCCGTCAGCGAGTGATTCAACTCGACGGTGTTGGTCAGGTTGAAATTCCCGCACAGCGCGAGATTGCGCGTCGGCCACGGGCTGCGGCGGAAGAACGGGTGGCAGGACGACAGGTTGTAGCCGCCGCTGGTGCCGTAGCGCAGGTGACCCAGGAAGAGCTCGCCGCCGAAGTCGAAGGACTGCTTCACCGTGTCGGCAAACTCCGGGTGGATGACGCCCGCTGCGACCTTGTCGTTATACTGGCCGAGCAGGAGCTTGAAGATCTTGTCGAGCGGGTTGGTCTTCACGCTGCGCTCGCGGAACATGAACGCCTCGCCGGCGGGCACATCGAGCTTCACGCACGCCACGCCCGCGCCGTCCTGGCCGCGGTTGTGCTGCTTTTCCATCAGCAGGAAGAGCTTCGTGAAGCCCCACAGCGGCGAACCGTATTTCTCCTGGTAGTAGGCCAGCGGCTTCAGCAGCCGGATCATTGCAATGCCGCACTCGTGCGTGATCCGGTCGCTCATGGCTGCACCCCGGCCGGGCCGGTGAGGTTTTGGACGGGCGGAAAGTCGGCGTTGGTCCTCAAGCCCCAGATTTCGGCTACGTCCCGGAATTCGTCAACGGCTTTCTCCGTCAACGCGGCGGGAAGATGGAGATAACCGCGAATGAACGCCCATGGACGCGAATCCAGCTGAAAGCCGGCCAGTTCGGATTGATGGATCGCTTCGCGTTTCTTCGCGGTTCCAACCGCCTTCTTGACCGCACCCGCGATGTCGCAAACCATGCCCGGCCTCAACCATGTTGATCCTCCGCGGCTCCCCGGCTCTCTCCCCTTTCCGCCTCGCCAAGCTCCTCCAGGATCTCACCGCCGCCCAGCTGCCCGCCCGCGCCCTCAGCGCCGAGTTCGTCCATGTGGTCGAAACCACTGCGGATCTGACCCCCGCCGAGCGCACCGTCCTCGAGAAGCTGCTCAGCTACGGCCCCAGTCGCGCCGCCGTACCCGTCACCGGCCTCACGCAGATCGTCGCCCCCCGCCCCGGCACCATCTCCCCGTGGTCCTCCAAGGCCACCGACATCGCGCACATCTGCGGCCTGGCCACCGTCGCACGCATCGAGCGGGTCGTGGTTTACACGGTCGACCTCGCGGTCGACGAGGAGGCAAGTGACAAGAGCCAAGTAACAAGCCCGGCCGGCACCGGTCCAGCCTCGTCACTCGTCACTGGTCACTCGTCACGGGCTGCGACCCTGGCTGCCAAGCTTCACGACCGGATGACGCAGGTCGTTTTCGACCACATCGAAAAGTGCGAGATACTTTTCCGCCACGAAACGCCGCGCCCGATGACGTCCGTGCCGCTCCTCGCGCAGGGCCGCGCCGCACTCGTCGCCGCCAACCGGACACTCGGCCTGGCGCTGGCCGACGACGAGATCGATTACCTCGTCAAGGCCTTCACGTCCCTCGGACGCGACCCGCATGACATCGAGCTGATGATGTTCGCGCAGGCCAACTCCGAACACTGCCGCCACAAGATCTTCAACGCCAGCTGGGACCTCGACGGCGCCGCACAGGCCAAATCGCTGTTCCAGATGATTCGGAACACCTACCAGCTGCACAGCGACGGCATCCTCTCCGCCTACAAGGACAACTCCGCCGTCTTCGCCGGTTCGCGCGGCGGCCGCTTCTACGCCGACCCCAAGTCCCACGAATACAGCGCGCACCCCGAGGACATCCACATCCTCTGCAAGGTCGAGACGCACAACCATCCCACCGCCATCTCGCCCTATCCCGGTGCCGCCACCGGCTCGGGTGGCGAGATCCGGGACGAGGGCGCCACCGGTCGCGGCGCCAAGCCCAAGGCCGGCCTCACGGGCTTCACCGTCTCCAATCTCCACCTGCCCGGCGCCGTCCAGCCGTGGGAAAAGGGCGTCGGCAAGCCTGGCCGCATCGTCTCCGCCCTCGACATTATGATCGAGGGCCCGCTCGGCGGCGCCGCCTTCAACAACGAATTCGGCCGCCCAAACATCAACGGCTATTTCCGGACGTTCGAAGCCGAGGTGCCCTCGGCCAAGGAAGAAAGAAGAATGAAGAATGATGAAGTCAGCAGCCGATCCCCGGCGGTTCCGAATTCCGCAGCTTCTTCCCTCTTACCTCTGGCCTCTGACTTTCGCGCCACAGAGTGGCGCGGCTACCACAAGCCCATCATGCTCGCCGGCGGACTCGGCAACATCCGGCCGGATCACGTCAAGAAGGGCGTCATCGAACCCGGCGACAAGCTCGTCATCCTCGGCGGGCCCGCGATGCTGATCGGTCTCGGCGGTGGCGCCGCCAGCTCGATGGCCAGCGGCTCAGGCAACGAGGACTTGGATTTTGCCAGCGTCCAGCGCGACAATGCCGAGATGGAACGCCGCTGCCAGGAGGTCATTGACCGCTGCTGGGCGCTCGGCGACGAGAACCCGATTTCGTTCATCCACGATGTCGGCGCCGGCGGTATTTCCAACGCCCTGCCCGAGCTGGTCAACGACGCCGGCCGCGGCGGCCGCTTCCAGCTCCGCGCCGTCCCCAACGATGAGCCCGGCATGAGCCCGCTCGAGATCTGGTGCAACGAGTCGCAGGAACGCTACGTCATCGCCGTCCCCGCCGCGCGCCTCGCCGTGTTCCAGCAACTCTGCGAGCGCGAACGCTGCCCGTTCGCCGTCGTCGGCGAGGCGACCGAGAAAAAACAGCTCGTCGTGGAAGACGCGCATTTCAAGTCCACGCCCATCGACCTCCCGCTCGAGGTCCTCCTCGGCAAGCCGCCGAAGATGCACCGCACGGACACGACGCTCACCCGCCCGCTGCAACCCTTGTTACTTGGTAGCTTGCCACTGACGGACGCAGTCCGCCGCGTCCTCTCCCACCCGACCGTCGCCGACAAGACCTTCCTCATTTCCATCGGTGACCGCACGCTCGGCGGCCTGATCTGCCGCGACCAGATGGTCGGCCCGTGGCAGGTGCCCGTCGCCGACTGCGCCGTCACCGCCGCCGCGTTTGACGTCTACACCGGCGAAGCCATGGCCATGGGCGAGCGCACCCCCGTCGCCATCAATTCCGCCGCCTCCTCCGCGCGACTCGCTGTCGGCGAGGCGCTCACGAACCTCGCCGCCGCCCAGGTCGGCGATATCGGCCGCGTCAATCTCTCCGCCAACTGGATGGCCGCGCCCGCGATCCCCGGCGACGGCGCCGACCTCTACGCCGCGGTAAAGGCCGTGGGCATGGAACTCTGTCCGGCGCTCGGCATCACGATCCCCGTCGGCAAGGACTCGATGAGCATGAGCACCGCGTGGCAGGACGCCGCCACCGGCGAAAGCCGCCGCGTCACCGCGCCCGTCTCGCTCATTATCTCCGCCTTCGCGTCCGTCACCGACATCCGCCTCTCGCTCACGCCGCAGCTGAAGTATGATCAGGATTTGAACACGGAGATCGCGGAGAACGCAGAGAGAAACAAATCCCAGGGCTCGTCTTCCGCGAACTCAGCGCCCTCTGTGTTAAAAAATCCGGGTTCAGGATCCATCGGCAGCACGGTCCTTCTCCTGATCGACCTGGGCCGCGGGAAGAACCGGCTCGGCGGGTCGATCCTCGCACAAGTCGTCTCACAGACCGGCGCCGAGCCGCCAGACGTCGATTCCGCCACGGACCTGAGAAATTTTTGGAACGCCATCCAGCAGCTCGGCCGGCAGAAAATGCTCCTCGCCTACCACGACCGTTCCGACGGCGGCCTGCTGGCCACCGTCACGGAAATGGCCTTCGCCGGGCATGTCGGCGTGGACCTCGATCTCCCCGCTGGCCACGACATTTTCCCGGCTCTCTTCAACGAGGAACTCGGCGCCGTGCTCCAGATTCGCGCGTCCGACCTCGATGACGTCTCCCTCATTTTGCGTGGTCACGGCCTCACCGCGTGCGTCACGCGCATCGGGACGCTCAATTCCGCCTATGCGCTGCGCATCCGGCAGGCCGGCAAGGTCATCCTGGGCGAGAATCTCACCACGCTCCGCTCGTATTGGTCCGACGTCACCCGCCGGATCGCCGCGCTCCGCGACAACCCCGCCTGCGCGGAGTCCGAGTACCAGTTGAAACTCGACGCCAGCGACCCGGGCATCACGCCGCACCTCACCTTTGACCCGCGACCCTGCGGCGCCCCGGTCGAGTCCAAGACCGCGGACCCCTTCGTCACGTCCGCGCCGTTCATTTCGATGCGGGCCAAGCCGTCGGTCGCCATCCTACGCGAGCAGGGCGTCAACGGCGAAGTCGAGATGGCCGCGGCGTTCACGCGGGCCGGCTTCAAGGCCGTGGACGTGCACATGACTGACATCCTCAGTGGCCGCGTCTCGCTGCGGGACTTTCGCGGCCTCGCCGCATGCGGCGGATTCAGCTATGGCGACGTCCTCGGCGCCGGCGAGGGCTGGGCCAAGAGCGTGCTGTTTCATTCGAACGCCTTGGCGGAGTTTAGCGCATTCTTCCAGCGCGTGGACACCTTCGCGCTCGGCGTATGCAACGGCTGCCAGATGATGAGCAATCTTAAGTCCATCATCCCCGGCGCCGACCTCTGGCCGCGCTTCGTCCAAAACCAATCGGAGCGTTACGAGGGCCGGCTCGTGTCGGTGAAAGTTGAAAAGAGCCCCAGCGTCCTCTTCGCCGGCATGGACGGCAGCGTCATCCCCGTCGTCACCGCCCACGGCGAAGGCTACGCCGAGTTCGCCAGCGCGGACGCGGCAAAGAAGTGCTCCGCCTCTGGCCTCGTGTCGGCGCGCTTCGTGGACAACAAGCAAGCGCTCGCGCTTGCGCAGTCCTCCGTAGCCCAACGGGCGAAGGAGGACCCCATTTACACCGAGCAATATCCACTCAACCCCAACGGCTCCCCGCTCGGCATGACCGCGCTCACCACGACCACGGGCCGCGTGACGATCCTGATGCCCCACCCCGAGCGCGTCTTCCGCACCCAAGCCCTGAGCTGGCACCCCGCCGACTGGGGCGAGGACTCGCCGTGGATGAAGCTGTTCGACAACGCCCGGTCGTGGGTGGGTTGAATCTTGCGCGGAGATCAACCTCCAAACCGCCTCTTGAGGTAGACTAGAAATACCGCGATGACTGCCACGGAGATAAGACAGGCCACATAGCCGACCATCAAAGCTATCGTCTCTCCAAGATCCGGAAAACGCTTTCGGATTTCGAGCCAGAGCCCGTGAACGTGACTGGGCAGCGCCTTCTGATACTTGCTTGGCGCCACTTTCGCAAACAAGCGGGTTACCATTTCCCGCAGCTGGCGGATTGTCTCCAAATCCAGTGACCGGCTCTGCCACACCGGGTCAAGCCGAGCGTCACAAATCAACCGCGCCCGGCGATAGGTAAACCCGGTCGTGAGGCACATGAACCCCGCGAGAAGCCCAAATGTCCAAACGTGTAGTCGGTCCGCCAACCACGCCAACCCCACGATCGCCAGCACGCGAAAAATGAGCTCCAGCACGGGGTAACGCGAGAAAAGCGCGTCATTCGTGAATTGGCCGCCGTCGAGCGGCACGAGTGGAAGCAGGTTGATGGCGTTCAGGACCAGGGAAATCCACGCGAAGTGAATCAGCGCTGCCGGTTGTGGCGCCCACAGCGCCGCCACCGCCGCTAGCAAGGTCGTGAAGAGGCCAAATACGGGCCCGGCCAGTGACACGAGGGCATTGCGCGTGGCATCAAGTTCGCGAGGTTCGCCCGTGGCCAAGCCGCCCAACAGCGGCAGGAAGAGCATCCTCACGTTCTTGTAGCCGCACAGCCGCATGGCGATGACATGGCCGAGTTCGTGGAGCGCCACCGCCACTGCGAGATAGATCACCGTTTGCCAACCCCAACGCAGACCACCGAGACCGACGAACAACACAGCAGTGAAAAACAGCAGGGCGGCGGCCGCCTGCTTGTTCGCGGCGTTCTCACCCCGGCTGACGACCGCTTGCAGCAACTCCTCGTCGCTGAGGGTCGGTCCACCAGGTGCGACCGTCCCGCTGGGCGTCGGGGTGTACGGCATCATGGCCCTTGCAGATGTCTCAAGTGAATGCACCGCGCAACTCACGATTCGCGACCGCCCGCAAAGTCCTCCGCCGCGTCGACGGCGGGAGAGCGCCAGCTTCCTCTCGATCTCGGGGACCTTGCGCCGAGAGCGACAGCCCACAAGCTCCAGCTCTTCAACGATCATGAATTCGGGCCACTACGTCTCGCATGGGTCGGCGGATTCGGGCCACTCCGACATTTCGCCCCCGCCACGTGCCTTGGTCACGTTGCCACCCGGGCTAGGGATACGGCTAAGCCGTTCACCCCTCTCGGAATTTTTCGTCCCGCCCACGCGCATTCTCTGGCAAAGCCCCTCGGGCGTCGCCCACGCGGAGCGATTGCTGGCCCCCTCGCCCGGCCAGATCGGGCTGAGCGAAGCGGTTTCGCCCTGCATGCTGACCGCCTCGGCCATCCACGGGGCCGCGGGTGTGCTGATCGATTTTGGGTGTGAGCTGCATGGCTACGTCGAGCTGTTCTGCCCGGGGCGCGACAACAAGGCCGCCCCGCCCCTCCGCGTGCGTTTCGGCGAGTCCGCTTCCGAAGCGATGAGCGAACCCGGCGTGAAGGGCGCACAGAACGACCACGCGCTGCGCGATTTCACCACCGGCCTGCCATGGATGGGCAAGACTCGCTTCGGCCCGAGCGGTTTCCGCTTTGTCCGGCTCGATGCCCTCGATCCCGCCCAGCCCGTCACGCTGGCGGAAGTCCGCGCCGTCCTCGTCATCCGCGATTTGCCTCAGCCCGGGGCGTTCCACTGCAGCGACGAGCGGCTCAACCGCATCTGGCAGGTGGGCGCGTATACCGTTCACCTCAACCTGCAGGAATACCTCTGGGACGGCATCAAGCGCGACCGGCTCGTGTGGGTCGGCGACATGCATCCCGAGGTCAGCACGATCAACGCCGTCTTCGGTTTCACCGACGCTGTCCCCCGCAGCCTCGATCTCACCCGTGATCGCACGCCCGTGGACCAGTGGGTGAACGGCATCAGCAGCTACTCGATGTGCTGGGTGCTGATTCACGAACAGTGGTGGCTGCACCACGGCAACCGCGCCTACCTCGAGCAACAGGCTCCGTATCTGCGCGCGCTCCTCGCCAAATTCGCCGGGCTTGTCGGGCCGGACGGACGCGAACGTCTCGACGGCATGCGCTTTCTCGACTGGCCCAGCTCATCCAACCAGGTGGGCGTCACCGCCGGCCTGCAGGCGCTGATTTGCCTCACGCTCGACGCCGGTGCGCGCCTGTTGCGCGAACTCGGCGACGCGTCCGCCGCGGCGCTGCAAGCCACCGCCGACCGTGCCCGCGCCGTGGTGCTTGACGTCAACGCGTCCAAATCCGCCGCCGCGCTCCAAGTGCTCGCCGGCCAGCGCGACGCGCGCCAGGTCGCCGCCCAGGTGCTGAAACCGGGCGGCGCGAAAGGCGTGTCCACATTCTACGGTTACTACGTCCTCTGCGCCCTCGGCCGCGCCGGGGACATATCCACGGCGCTCGAACTCATCCGCACCTACTGGGGCGCGATGCTCGACCGCGGCGCGACGACGTTTTGGGAGGACTTCGACCTCGAGTGGCTGGACGGATCGAGCCGCATCGACGAGCTGCCCTCACCGGGACAGAAAGATCTCCACGGCGATTTCGGCGCGTATTGCTACGAGGGTTTTCGCCACAGTCTGTGCCACGGCTGGGCCAGCGGCCCGACCGCGTGGCTGAGCGAGTATGTGCTCGGCTTTCAACCGCTCGCGCCCGGCTGCAGTCGCTTGCGCGTCGCGCCCCAACTCGGCGAGTTGGCGTGGGCCGAGGGCGCCTATCCGACCCCGCGCGGCCCGGTGAAAGTCCGCCATGAACGCCGCCCCAACGGCGAAATCCACTCCCAGATCGACGCGCCGGCCGGGATCGAGATCGTGCGCGTCTGAGTTCTGCTCGTAGGTCGGGCTTTACGCCCGATATTTTCGCTCAGGATCTTCCTCCGCGCAGTCCGGTCTCAGTTCGCCTTCAGCCGAGCCATCAGCGCATCCACCAGCGCGTTCGTCCAAAGCTCAAGATGATGCGCCTTGCCCGGCGGCTGAGCCGCCCCCGACGACTTCTGCAATTCCGTGAACGCCGCGTCAGCCTTGGCCTGCGCCGCGCTAAACAACGCCTCCTTCACCTCGTGGATCGCCTTGCTCGCAGTCAGCTCTGCGACAGTGCCGGGCTTGCCCGCAAAGCGCGCAGCCAGGTCGTCACCGATCCAGATGCGCCAGTCCGGATCGTCGGCAAAATAGACCAGCAGCACGCCGTGCTGCCGGGTGCCGAGTTGCTCGGACAAGCCGCGCATGTAGGCGCCGGGCACCTGATCCTGGTCCGCCGGCGGGGATTTCGCGTGGAATTGCACCAAAATCCTGAGGCCGGTCCGCGCCTCGTAGTCCGCTAGCTTCGCTTCGAGGTCGATCACGCCCAGCCGCTCCGGCGCCAGCAATCCAGCGGGATCGCTCACGTGCGAGACGATCGGCGGGATCGCCATGGCGGTTTGAGCCACCAGCGCAC
>TBL_comb47_HYPODRAFT_10007539_pt1 | contig 11378 bp, 1 predicted proteins | sample TroBogypolimnion_40_FD_10682 | JGI IMG/M metagenome (IMG submission 10682) | reverse complement strand
GGGGGCCGCGGCGAGCTGGAGGTAGAGCTCGGCGGCGCCGGCGGCCGGGTTGAGGAACAGCACTTCGCCCGCCAGCGGCGATCCGGAGGGCAGCAGGTAGGCGGCGCAGTTCGCGTCGGACCGGTAGGCGTTGAGCAGCGAGCCGCCCGGATAGAAGGCGTCGGTGGCCGGATCGTAGACTTCGGCCGGGAGGACCGCCGCGGAATTCGTGGTGAGCACCCCACCCGACAGCAGGATTTGGCCAGAGGGAAGCAGGGTCGTCAGCCCGTATTGCCGGTAGGGCTGGAGAGGCTGGGCCCGGGATTCGGTGATCTGGTTGCTGGCCGGATCGTACAGGTAGGCGACCAGCTGGTAGTTGGGGCTATAGGACGTGGCCAGGATCAGCACCCGCCCGTCGGCAAGCCGGCATAGCGGGGTCTGGATGTACGTGTACTGGTAGGTCTGGCTGTTGAAGCCAGGCAGATACAAGGTCGTGGCGGTATTGGCGGACGGGTCGTAGAGCGTGAACGCGCCATTGGTGCCCGATTGGGTCGGGTTGTCCAGGAGCACCTTGCCGTTGCCCAGAAGGACGGAATGGGACCCGCCGCCCAGGCTTGCCGTGGCCGTGAAGGCGCCGGTCGCGGGATTGAAGATCTCGCCCGCACCGGTGGCCGCGCCCGCACCTGCGCCGCCGTGGATCAGCACACGCCCGTCCGCGAGCCGGAGGGAGCCGTGGTTGTAGCGCGGCCCCAGGGTCAGGCTCCCGGTCAAGGCGGCGAGGCCCGTGGCCGGGTCGAAGAGCTCCGCCTGGCCGGAATAGGTATACGTTCCCGAAGTCAGGCTGAGCCAGTAGCCGCCGGTGACCAGGACCTTCCCATTGAGCAGGGTCGTGGCGGCCCCGTATGGGTGGGGCAGCTGCATCGAGCCGATGCCGTTGAAGGTGCCGGTGGCCGGATTGAAGGCCTCGACCAGGTTCTCGGTCTGGATGGAAGAGGAATTGCCGTTGGATCCGCCGAATACGCCGACCTGGCCATTGCCCAGCATGGCCGTCGGTGCGCTGACGTGGGCCATCGCCATGGCGCCCAACCCGGCCGATACGCCGGCCCCGGCCTGGGGTGTCTGCACGAAGACCGGGACGGAGGCCTGGACCTTTTCGCCGGTGATGTTGGTGACCGTGAGGGTGAACACGGTGGTGCCGGGAAGCGGCCCCACGACGACGGGGGTGCCGCTCGTGACGGCGCCCACGCCCTGGTCGATGGCCCCGGTCCCGCCGGAGAAGAAGGCGGTGAGCTGGGCGGTCTGGCCGATGGCGATCAGGCTGGGCGATGCGGTGAGGCGGGTGACGACGGGCGCGGGCGAGGCGACCGCGTTCCGGGCCAGGTACAGTTCCGCAGGGTTGGAACTGCCCATGAACAGGACTTCGCCGGCCAGGGGATTGGCGCCCTGGGAGGGGTTGCCGCCCTGCAGGAGGGTGGCGTTGGCCTGGGGTGCGTACCGGGAGAACTCGAGGGGGGCCGTGGGGAAGCAGACGCCCGTCGGGAGATCGTAGACCTCAGTGGTGTTGTAGTTGCCGCCGCCGCCGCCGGCCAGCAGCACCTGGCCGTTGCCGAGCTGGGCCATCAGCGCGCCGGCATAGGTGCTCTGGGTGCCGAATGAGCCATAGGACGAGGCATGACTGTAATTAGGTGTTCCGCCAAGCACCGTGATGGCGCCCGTGGCCGGGTCGTAGATCTGGAACGGGACCAGGTCCCAGCCCAGGAGCACCCGCCCATCCGGCAGCGGCAGGCCACCCAGGAAGGCCCCCGAACTGGTGCTGTAGTTCAGCACCTGCAGGGACGGCGCCACCGGCGTGAAGGCCAGGGTCGCGGGGTTGAAGACCCAGAACGTGGTTGTGCCGTAGGATAGGAAGGTGGGCGAGTAGTAGTAGTTCGGATCCGGCGTCCAGGCCGGCAGGAGGAAGCTGCCCCCCGGCAGGGGGTAGGCCTGGCCCATGAAGACCCCGCCGGTGACCGCGCTGGTGTTCACGGCCGCGAAGGTCCCTGTGAGCTCACTGTAGATCTCCATGACCAGGGAACCATTGCCCACGATCAGCACCTTCTCCTGGCCGGGGGTGCCGCCGAGGGACACCGCGGCGTGCCCGGATTCTGGTCCAGAGGCGAGGCTGCCGGTGGCCGTGGAGGTCCCGGAGGCGGGATCGAACAGCTCGGCCGAGGCCAGCGGCGAGCTGGTGGTGGTCTCGTTGCCCACGGTGGCGAAGCCGCCGACGAACAGCACCTTGCCGTCCATGAGCAGGGTGGCGCTGTGGTTCTGCCGGGCCTGGGCGAGGTAGCCCAGGACCGAGAAGGCCTGGCTGTAGGGATTGAAGGCTTCGACCAGGGCGCTGGTGTAGTTCCAGCGGTCGGCGCCGCCGGCGGCGAGGACGGTGCCCGACGCCAGCTGGGTGGCCGAGAGGTTCGAGCGCGGCTCGACCATGGGCGAGGCCAGGGACATGCTGCCCCGCTGGTCGTTGTCCAGGGCGACCACCAGGGCCGACTGGACCTGGTCGCCGTAGGAATTCTTGACCGTGAGGGTGAACCGGGTGGTGCCGGTGATCGGCCCGGTGGTCACTGGGACGCCGCTCTGGACCGGGCCGATGCCCTGGTCGATGGAGGCGGTCATGCCGCCGGTGGTGGGGAACACCGCATAGAGGACCGAGGTCCCGCCGGTCTGCACCTGGTTGGGCGTGGCCTTGAAGATGGCCACCGCCGGGGTGACGACCGGGTTGACCGGCGTGGGCGTGATGGCGGGGGTGTAGAGTTCCGCGGTGGACGGTGCGGACGAGCCGCCAACCAGGAGAACCGTGCCGCTGCTGTCGACCACGTTGGCGGTGGACGTGGTGTCGCGGTTGCCCAGGAGGGTCCCGCTGAGGTAGACCTGGTCCGTGGCCGGATCATAGGTCTGGGTCTGCAGGTAGGCGTACCGGCTCACGCCCTGGGCGTCGGTCATGGTGGTGTAGCCGCCGGCCATCATCACCCGGCCCGTGGGCAGCGGGACCGTCAAATATTGGCCCTGCGGCAGATTGACCGCGATGGAGTTGCGGAATGTCTGGCTGGCGGGATCGTACAGCCAGTCCTGGACGGCCCCCTCTCCCGCGGAACCGAACAGGAAGACCTGGCCGTTCAGGAGGACCGAACTCGTGACCGCCTCGTTCACGTAGTTCGCCGAGTCGGGCACCAGGGTGAACAGGTTGGTGCTGGGGTCGAAGATCTCCATGCCGCCGTAGCCGCCCGCCATGGTGGTGAGCACCCGGTTGTCCGGGAGCAGGGCCAGGGTCACCAGGCCGCCCCAGTAGCCCGCCTGTTCATTGGCGTAGGCGGGCACCATGCTGGCGGTGGCGGTGAAGGTCTTGGCGACCGGGTCATAGATCTCGGCCGTGTCGAGGTTGCCGTTGTAGGTTCCGCCCGCGATCAGGACCTGGCCGGTGTTCATGAGGATGGCGCCGGGTTGGGAGCGGGGGGTGGTCATCTGGTTGACCAGCGGGGTGAATTTCCGGGTGGCCGGATTGTAGATCTCCGCGGAAGCCAGGATGGTGTACGAGGATCCGGTGTAGCCGGTGCCGCCGACGACCAGCACCGTGTTGTCCGGCAGCAGGACCGCGGCGTGGCCGAACCGGGCGGAATTGAGGTTGCCGGCGGTCTGGGTGAAGGTCCCGGTGGAGGGGTTGTAGACCTCCGCCGTGCTGGAAGGATTGTTGGCGACATAGCCGCCGGCCACCAGCACGGTGCCGTCCGCCAGGTTCGTCGCCGTGTGGTTGTAGCGCGCGAAGTTGGGCTGGTGCGGCGTCAGGACGCTGGCGCCGTTCTGGTTCGAGGCCTGCACGGCGACGGTCACCTGGGCGGAGACGGCCTGGTTGGCGCTGCCCAGGACGGTCAGGGTGAAGGTGGTGGTCTCGGTGAGCGGCTGGGTGGTGTAGATGTTGCCGGTGACCACCGCGCCCACGCCATGGTCCACGAAGCCCTGGCCGTAGTTGAAGTTCACGTTCAGCTGGACGTTGGAACCGAAGGGCACGTTGGGGCTGGAGACCGTGAAGCTCTGGATGGCCGGGGCGGTGTAGACCACCACCGGGGTGACGGAGGTCTTGGCGGGGTTCTCTACCGAGGTGGCGACCACATGGAAGGTTCCGGCCTGGGCCGGGGCCGAATATAGCCCGGAGGTGGAGATGGTCCCGCCCGCGGCTTCCTGGACGGTCCAGACCACACCCTGGGTGGAGCCCAGGACATGGGCGGTCATCTGCAGGCTGGAACCCACGCCGATCTGCTGCCCGGCCGGGGTGACCTGCACGGCGATCCCGCCGTTGACGGTGACGGTGACGGTCTGGCTCTTGGTGCCGTCGGCCGCGCTGGTGGCAGTGAGGTGGTAGGTGCCCGGCGTGGCCGGCGCGGTGTACAGGCCGGTCCCGGCGGCCACCGAGCCGCCCCCGGATTCGACCACGGTCCAGGTGACGGCCTGGTTCAGGGCACCGCTGACGGTCGCCGAGAACTGCTGGGTGCCCATGGGCTGCACGAAGGCGGTGGCGGGCGTCACGCTCAGTGCGACCGGGACAGTGATGGTCGCGGTGGAGCTCTGGGCCGGAGTGGCCACGGTGGTGGCCTTGACGTGGTAGGTGCCGGCCACCACCGGGGCGGTGTAGGTGCCGCCGGCGCTGACCTTGCCGCCGCCGGTCTCGACCACCGACCAGGTGACCGCGGTGTTGGCGCTGCCGGTGACGCCGGCCAGGAAGGCCTGGACGGCGCCGGCGGCCACGGTGGCCGAGGCCGGCTGGACGGTGACCGCCAGGGGGTTCGAGACCGTGAGGGTGGCCACGGCGGACCGGCTGGGGTCATCGCTCGAGGTGGCCAGGACATGGTAGATCCCCGCGGCGGCCGGGGCGGTGTAGGCGCCGGAGCCGGTCACGGACCCGCCCGCGGCCCCTTCCAGGACCGACCAGGCGACATTGCCGGAACCCCCGCCCGCGACCGTGGCGGTGAAGGTCTGGGTGGCGCCGGTGAGGAGGCTGGCGGTGGCCGGAGACACGGTGACGCCCAGGGCCGAGACGGTGACGGTGCAGGTGGCGGTCAGGCTGCTCTGGGCCAGGCTGGTGGCGACCACGTGGTAGGTGCCGGCCATGGCGGGGGCCGTGTAGAGGCCGGTCGGGCTGACGGAACCGCCCGACAGGCCCTCGGTCACCGCCCAGGTGACGCCGGTGTTGGTCTGACCGGTGACGGTGGCCAGTATCTGGAGGGTGCCGCGGGCGTTCAGGGCCCCGCTGGTGGGCACCACGGTCACGCCGGCCGGGGCCGGGGTGAGGGTCATGGTGGCCGCGCCGGCGGCGCTGGCGGTCCCGGCCGCGTTGGTGGCCACGCACTGGAGGGTCAGGGAGGTCCCGGCCAGGGTGTTGAAGGTGATCGAGCTGGTGTTGGCGCCCGTGACGATGACCCCTCCGGAAATGGTCCAGGCGAAGGTCACCCCGGCCTGGGCCGGGACCGAGGCGGTGTAGCCGTAGTAGCTGGAATATCCGGTCGAGGGCGCGGTGATGACCGGGACGATCGGCGCGGCGACCACGGAGACGTTCTGGCTTCCGGAGGCGGTGGCCCCGGCCGGATTGCTGACCACGCAGGTCAGCTGCAGGGTGCCCACGGCGCCGGCCGTGAAGTAGACGTAGCTGCCCGTGGCGCCGCTGGTGATGGTGCCGCCGGTGATGCTCCAGGCGTAGCTGTCGCTGCCCTGGGCCGAGATGTAGGCGTAGCAGTTGGTCTGGCCGGTGGTGACGGGGGTCGCGGCGGTGATTGCCGGGACGGTCGGGGCGGCATAGACGTTCACCGTCAAGGTGCCGGTGGCCGAGGAGGTCGCGCCCGGGTTGCTGACCACGCACTGCAGCTGCACCGTCGCGCCGGTGCCGGCCGCGAAGGTGATGGCGTTGGTGCCGGCGCCGGCGCTGATGCTGCCGCCGATGATGGTCCAGACGTAGGTGAAGCCGGGCTGGCTGGGCACCGAGGCGGTGAGCCCGGCGGCGCCGGCGGTGGCGTTGGCCGGGCCGGTGATGGTGGCCACGGGGGCGGCGCTGATGGTGATGGTGGCGTTGCCGGTGGCCGTGGTGCCGGCCTGGTTGGCGACCACGCACTGCAGCTGGATGCTGGCGCCGGTGCCGGCCGTGACCGTGATGGTGTTGGTGCCGGCCCCGGCGGTCAGGGTCCCGCCGGTGACGGTCCAGGCATAGGCGCAGTTGGCCTGGGCCGGAACCGAGGCGGAGATGCCGGCCTGGCCGGCCGTGACATTGGCCGGGGCGGAGATCACCGGCAGGGCCGGAGCGGGCACCACGGTGACCATGAGGGTGCCGGTGGCCGAGACGCTGGCCTGGTTGGTGACCATGCACTGAAGCTGGACGCTGGCGCCGGTGCCCGCGCTGAAGGTGATGGCGTTGGTGCCCGATCCGGAGGTGAGGGTGCCGCCGGTGACGGTCCAGGCATAGGTGCAGTTGGCCTGGCTGGGCACGGACGCGGTCAGGCCGGTGCCGCCGGCGGTCGCGTAGGCGGGCCCGGTGATGTTGGCGATGGGGGTCGGGGCAGGGTTGATGGTGACCGAGAGGCTGCCGGTGGCGGTGGTGTTGGCCTGGTTGGCGACCACGCACTGCAGCTGCATGCTGCTGCCGGTGCCGGCCGTGATCGTGATGACGTTGGTGCCGGCCCCGGCGGTGACGGTGCCGCCGGTGACGGTCCAGGTGTAGGTGCAGTTGGCCTGGGCCGGTACGGAGGCCGCGATGCCGGTGGTGCCGGCGGTGACGCTGGCGGGGGCGGTGATTACCGGGGTGATCGGGGCGGGCACCAGGGTGATGGCCAGGTTCCCGGTCGCCGAGACGCTGGCGATGTTGGTCACCACGCACTGCAGCTGGGCGCTGGCACCGCTGCCGACCGAGAAGGTGATGGCGCTGGTGCCGGCCCCGGCGGTGATGGTGCCGCCGGTGAGGGTCCAGGCATAGGTGTCGCCGCTCTGGGTGGGCACCGAGGCGGTCAGCCCGGTCGTGCCCACCGTGGCGTAGGTCGGGCCGGTGATGTTGGCCACCGGGCCGGCGGCGGGGATGATGGTGACCGTGAGGCTGCCGGTGGCGCTGGCTCCGGCCTGGTTGCTGACCACGCACTGGAGTTGCAGGGTGGCGCCGACCCCGGCACTGAGGGTGATGGACGCCGTGCCGGCGCCGGCGCTGATCGTGCCGCCGGTGACGGTCCAAAGATACGTGCACCCGGCCTGGGCCGGGACCGAAGCCACGATCCCGGTCTGGCCCGCGTTCACGCTGGCCGGTGCCGTGATCACGGGGGTGGCCGGGGTCGGCACGACCGTGACCGTGAAGGTCCCGGTGGCCTGGACACTGGCCAGGTTGGTCACCACGCACTGCAGCTGGAGGGTGCTGCCGGTGCCGGCGGTGAAGGTGATCGCGTTGGTGCCGGCCCCGGACGTGAGGGTGCCGCCCGTTACAGTCCAGACGTAGGTGTCGCCGGTCTGGCTGGGCACTGAGGCGCTCAGGCCGGTGCTGCCGGCGGTGGCGTAGGTGGGCGCGGTGATGGTGGCGACCGGGGTGGCGTCGGGATTGACCGTGACCGTGAACGTGCCGGTGGCGGTGGTGTTGGCCTGGTTGGCGACCACGCACTGGATCTGCATCGTGCCGGCGGCCCCGGCCGTGACGGTGATGGCGTTGGTGCCGGAACCGGCGGTGACGGTGCCGCCGGTCACGGTCCAGGTGTAGGTGCAGTTGCTCTGGGGCGGGACCGAGACGGCGATGCCCGGGGTGTTGGCCGCGACGCTGGAGGGAGCCGAGATCACCGGCGTGATCGGGGCGGCCACCAGGTTGGTGGTGAAGGTCCCGGTCGCCTGGACGCTGGCGATGTTGGTGACCACGCACTGCAGCTGGACGCTGGCGCCCGTCCCTGCCGTGAAGGTGATGGCGCTGGTGCCGGCCCCGGCGGTGACGGTGCCGCCGGTGAGGGTCCACGCATAGGTGTCCCCGCTCTGGGTCGGCACCGAGGCGGCCAGTCCGGTCGCGCCCACGGTGGCGATGGAGGGGGCGGTGATGGTGGCCACCGGGGTGGGGGCGGGATTGACGGGGACGGTCAGGGTGCCGGTGGCCGTGGTGCCGGCCTGGTTGGCGACCACGCACTGCAGCTGCAGGCTGGCCCCGATCCCGGCGGTGAAGGTGATGGCATTGGTGTTGACGCCGCCGGTGACGGTGCCCCCGGTGACGGTCCAGGCATAGGTGCAATTGGCCTGGGTTGGAACGGACGCGGCATTGCCGGTCTGGCCCGCGTTGACACTGGCCGGGGCGGTGATCACCGGGGTGGCCGGCGCGGGCACCAGGGTGACCGTGGCGTTTCCTGTGGTTTGACCGTTGGCTTGATTGGTGACCACGCACTGGAGCTGGGCGCTGGCGCCGCTGCCCACCGAGAAGGTGATGGCGCTGGTCCCGGCCCCGGCGGTGATGGTGCCGCCGGTGAGGGTCCAGGCATAGCTGTCCCCGGCCTGGCTGGCCACGGTGGCGGTGAGCCCGGCGCTGCCGGTGGTGGCGAATGCCGGGGCCGTGATGGTGGCCACGGGAACCGGGTCGACCGGGACCGTGACGCTGCCCGAGGCCGTGGCTCCGGCCGGATTGGTGACCACGCACTGGATCTGCATCGTGCCGGCGGCCCCGGCCGTGAGGGTGATGGCGCTGGTGCCGGCGCCGGCGGTGACGGTGCCGCCGGTGACGGTCCAGGCATAGGTGCAGTTGAGCTGGGCCGGGACCGAGGCGGATATCCCGGTCTGCCCGGCAGTCACGGCCGCCGGCGCGGTGATCACCGGGGGCACGGGGGCGGCCACCAGGGTGACCGTGGCGGTTCCGGTAGCCTGGACGCTGACGACGTTCGTGACGATGCACTGCAGCTGGGCGCTGGTGCCGGAGCCCACGGAATAGGTGATGGCGTTGGTCCCGTTTCCGGCGGTGATGGTGCCTCCGGCGAGGGTCCAGGCATAGGTGACCCCGGCCTGGCTGGGAACGCTGGCGCTGAGGCCGGTGCTGCCGACCGTCGCGAAGGCAGGCGTGGTGATGGTGGCCACCGGCGCGGGCGGCTGGTTGACGGTGATCGAGAAGGTGCTGGTGGCGGGAGTGCCGGCCTGGTTGGTGACCACGCACTGCACCTGGATGGTTGCGACATTCGCGGCCGTGACGGTGATGGCGTTGGTGCCGTCGCCGGCGGTGATGGTTCCGCCAGTAACCGTCCAGGCATAGGTGCAGCCCGCCTGGGCGGGCACCGAGATGGCGATTCCGGTCTGGTCCGCGATCACGGTGGCCGGAGCCGTGAGGATCGATAGCGGCGCTGCCACCAAGGAGACGTTCGCGGTTACGGTCGCAGACCCGGCCCCGTTGCTTAAGATGCACTGGAGCGCCAGGGTCCCGGTGGCGCCGGCGGTGAATGTGATGGAATTGGTGCCGGCGCCGGCGGTGAGGGTTCCGCCGGTGACCGTCCAGGCATAGCTCGCCCCCGGCTGGGCCGGAACCGAGGCCACCAGCCCGGTGGCGCCGGTGGTGGCAAAGGTCGGCGCACTGATGGGGCCGACCAGGTTCGGGTCCACCGTCACCGTCGTGGTCTGCGTGACGGGGCTCCCTCCGTTGCCGGTGACCGTCAGGGTGAAGGTTGTTGTAGCCGTCAGGTTGCCGGTGTTCACCGGCACGCCGGAACTCACCGCGCCGACTCCCTGGTCGATGCTTCCCGTTCCGTTGGTGAAGACGGCGGTCAGAGTGGTCCCGGTGCCCTGGAAGATGGTCGACTTCCCGGCCGTGAACGAGGTGATGGAGGGCCCGCTCGGACCGCTGGAGCCACCACCGCAGACCAGCATGAGGCCCAGGAGCAGGACGCTTCCAAGCGCAGCTAACGGAGGAACGAAGGAACGAAAGCGGACAACAAGGAAGGAGAGATTCATTCGCATGGAGGCCCCTGCGGTGGAGAAACGGGACTGCGTCGAACAGACCAAAACTTGATTCGTTTATTGAGGGGGCAAGTTAACCGCCCGCCTTTTCAACAGTCAAGAAACTATAATGTTGGATAAAATTAAATAATAATAAAAAGCATAAATTTAAAAAATGCATCTATTTAGATCTCAATATCCTTAATTCGAAAAAAATTAATGGCAGGAATGCATAAAAATATTTATCTATTTATTACAAGCCACGCCAAGGAATCGTCCACCGATTCCTTGGACATCTCGATTGCACGACATGGCCGAGGGACCCTCCCGGGCCTCCGGCAGAGCCGCTAACCGGCCGACCCCCCGGCGCCATCCGTAGTTCCGTCCCTCGCCAGATCGCTGCCGGGACCTTGCGGCCCCAAGGAATTGGAAAGGGCTCCGATTTACGGCAGTCGGGGATGCGCCTCCCGGGCCTTCCAGGCGCTCCGGACATAGGCCACGATGGCCGAGGCGATCTGTTCCACGGAGTGTCGCTCGTTGTTGAAGACGCAGTCGTACAGGCTCCGGTCGAAGACCTCCACCCCGACGCACTGCTTGATGAAGCGCTCGCGCTCCTTCGACTTGGTCTTGACCAGCTTGGCCGCCTCGGCCTCGGAGAGGCCCATCCGGCGCACCATGGAGGCCACCCGCCAGTCGAAATTCGCCTCCAGGCGGAAGTGGAAGCAGTTGTCCAGGCCCTGGCAGAGCGCGGCGGCGCCCGGGCCGACGATGATGGCATTGCCGTCGCAGGCGATCTTGACGATGGTCTCGGCCACTTTGGCGAAGGCCTCGTCATGGGTGATCAGCCCCCGGGGATGGAAGCCCAGGGCGCCGAGCAGCTGATTGGCGTCGCCCAGGCTGTTCAGGAAGCGCATGGACAGGCCCTTGTCATTGGCCACCTTCTCGAGCAGGTCGCGGTCGAACAGGCCCCAGCCCTCGCCGCCGGCGGTCAGCATCTCGTGGAGCCGGGCGGCCAGGGGGAAGCCCTCGCAGCCGAATTCCCGGGACAGGGTGATCACCGGGCCCGGCTTGGGCTTCTCCGGCGCACCGCCGCGCCGTTCCTGGATCTTCATCCAGCCGGTCATCCGCTCCTGGACGCTCGATGGCAGACTCAAGGTCTTTTGCATAGTTGCCGCCCCCCTGTGCGGGATTGCCCACCCTTCGCCCAGCCCGGGGTGCAGGAAGCGACGAGCCCGCCGTCGCCTGCGTGATCACGTGCCTTGATGTTCAGCCGGAGAATTGGACTCAAGCTAGGACCCAATCCGGCCACGGTCAATATTTCATTCCTTGAGCAGCGATTTTCGCGGACGCTCGTTGCCTAATCTGACCGCTTAGCCGCAAGGGCCTCAGTTCTCCCAAAAGCTATCGGTGACGCGGATCTCCAAGGGCGAGGCGAGAGCCCGGTCGTCTTG
>TBL_comb47_HYPODRAFT_10007538_pt1 | contig 11378 bp, 9 predicted proteins | sample TroBogypolimnion_40_FD_10682 | JGI IMG/M metagenome (IMG submission 10682) | reverse complement strand
AGCTGCCCGTCTCGGTGTCCGCCCCGCCGCCGCCGCCGTTGCTCAGCCAGTTGGCGTAGCGCACGCACGACAGCCAGGTGACCCAATTGACGGGCTTTTTGCCCATGCCGTCCTTCAGGCTGTAGGCGAAGCTGCCGCCCTCGCCGCTGCGCAGGATGCCGCCGTATTGTGCGCCCATGCGGCCGTCGTAGAGTTCGTAGGAATCGGTTTTGGCGACCGCGTTGAGAAACGCGCAATACTCTTCGTTGGTCACTTCGAATTTGCCGATCTTATATTCGTAGGCGACGGCACCATAACCGGTGGAGTCGGCCGCGTTGCCCGGCTTGCCCACGGGAACGGTCACCGGGGGCGCCGCTTGCGCCGCAACGGAGGCAGCCAGCAGCAGCCACAGGGTCTTTGATTTGGTCATCATATCTATTGGTTTGTTTTGTTTTGGAATTACTGGGCACAGCTTGCGGCCATCTTGACGGCAAGTCCATGATGCCGCCTGTTACGCGGCCCGGTTAGCCGATCTTTCGGATTTTTTCGCCGAAGCCGGCCTCTCGTCCGGAGCGCCGGCTTCAGCCGGCGTGTCGAGGGCGAACGAACGGGCTCGGACCGCACAAGAGGTTGAACGCACGCCGGCTGAGAATGCAGGGATTTGATGCAAGGAACACCCCGGCACGCGAATTCAAGAAAGAACCGTCTTGAATCCCGCGGCTTCCTGAGGGTGGTTGCCGGGTGCCGGACAGAAAAGTTAGAAATCAACGGGACTGCGGGGGATGGCATGGCGGCCTCCTCAAGCATTGGTCTGAAGGACTGCGAGAGCGGGCTGAGGAGCGCGGGCAATTGAACAACCTCATGATCGTGCCATCGGGGTATTTCGATCGATACGACACACACAACTCAACAGGCAAACGGGTGGCCGCCTCGCCTATCAACTCCGCCACTGTGGGCGCACTCCTCAGAATGGGTTGAAGGACGAGAGCGTGCAAGTGGAAGGCATCGAGCGACTCCTCTTGCTCACTGCATGGGCCTGGGCGGATCGGAGTCCGCCCCTCCTTGGGGCACCTCGCGGAGTTTTCTGCCGTCGCGGATGGCGTCGCGGTTAGAGGCTTCGATCTCCTGGCGCTGGCGGTAGAACTCCTCGCGGTGGAGGTCCTTGGGGCAGGGCGTGAAGTCCAGCGTGTCGCCGCGCGGTTGGCGGGCGAGGGCGTCGTGGCCGGCTTGCAGGATGCTTAGGGCCTCGGCGTACTGCGGGGAAGTCTGGTCGAGCTTGGCCAGAGCGGGCGAAAGTTCCGGGCGGTCGAAGCTGAGCCACGGGCCGGTGCTGGAGGCGAAGTTGTCCTGCGCGCAGGGCGCGCCGGTTAGAGAACTGAGGCGTGCGAGCTGCGCGCCGGTTAGGGGCGAGCGGCCGGCGGGGTTGTCCGGATAGGCGCTGTCGTAGGTCGGATAGTAGGGCGCGTTGATGTCGATCCAGGTGACGATGCGGTCGAAGCTTTCCTTGTCGAGGGTGAGCTTGTCGAGGCCGGGGCCCTTGCCGGCGGCGTGGCCTTCGCGAATGGTTTTCACCAGCGGGCTGGGGTGCGCGCCCCAGGCATAAGGCTGTTGGATGCCGGCCGGTCCGGCGCCAATGGGTTTGATCGAGTGCTTGCGCCACATCTCGGTGTAGGCGGCGTTGAAGAACGGATCGCGGTCGCCCGCGAGCAGGAGTTTTTGGCCGGCGGGTTTGCCGAAGTCATGGCACTTGACGCAATGCCTGTCTAACACCGGTTGCACCTCCGCCATGAAACTGAACGAACGGGCGGGCCCATACCACGGATCGAGCTTGCTAGGCGCGCGTTGCAGCGCCAGCGGGACTAACAGCGACGGCGGCGGCGCGGCGAGACGGTTGTCGTGGCAGCCGACGCAGCCGGTCGTTTCCCCCGGTTGCACGACCGTGCCGCTGCGCATCGATTGGATCATCATGTCGTTCTCGTCGAGCAGTTGGAAGAAGACAAAAGTGTCGGCTGGCACCGAGAAATACGCGCTGCCGTCGGCCTCCACCGGGACGCTGCCGAGGATGCGCTTGGCGGTGAAGTCATGCCAATTCATGCCCGGGGCCTGGAACCCCTGGCCATACCACTTGCCGTCGCTCCAGGCGCGCTTTTCGGGCGACTCGACGACGCGCAGTTTCTTCACCGACCCGCGCTTGACGCCCTGCATGTGGGTGCCCTGATAGACGTCGGTCACGTACATCAGGCCGCTGGTATCGGTATAGTCGCGGCGCAGTGGCGCGACCGGCGGGCGCACCGAGACGGCCAGCGGCATGGCGCTGAAGCAGCCGGGCGCCTCGGCGTGGACTAACAACTCGTTGCCGAACACGTCGAGCAGATAGATGCCCATGTGCTTTTGCGGGTCGGTGCGCGAGCAGAGGAAATACTTGCTGCTCAGCGGCCAGGGATCCTCATACTTGGGGTTGACGCCGCCGAGGCGGTCGCAATTGAAGTTATCACTGTCACTGAGCGTGGCGCGCACGTCGGCCGGCCAGGTGCGCAGGATCGAGGCGTTGCGGTCGGTGTCGAGGCTGGGGTCGATGATGGCCAGCGCGCCCCACATGTTCTGGTGATGGGTGCTCAGGATGCAGAGCAACTGCCAGGTGTCCGGTATGATGCGCGGGTAATACACGGCTGCCGGATCTGCCTTGTTGTTGCCCCACAGAATCGACTGCTGGGTGCCGTCCGGATAGACGGTCCAAAAGCCATGGGCGTCGCCGAAATTCCGGTCCACGTATTCCCAGCGTTTGTAAACGATGCGGCCGTCGGGCATCAGCCCGGCCTGGTTCTCAAACAGGGTGCTCTTGGTGATTTGCAGAATGTTGGCGCCCTCGGCGTCCATGCGGAAGAGGTTGGCGCCGATGTCCTGGCTGCACATGTTGAACTTCGGCTCGCGGGTGGAGGAGAAGACGATGCCGCCGTCTGGCAGATAGATGGGATCGAAGTCGCTCACGCCCGGCGCGAAGGTGAGTTGCTTGAGGTGGCTGCCGTCGATGTTGATCTCGAAGAGGTGGAAGTTTTCCTTGGCGTCGCGGCGCATCGCGAAGAGGATTCTCTTGGCGTCGAAATGCACGCAAGGGCTGCGCACGGTGCCTTGCGGGGTTTCGACCAGGGTGCGGGTGGTGCCGGTGGTCGTGTCTAGCAGCTTGAGCGCGCCGCCGGGGATGTACTTGCCCTCGGTGGCCTCGCCGACCTGGAACAAGGTGTCGATCGCGTGATAGGCCGCGGCGTACTGGGGCCTCGCGACGAACACGAGCGGTTGGCCGGCTAGCAGCGGATTGGCTAACAGCGCGCGCTGTTGGAGGTCCGCAATTTTGGCGGACACGGCGGCCTGGTCCGCGGTGCTGGCGTCGGCGAGTTGTTGCAGTGCGCCGAGTTCCTTGAGGAAGTCCGCGCCGCCGGGGTAGCGCTCGCCGAAAGTGGCGAGGAGGTCTTCCACCGCGCAGCGCAGCGCGTCCACGGGCACCGGGCCGGCGTCTCCTGGAGAAGCTGCTAGTACCCGCTTGCGCTTGGCGAAGTGCGCGGCGCTGGCTTGGGCGTCGAGGCGGCCGGTGGCGACAAAATCATCGAAGGTAACATGGCCCCAGCCCCCGGAGTTGCCGTCGAAGACCCGCAGAAACACCGGCTTGCCCAACAATTGGGGCAGTCTCCATTGCACGCGTGCCATCACTTCACTGTTTTTCCCGCGGGCTTGAATTTGTTCCTTGCCGTCGAGCGTGCACAACGCGACATAGGTGTCCGGGTGCGCGCCGCCGCCAATGAGAAACGAGGCCTCCGCCGCGTCTAGCACAAACACCGGGGACTCGATGACCCCCCGCTGCGCATCGGCCGATGTGTCGTTGACGCCCTCCACCGTTGACAGGTGGAACCTGCCCTGGCGCGAGGCGTAGGCGCCTTTGTTGTGATATTCCGGCCGATCGGTCACCACGCGCACAAACGCCCCCTCGACGACTTTCCAGCCCTGGAGGTCGCCTGATTCGAAGTCAAAGCGGATCTGACCGGACGCGGGCGCATCCGCGCCCCAGCCCGCATCTGTTAGGGCGAGCGCGCCAGCCAACAGGGCCATGCGGCCAGCGTGTCGATAGATCCGAGGGTTCATGTGGTTTTTTGGTGAGGGTCTCAACGGGCAAGCCTACGTTGGCTGCGGCGGCCTTCTTTCGAGGTATCGTCCGCGCCCCAGAAAGGCGGTCCGGCCATCCTGTCCGGAGCTTCTTTTGGATGGATGCCGCGTCCATGCTACCGCCCGCCTTGCCTGCCCACAACAACAACTGTATTTCGTCGATGAAGAGAAGCGGCTTCGGCTGACAGTTTGCGGGGTGGAAAATGGTACTTGAATCCTGCTGCTGAACGAGTATCATCGCGCTATGAACTTCATCGAGTCCAAAGCCGACGTCATGATGGGAAAGCCGGTGATTGCCGGAACCCGAATCACTGTGGAATGCATTCTCGAACGCCTCGGTGCAGGTGAAACCATCGAACAAATCGTCGCGGAACATCCACGTTTGACGCGGGAGTCCGTGCTCGCGGCGGTCGAATTCGCCGCACGGGCGCTGCGGGCGGATGTCGTTTATCCAAGCTCCGGGCACGCCGCATGAAACTTCTGGCTGACGAGAACCTCGACCTTTCCGTCGTGGCGCGTTTGCGACAGGCTGGGCATCGGGTACTTGCCGTGGCAGAAATGGCCCCGGGCATTCCGGATGGCGTGGTGCTGGATCGAGCCAATGCGGAAGGGGCGATGTTAATCACTGAGGACAAGGACTTCGGCGAGTTGGCCTTTCGCCAGTGCCTCGTCCATCACGGTGTGATTCTCGTCCGGCTTGCAGGATTACCCGGCTCTACCAAAGCTGCAATCCTCATCCAATTGCTCGGGGACCATCATCTTGAACTACCCGGTTCGTTCAGTGTCGTATCCCCAGGAATGGTGCGGATCCGTAAGCGGGTACAGCCGGGTTCTTCCTGATGGGTCCCCGGGAGCTTCTCGCTCTTCCCATTTCAGAATTTCAGTTTTTCAGCGTCTCAGCATTCTTCTCCATCGATCTTGGCCACGCGCGGCTCGCATATCAAAATCAGGTTGCTCTTCTGGCTTTGCGGCAGGATCCGGGTGATTTTGAGCAGATCCTCCCGCCGGCCAACCAGGGGCGGAATGCCCGTTTGCCGCCAACCCCATCAAATCCCGCCCTATCCGCTCCAGCGCGGATGACGCCTTCTCATCGGCCGCCACGGGAGGTCATCAAACCAGGGTTTGATCTTAATCTGCGAGACCAGGTACCCATTCATGTCAGGGTTACGTCCGGCGGAAACCGAAGAGCTTACGCAACGTTATCTGGCGGGAACTGAATCCCAGACACGATGTTGATTTCCTCCGGCCTCAGTGAATAAAGGCGATACACGATCTCGTCTATCAACCTGTCGGTTCGTGTGATTTGCTCATCAAGCGGGATGAGCGCTGATTTCGATTTGACAAATCGGCCGCGAAGCTTTTCTTCCGACTCTTCCGTGAGACGGACGTTTTGGGTGGCGAGCAGTTTCGTGTTCTTGCGCAGGTGAGTAAATACGTCGGCAGCTTCAAGTTTCCAAAATTCGTTGAGTTTCGTTTTCGGATTCAGGGTGTGCGCTTCTATGCCATGGAAGTCTTTGAGGTCGGTCAGAAATTGCTTCGCTGTGTTTCGCCTCTCCGTGGTCAGTGTTATCATTCGCTCCGCGAGAAATGCGAGTAGGTCATGAACAACGTCCGGGCGCTGAGGCCTGCAATTCAGAATCGACAAAATTCAGCGAGGGAACCGCATCTCCGTCCACAAGTGATTTGTCGTAAAGCTGCTTCGTCTTTTCAAATTGGACCGCACGAGTCGTCATGGGGGCTGTGAAGTCGATGCGGAAGATTGGAAGACGGGCAACGTCTTCAACAAGGATTTTTGAAGCGACTGGATCGCCAGCTCGAAATTGATTGCAAAGAAGTGGCTCGGTTTGGTGTCGCGGCAGTAGAGTCGCCATTCATTGCCGTTGGTCAGGATGCCCCGTGAGGACTTGAGCCTCATTGAGGTAATCGCGGATTTGCTGATGTGGATATCGCTGCTGGGTCTTGCTGAGCTGTGACAGCGGGTGATGCAATTTCTTCGCTTCGAGAATCGCGACCGCCGCGCGGTAGCGGTGGGCGGCGTCCAAATTGATGACGGCTTCTTTTTCCGCGTCGTTTGCGAAAATGATGTAATCCGGCTCAAGGTCTTGTTTCGTCTCCGGCTGCGCGAGATTGTCCGTCCAAGCGTAACCAAGTTTTTCCAAGATTTTGTTGAGTAGTTCCTGGCGCGTAAAAGCTTCGTTATTCTTGGCGCAAGCGAGATAGCGCTTGTCGTATAGTGCTTTGCAAAATTCCCAAATCGGCTTCGCTTCCGCGTCGCTCGGCCACCAACCGAGCTTTGAGGTAGTGATCGGAGAAGAGGTCACCTGTTTGCCATAGCTTGCGCACTTCCGGCAATCCGAGTTCGGGATGATCGTGATTTGTTTTAGAGCGACGTGGCACGGTTTCTTCTTATTAGATGTGATTGGAAGTGCGCGGGTTGCGTGGCGGTGGTTCCGTTCATGGTCTCTTCTCTTGGTGCCGCGCACTCGACGTTGGAGGCGCATTTCCAGGCGCAGAGTTTGTCGGGATCGCGGCTGTATTTGTTGGTAGTGATGACGTCGTGGCGGATGGCGAAGGCGGCGAGATAGGCGTCCATCCAGACTTTGGGTGAGGCGGTGGGAGTGGCAGCGATACGATGCCAGAGGACCTCGAAGCCTTCCGGTTCGTCGAGCCAGAGGATTTGAGGAAGGGCGAACAGGTCCTGGCATTTCGACCATGCAGTGGCGTTGGTGATAGGCTGGCTGGCGTAAGTCCGCTGGATGAGGGGAGTGCTGACGAGGCGGAGAAAGGCCTGCTGGGTCACGCGGCAAAAGGCAGCGGGCTGTACGGAGTCGCGAGTCTTGAAGTGCCGCGAGGCAATCGCGTGGTGTGGGTGGGCGGCGAATGCGAGCGCCACCCAGAGATTGGCATCATACAGAGAGACCAAGGCGCTGAAGGTCCTCCTGGTTGAGGGTTTCCTGCTCGAGCCCGAGAAGTTCTTCCGGGCTCATCCGCGAGGCGGGAGCGGTCTTGGGCGATGGGAACAACGGGAGCTTGATCGCACCCTTCGTCGCTGTGGGAGCCGTGCGGCTTGTTTTCTCGGAGCTGAGTCCTCGTTGCAGCAACTCCGCCGCCACGTCCTTGAGCTTGCGCTCATCGTGAGCAGCCCTGATTTTCATCTCACGCACCAAGCCGACGGGGAGATCAATGGTGGTTTTCGTGCGGCACGCTTGCTGGTTTTCTGGGTGGTTGTCAAGCGCGAAGTTACCGGGGTGCCGGTCCTTGCCACACAGCCGCGACAGGTTTTTGATAAGGATGATGTCGAGTTAGGCGATGAAGTGGTTGGCCAGCGCGGGGTGATCGTGTTGCTCGAAGGAAACGGCGATTCAGACGTTTGCGTCATGGGTGTGAATGATCGTGATCTGTCGCATCGCTGTTGACCAATGCAACAATCAGGAGCACAACGTCAATGCGTGGAATCATAATGAGGAATTGCTAGGCTTGGTTGTTGATTTCTTAGGCTCACGGGCGAACCGCCCGTGCCCCTCTTGGCGGGCGGTGCGCAGGGCGTTGGCGACGTAGATGGCGATGGCCAGCCAGATGACACAAAAGGAAAGCAATCTAACATGGGTCATCGGCTCGTGATAGAACTGCCAGCCGATGAGGAATTGCAGGCTGGGGCCGAGGAACTGGAGGATGCCAATGGTTGATAGGCGCAGGGAGCGGGCGGCGTGGCCGAAGCACAGCAGCGGCACGGCGGTGACCACGCCGGTGCCGACGACCATCAGGACTTGCGCGGGACTGCTGCCGAAGGCCGCCGCCGGGGTGGCGGAACTAACAATGAGCCAGATCAGCGCCAGCGGCGCCAACAGCGCGGTTTCCGCGGTTAGGCCGGCGAGCGCGCCGAGCGGGGCGCGCTTTCTAGCAACACCGTAGAGGGCGAAGGTCAGTGCCAGGCTGATGGCGACCCACGGGAAGCGCCCGATGCCCGGAATCTGCAACGCGACGCCGGCCAAGGCCAGGGCGATGGCGGCGAGTTGCGGGCGGCTGTGGCGTTCGCCGAACCACAGTGCGCCGAAGAGCATGTTGAAAAACGGATTGAGATAGTAGCCCAGCGAGCCTTCAAGAATGCGCTCGTGAAGGGTGGCCCACACATAGAGCAACCAATTCGACGACAGCAGCAGACCCGACAGCAGTTGCCAGGCCACGGCGCGCGGCGAGCGCAACGCGATGAGCAGGCCGCGCACCTCGCCGCGCCACCACAGGATCGGCAGCAACAGCAGCAAGGACCACAGCATGCGCTGGGCGACAATGGTGGCGGGCGGCAGAAACGACAGTTGTTTCCAAAACACGGGCAGGATGCCCCACAGCATGAATGCCATGAGGCCTGAAACCACTCCCGGCGGGGGTTGGTGGCTAAATCGGGGAGCAACTCGCATGAATGAATGGCAGGTGGGCTGAGCCGAGGTTCCAAGGAGCGAAGCCCGCTGGCAAGCTTTCATCGTCGAAGGTGAGTGCCGCCGCAGGGCCCGACAGGTGCAATTCGGTGACTAATCGGGCGCCGCGGAACCGTTTAACACGGGGTCGTGCCGACTTTGCCCATCTCAGATTCCAACAGATTGTCCCCCATGCGCCGCAAACCCATACGCAATTTTCTAACATTCATGCCGGTGTTTTTCGCGCTGCTGTCCGGGGTCCGGGCCGCGGCGGTGGATTTCGGCGGGGCGGAATGGATTTGGGCGGCGCCTCCGGCCGGCCAGGCGGCATTGAATCAGCCCACCGGGGCAGTGTGGTTTCGCGTTAGCATGGACGTGACTGAGAAATCGCCGATTCGTTCCGCGGAGTTGCTCATCGCCGCGGACAACCTCTACACTGTCTATCTGAATGGCCGCTATGTCGGCGAGAGCGAGGCGGATCCCAACGCCTGGAAACATGCGAAACGGTTTGACGTCGCAGCCCTGCTTGCGGCAGGTCACAATGGAATCGCCATCGAGGCGGTCAACACCGCGCCGGGCCCGGCGGGTTTGCTCGTGCGGCTCGTCGTCGAGTTGATGGACGGCCAGACTGCCGAGCTTCTAACCAATCCAACCTGGAAGTGCTCCAGCGACGAGCCGCCTAACTGGCAGCAGCCCGGCCTCAACGATCAGGCGTGGCCGGCGGCGATCAGCCTGGGGGCCTTCGGGGTGGCACCGTGGGGCAAGTTCGAGGTGCGCGCCGAGCGGGAGGCGGCCGGCAACCGCGAAGGTGGCGGCGAGCCCGCGCCGCCCGCCGACTTCGTGTGGCCCGAGGCGCTGGTATATGTGGGCGACGATTGCAGTTTGTATCGGCCGGTCGGCGGGACCGGCAACAGCTACGACAGCCTGTCGGTGACCATTTTCAATCCGCGCGATTCGCGCGCCTTCCCCGAACACGACCTGCCCTCGCCGATGAAGGTCGGACACAAGCTCTACGCGCTGAAACCCGCCAAGCCCGGCGCGGTGCCACAACCGTTGCTCGACGCCGGGACCGGCGCGCTGGGTTCGCCCTCGGTTTCATTTGACGGCCGCTGGATCTATCTATCCATGGCGCCCGCGGGGGAGGGCTTTTATCATATCTATCGGATCGGTGCCGACGGCGGCGCGGCGCAGAAACTAACCGACGGTCCGTTCCATGACATCGATCCGTGCGAACTGCCCGACGGCAGGCTGGTGTTCACCTCCACGCGCATCGGCACCTTCGAGGAGTATCACAATCCTCCCTCTCGCGCGTTGTTCACCATGGACTGCGACGGCCGCCACATCAGCGCGCTGACCCATACGATTGTTTTCGACAACGAGCCCGAGGTTCTGGCGGACGGACGGATCCTCTTCATCCGCTCTGACAATTTCTTCGGCCGCGGCAAGGTCGAAACCCTGTTGCACGCCATCCATCCCGACGGCACCGCCGGATTGACCGAGTTCGGTCTGGACCTGGGCCCGGAATATGGCGGCCGGCTGCGCGCCTTCAACTGCGGCAGTCCCGCGCCGATGCCCGACGGACGGGTCGCCTTTCTAACCGAATCGGGGATCGCGGTGGGCCGCCCCGGTTCCGCGGCGGCGGAGCTGCGCCACCTGGAGGTGGCCGCCGGCGATGTGGCCGCGCTGCCGGACGGACGCTTGCTGTGCACCCTGCCGGGCCGGGCCGCCGGCGGTGTGGCTGCTAGAAAAGCCGGCGTGCCCGTCCATGCCACCAGTTATTCGAGGATTGCCATCGTCGATCCCAACCAAAGCGTCAGCAAGCCGGTGCTGGTGCTGGATTCCCCGAACGCGCCGTTGCACTCGCCGGTGTTTCTGGGCGCGCGCCCGCGTCCGCCGATTCTGCCTAACACAGTGGATGCCGCCATTGCCGCCGATCCGCATCCGACCGGTGTTTTCGTGTGCCAGAACGCGCGCTTCACCAAGAACACCACCGCCGGCTGGCCTCATGTTAGAGCGGTGCGGGTGCTCGCGGCCAAGGGGCTCACGCTGCGCTCGTCGCATTCCTACATCGTGCATGCCGGCAGCGAGGTCACCGAACTCGGCACCGTGCCGCTGCTGGCGGATGGTTCATTCGCCGTCGAGGTGCCTGCCGACACCCCGATCGCCTTCCAAGCCGTCGATGCCGAAGGCCGCGCGGAACTCAACGAGATGTCGTGGATCTTTGTCCGCCCCGGCGAAACACGCGGCTGCGTCGGCTGCCATCAGCCCAGGGAGGAGGCCCCTCCGCTGCCGCTCAAGGGCGTGCAGGCCATGTGCATGAAGCCCCTTCGATTGTTAGGCACGGGCAGTCCGATCCGCTTTCGCGGCAACAACGCGGCGGTCACCGGCCTGATGGAGTTGCAGTTCGATCGGTACCGGGAGGTCGCCGGCATCAACCGGCATAGCGAGACTGCCGACGCGTCGGCAAGCGGCGCCCAGGAAGTCGCCGCGCTCATCGCCCAGTTGGGTACGGCAACGCCCGAGCTCAAAATCAGTGCCGCCCAACGCCTGGGCATTTTCCGGCAGCGCGCCGCCGCCCCTGCGCTGGCCCTCTGCCTGCGCGACAAGCAGCGCGAAGTGAGGGTGGCCGCCGCCGTGGCCCTCGCGGCCTGCGGCACCCGCGACTCCGTCGCGCCGTTGCTCGACGCCTTGCTAGACGCCGAACCGCTCGTCGCACGGGCTGCGGCGCTGGCCCTGGAGAACCTAACCGGCCACCCGCAGCCCTTCGATCCGTTGGACCGCGCCGCCGCTCAGGGCGCGCAGGCCGCGGCGTGGCGGGCGTGGCAGCAGGCC
>TBL_comb47_HYPODRAFT_10007537_pt1 | contig 11378 bp, 8 predicted proteins | sample TroBogypolimnion_40_FD_10682 | JGI IMG/M metagenome (IMG submission 10682) | reverse complement strand
CTTCTTTGGTCAATTCAGCAGGAACAGGATCAAAACCATAGACTGATTTCAGCGGTAGGAATCCGCCTATCGCCAAAGGCTCTGTTTCGGGGTCAGCCTGATAATGATCAAAATATAAATTACTGCCAGCGGCCATAATGACATCGTGTTTTTGTTTAGCAGCAGATATACCGCCACCAATTCCACGCCATGACATCACCGTAGCTTCAGGGGCAAGTCCACCCTCAAGGATCTCATCCCATCCGATGATCTTTCGTCCCTTTGAGAGTACATATTTTTCAATGCGCTTAATAAAATAGCTTTGGAGTTCGTGTTCGTCTTTCAATCCTTCACGTTTTATCAATGCCTGACACTTTGGACATTGATGCCAACGGGTCTTGGGAGCTTCGTCTCCACCAATATGTATATATTTTGAAGGGAAAAGAGCCATTACTTCATCCAGCACATCCTGAATAAAGAGATAAGTAGAATCATTGCCTGCACAAAAGATATCATTGAACACACCAAATGTGGTGGCTACTTTAAAGGGTCCACCGGTACAACTTAGCTGGGGATAAGCAGCCAGAACAGCCAAAGAATGTCCGGGCATCTCAATTTCCGGAATGATCGTTATAAACCTTTTTGAAGCATAATCGACCACATCTTTAATCTGTACCTGTGTGTAATAACCTCCATGAGGAATGCCATCATATTTTGCAGTATCACTACCTGCGTGGCCAATGACGGTCTCATCACGCATTGAACTTATCTGTGCAAGCTTAGGATATTTCTTGATCTCGATACGCCATCCCTGATCTTCGGTCAGGTGCCAGTGAAAAGTATTCAATTTAAACATGGCCAACAGATCGATATATTGTTTGATGAAGCTAACCGGCATAAAATGACGACCCACATCCAGATGCATCCCCCGATAACTAAACCGTGGCTTATCAAATATTTTTACAGCCTCTATTTTTAATGCAATTCCATTAACTTTTGTAGGGCTCATTACCTGAGGAGGAAGGAGTTGCAGTATAGTCTGAACACCATAAAACAGTCCTGATGGGTTATTTGCTGAAATTTCCACTTTGTTTTTATCCACTTCCAAACGATATCCTTCGTCTCCAAGGGTTGCATCATTTACAATATTGAAGAGAATTGTATTTTTTGGAATTGATTTTAAGACTCCACTAGATTGTGGCTTTATGGCAAGTCCTGCAACACTATCTATCCTGTTTAAAAAGAAATTTGCAACGGCTAAAGCATTTGCATTGGCAGGGATCACCAATACTTTCGTTTTAGAAGTTATGCTGAATTCACCTGACTGGGTTTTAACAGACAATGGCTCAGGAATAATTTTCCCGGGGTTTGATTTAGCAAAACCACGTTGAAATGTACCAGTGATGAAAATAATGGCAAACAGAATGAATAATTTTTGTGGGTGAATGATCATATATAACTGATTTTTAAAACATTGAAACTCTAATTTCCAAACACTTTGAATAGTATGAAATTATAAAATATTCAATGAAATTGATAATTTTTATACGCTTTCTAAGTTGTTATTTTTGGCAGGTTGCAAACGCCTAAAAATGAGTTGAGAAAATTCAATAATTGATTCCTCCGCTTGATTTCAAACCCTTCGAAATACCTGCCAATTTATCTTTCTCTTTCCCAAAGTAATAAAGGCTCCCGTTGGTTCAATTATTTTTTGAATGAAGTGATAACCCGTTTAAACATGTTTTTCAAATTTTTCTTTGCGGAGTTCATGGGTTGTTGTAGCAAACCAGCGTACTTTTGTCCGCGATGAAGAAATTGTGACATGATATACTCAGGCGTAACTCCCCATTTTTGGATGATTGTATAATAACCCTTATTCATTTTTACCCTACTGGTAGATAACCTGGAGAAATGATATACTTTACTTTCGCCCAATCCTTTAAACAACCGAATGCCCAAACCCCAAAGCTTCATTGAGAAATCAGGATCAGAATACATCCCGGGATGAAATTCAACACTGTATCCACCAATAATATGCCATACATCTTTGTGCACAATATTGGGAGGCCATGTGGCTCCACTCCAATCATCTTTTTTAAGTGAAGAAAACTCGCTCAATAAAAGCTCCTCGTCAAAATCGTCGATAGTTGTTCCGTAGCTTTTATAAATAGCACAGGGGTTATTGCTATTATACGGCTCAATCATAGTAGAGGATAAAAAGAAATATTTATGACCAATTGATTGGATCTCTTTCCATAAAACTGCATCCCAATCGGGACAAACATACATATCGTCATTCATAAACAGAATATAGTCGGTATGTGATAGAGTTGCCGCGTAATTTAAAGCATAACAAATTCCAATATTTTTATCTGAGAAAGTATAGTCAATATCTTCCTGCTGTTTGATCCATTCAAGTGTTCCATCCTTCCCTTCGTTAATATGAACGACAATTTGATGTGCATAAACAGAATTTTTCCGGATGCTCTTAATACACAACTGTAAATATTGCAGATTATTCCAGGATGGAATTAAAATAGTGAAATGATGATTTTTATTAACGGTCCGATGAAATTTTTCAATAACGTTGTCTGATATTGTCATTTAGTGATTTGTGTTAAATTAGAATTCGTCACTAGATTTCTGTAAATAAAAAAATAATAAGTAATCAATTAATAACAGATCAGATAGTTAGGCTTGAATTGATAAGAAAATCCAAATCACCTTATAGGTAAAAGTAGCTATAATATGAGTTAACGTAAAATGAGAAAGATTATTTCATTTGAAAAAGTCACATTTATCTTTGCCGGATTCAGAATTTCTGATTCTCCTATTGATTAAAAGGAAAGGCAATTTGTTTTGAGTCCATGTCTACAAAACTAAATAACATTTCCATATTTTTAAATATCTTTGTATCTGAATACTACTACAACAAAATAATTCGATAGTACTAATTATCCCCTGTTCTGAAAAGAATCGATAAATCGGGTTTTGAGAATAATGTTTAAAGATAAAGGAATGACACCAATTTCTGTTGTAATTATTACGCTGAATGAAGAAAAAAACATTGAAAGATGCCTTCTTTCAGTTCGAGATATTGCAGATGAAATTATTGTATTAGATTCTTTGTCATCCGATAAGACAAAAGAGATTTGCCTTAAATATAAAGTGAATTTTATTGAACAACCTTTCCTTGGTTATATACAACAGAAAAACAAAGCACTTGAATTTGCAAAATATCCACATGTGCTTTCGTTGGATGCCGATGAAGCATTATCTGATGAATTAATAGATTCCATTAAAAAGGTTAAAGAAAATTGGACCGATGATGGTTACTATTTTAACCGTCTTACCAATTATTGCGGTAAGTGGATCAGACATACAGACTGGTATCCCGATCGCAAATTGCGGTTATTTGACAAGCGAAAAGGAAAATGGGAAGGCATCAATCCACACGATTCCTTGAAACTTCAGCCCAAGTGCAGTCAATCCTACATAAAAGGTGATTTATTGCATTATTCTTATCCATCCATCTCACATCATATAGAGGTAATACAGAATTTTTCTACTATTTCTGCCAGGGAAAAACATAAAATGGGGAACAAAGCTTCATGGGTAGCCGTATTGTCTCACCCTACGCTGAAGTTTTTTAAAAGTTATTTTCTAAAGTTGGGTTTCCTGGATGGTTATTATGGTTTTGTAATTAGTGCTATGATTGCCTTTTCTACTTTTATGAAGTATGTTAAACTGCACGAATTAAACAGGAATAAAAAGTTATAAACACGGAAATGTGTTCCCGACTTGGAGTAAATCTTCCTGATTGTCGACCACATAATATTGGACTACATCTTTTTTAATGGAATCAATAATCAGATTGAAGTTGTTTTCTATTTCATTTCAGGATTTGAAGCCTTCTCTTTTGTGAAATAATGAAGCGACATATCAACTCCATCATAAACAGCATAGGAAAAATTATGGAGCCAGTCACCCAAAATTATCATTCTGCAATCAGGACCTACCTGTTCATCTGATGGTTCATGTTGGTGTCCAAAAATAAAGAAATTGATAGAAGGGTCTTCAGCAAGCATAGCTTTACTATATTGAAATAATCGCTCGTCGTCTATTGATCTGCCGCCGGTCCTGCTCCATTTTGATTCCTTCAGATTATTGGCATACCGGCTCTTTCGTGAGAAATAGAGTGCCAACCGAGTACCAATATCGGGATGAATCCATCTAAATAGCCATTGATTGGGTTTAAATTCGAACACCCGTTTTAATATTTTATATCCCTTATCACCCGGGCCTAAACCATCACCATGAGCCAGGAACAAATGATGACCGTTAAATAATTTGATCTGACTTTCGCGATGCAGTTTAATATTCAGCTCCTGTGCCAGATAATCAAAGGCCCAGATATCATGATTGCCTCTAAAAAGATGAACAGCTATCCCGGAGTCAGTTATCTCAGCCAATTTGCCAAACAATCGGACAAACCCTTTGGGAACAACCGTTTTATATTCAAACCAGAAATCAAAGAGGTCGCCCATCAGATAGATTTCCCGGGCATCTTTGCGGATGGTTTCGAGCCATTCAACCAAAAGTCTTTCACGGATCAGACTTGAGGCATGATCAGGTATCCCCAAATGAAAGTCGGAAGCAAAATAGATCTTTTCGCCTTGTTTGAGTTCGAGTGATTTTGTTTTCAATGTTTCATTATTTTGGGTTTCACAAATGTTAGCTCTTCATGGTTACATAAGGAGCAGGGAAAATGTCTTGTTTTTACTTTATCGGTTAGGCTTATAAGAAGGGTTTTTATCACCAGGTGGTAATATGCGATTATCTACCTGATGATTTTTAATTCTTTTCATCAATTGTTCAACCCTGTTGTGAAAATCAACAACCAACTTATTATCCTTATATGTTTTGGTAAGACCGCTATCGAGCATTTTAAAATAGTTAATATCCCGTTCCTCATAAAACAGAGGTATTCTTGAAAACTTAGCATTAATAACGAGTAGAGATGCCAAAGCCCCCCGGTTTTTGCTTACAAAAAGAGTAGCATTCTCACGTTGTTTTTCCATAATTGCATTGAAGATCGAATCTAAACGAATACGAGTAGTCAAATATTCAGGGGTAATCTGACTACTCCTGAAGATAAATGTCAGTGAATCGACCCGTTTCAATTGTTTGCGGGAAACATTCCAATAATCGAGATACAGCTTTGTTTCAGCCGAACCTTTTGCCTTCCAGGTAGACAAAAGTTGCGTTGCATCCCCGGTCAACATTATTGTTTCCCCCTTATTTCCAATTAATACGGCATTATCGTTTTTTCGGGCTGATACAATATAAAACCCGGCCTCTTTTGGCTTTAACCTAAAGCTAAATGACTCATCTTCGTCAATATTAGCGGAATCAATCACATGTGATAGTATCCCATCAAACGTGCTCAGCCGAACCATCTTCCCTTTAGAATTTGTCAGCTTCCCATTGATAACTATTTCATCCGCCTGTGCTCTCGCCGTTCTTTTGCAACTAATTGAAACAATTGTAATAAGGATTAATAATAACCAAGCAATGCTGTTCCTCACTTTTTCCATCATGATGCAGTTACGTTTGGCAAAATTAATCAAAGTGACCATGATAAACAGAAACAATTATACAGAAGAGACAAAATTGGTAATTAGTTTATCAAATTTATCTTTTTCACGGAAATGAAATGAAATTTCAATGGGTATATAATATACAGGAATCCCTTTCAATAGTTGCATCAGGGCTGGATCGTGCAATCGCATGGCATCTTTTTCAGTAGTAATCAACACCTTGCGTTTGGTAAACTGATTATTGTAGGTATTTTTGACATCAATTATTTCTTTTTCAGAAAACTGATGATGATCTTTAAAAGAAATTACGATTAACTCACTGCACAATCGTTTTAAGTATTGTTCAAAAGGATAAGGGTTAGCAATCCCAGTGAAAAGGATAATGGTATTGATCTGATTATAGCGCAATGTAGACAATTCCGCATAAACGGGAACGGGTAAACCATACGTGACATAACTAAAGAACACTTTCTGATGAGGCAGTGGTTTAATTTTCTCAAGTACGGCCCGTTTACTTAAGGGTGAAAATACCGGATCTGTCTTGGTAACGATGATGATATCTGCTCTGGCTGCCCCTTTAACCGGTTCACGCAAACGCCCTGCAGGCAGTAAATAATCGTTGGTATAAAGACTGTGAAAATCGGTAAGCAAGATTGATAAACCAGGTTTAACATATCTGTGTTGATAAGCATCGTCCAGAATTACAACTTGAAGCTCAGAATGATCTGACATGAGTTTACGGATTCCATGACGGCGGTCTTCGTCGACGGCCACCAGAACTTTCTTGAATTTTTTAAGATATTGCATGGGCTCATCTCCAACCGTTGCAACAGTAGCATATGAATCTGCCAATATAAATCCACGGGTCTTTCTGAGATAACCGCGGCTTATAACTGATACTATCTTCTGATCCTGTAATAAACGAATCAGGTATTCAACGTGAGGTGTCTTTCCGGTTCCTCCGGCAGAAAGGTTGCCAACACTGATAACCGGGAGCTTAAATCCAACAGATTTAAGCACTCCATAATCAAATAAATAATTACGCACCCTTACAATAAGGCCGTAAATTAAAGAAAATGGGAGTAGTAGGATTCTCAGCAAAATCATGAAGGAAAGTTAGTAAAAGATTTTTATAAAAGTTCGCGAAATTATATTTAATTTTTTAAAGATTCATTTTTAATTTTCAGAATGGCGACAGTTGATTTTTCAATTCGCAGAAAACATAAACAATCTTCGCATCAATTTGATTTACTAAGTTTGTTGTATCTTTATCTTTCCTTTAAAAATGGAGATATTCGTTTATGAAGATTAAAGAAATAATATACCAATTAGAACAAATAGCTCCTTTGATGCTTCAGGAGTCGTACGACAATGCAGGGCTATTAATTGGAAATGCCAATGATGTTTGCACTGGTGTCTTAATCACCCTCGATGTAACTGAAACGGTTCTGGAAGAAGCCATTTTAAAAAAGAGCAACCTGATTATTTCGCACCACCCTCTCATCTTTGGAGGACTGAAAAAGATCATCGGCAAGACAGCAACCGAAAGAATTACCATGAAAGCGATTAAACACGATATCGCTGTTTATGCTATCCATACCAACCTGGACAATATTCAGGCAGGGGTCAACTCCATGATCTGTCAAAAGATTGGACTTTCCCAGCTGAGTCCACTCGTTCCGGGACAAAAACAACTCAAGAAATTAATCACCTATTGTCCTGTAGATCATCAAGAAGTGATAAGAAAGGCGATTTTTGAAGCCGGTGCAGGTCACATCGGAAAATATGATTCGTGTAGTTTCAATAGTGGAGGAATTGGAACTTTTAAAGCAGGTGAAGGTGCCAATCCCTATGTAGGAAAAATCAATGAACTTCATCAGGAACCTGAAATCAGGATCGAAACCATTTTTCCTGTTTATCTGGAGGGTAAAATAATTCAGGCGCTCCTGGCTGCACATCCCTATGAAGAAGTTGCTTATGATATCTATCAACTAGAGAACAAGAATCAACTTACCGGTTCGGGGATGAAGGGAATTCTGGAAAAACCGGTTTCCGAAGAGGCGTTTCTACAACTTTTAAAAGAGCGTTTCCAAACCGGTTGTATCCGGTATTCCGATTTTAAAGGTCCCCAAATAAAATCTGTAGCGGTCTGTGGAGGCTCTGGTAGTTTTTTAATTAATGCAGCTTTAAGTGCAGGTGTAGATGCATTTATTACCGGAGATATTAAGTATCATGACTTTTTTATCCCTGAAGGGCGCATTTTGCTTGCAGATATAGGTCATTATGAGAGTGAACAGTACACAAAAGAGTTATTATTCAACCAAATTACAAAAATATTTCCTACTTTTGCAGTTCAGATCACAGAGCATAACACAAATTCGATTCATTACTTTTAAAATCAATATCAGGATCTATATGTCAAAGCAAATCAAAGATAATCTCTCAAATGAAACTCCGATCGAGGAAGTTAAAAGCAGTATAGGTTTGAAACCAGGCGAAGCAGAATCGGAAGAGAATATTGAGGTATCGATTGAGCGTAAATTATTCGCATTGTATTCGGTACAACAAATCGATTCACAGATCGACAAGATCCGCATTATCAGAGGCGAACTTCCATTGGAAGTTGAAGATCTGGAAGATGAAATCATTGGACTGCAAACACGTATCGATAACTATATTACTGACATTGAGAGTTCAGAAAATCAGGTTACAGAGAAAGAGTTTGCCATCAAAGAAAGTCTGACACTCATAAAACGTTATGAAGAACAACAAAATAATGTTCGCAATAATCGTGAGTATGACTCTTTGACCAAAGAAATCGAATATCAGAATCTTGAGATTCAGTTGGCTGAAAAACGGATTCGTGAGTTTTCATCTTCACTTATCATTAAAAAAGATGAGATTGCAAAGGCACAAAAGGTGTTGGAGGAACGCAAAAACGACTTAGAAATGAAAAAAGCTGAACTCACAGATATCATTGCTGAAACCGAAAAGGAAGAAGTGATGCTTCATCATAAGAGCGAGGAAAATCAGAAATTTATTGAGTCACGTTTATTAACAGCTTACAAACGCATCCGTAAAAATGCACGCAATGGTCTGGCCGTTGTACCCATCGAACGCGATGCCTGTGGTGGTTGCTTCAGCAAAATCCCTCCTCAGCGTCAATTGGATATCCGCATGCACCGCAAGGTGATAGTATGTGAATATTGTGGACGTATTTTGGTTGATCAGGCAATAGTTGATGCGGTGAACAATAATTAAGTAAAAAAGATTAAATTTGTAACGGAAGCGCCCTCGGTTCTTCCGTTTTTTTTTAAAACAAGAAATCAGAATATCATGAAAAAATATCTGTTTGTATTGTTTTTGTTAGTCTCACCCATGTTGCTGAAAGCATCATTCAGTTTTAACCAAAACTGTACAGATGCCTTTAACCTTTTGATCAGCTTGCGCTTTGATGAAGCCCGAAAACTGATTGCAAATGAAAAAAAGGTCAATCCCGAAAATGCTATTCCTTTCTTTCTGGATAATTATATAGATTTCCTCGGTTCCTTCATTGGAGAAGAAGAGTCCGCTTTTAAAGATTATACAGCAGCAATGGCTGTTCGCAAAAAACGCATCGAACAGGAACGATCCGATTCTCCCTATTACAAGTATTGTATTGCTACAATGGACATGCAGGTTGCTTTTACCCGAATGAAATTTGGGGAGTATGTTAAAGCTGCTGCAGAAATCAACAGAGCCTATCGTCTGTTGGAACGAAACAATCGTGAATTCCCTGACTTTATTCCTCAAAAACTTTCACTGGGTATGTTGCACACGCTCATTGGCAGTATTCCCGATAAATATGACTGGATCAGAAAGGCAACCGGACTGAAGGGGACTGTAAATGGTGGAATCCAGGAGATGCAGCAGGTCTTTGATTTTTCACAGAGTATGCCCAAATGGAAATATCTGCAAAACGAAACGCTCTTCCTTTTAAGTCTTACCTCCATCAATCTGGCGGCTGATAAGTCATTTTCAGAAAAGATCTTAAACTGGTATAACAAGGAAGAAGGAGTTCAACTCACCCATGAAAACCCATTGATGGCTTATTGCAAAGCAAATCTCTGTTTCAAGAGGGGACTGAACGACCAGGGCATCCAGATTCTCACTTCACGACCCAACGGCCCCCGGTTCTTTCATTTTCACTATCTGGATTACCTTCTGGGTGTTGCCAAGCTCAACAGGCTTGATAACGATGCATGGGCTTATCTTATCAACTTCACGGCTAACTTCAAAGGAAAGAATTTTGTCAGATCGGCTTATCAACACATTGCCTGGAATTACCTGGTCAATGGTGATCTGAAAAAATATCATGAATACATGAACCGGATTCCGTTGACTGGAGATAACACCACTGATTCTGATAAGAAAGCGCTTTCCGATTTCAAGTCCGGCGAGATCCCTGACCCACATTTGCTGAAGGCTCAATTGTTATTTGATGGAGGGTATTATGATCGGGCACTAGTGGAACTTTCAGCATTTAACCAAGGTAATTCCAAAACAGAACATCATTCATTGGAATATTTATATCGACTGGCCAGAGTCTATCATGAATCGGGTAAAACGGCAGAGGCTATTCGATATTATAATCTGACAATAGAGAAAGGACAGGATAAAACCTGGTATTTTGCGGCAAATTCAGCACTGCAATTGGGGATGATTTATGAAAACATGAAAATGTATGATCTGTCCCGGACTTTTTATAAAAAGAGTCTGACAATGGATCCTTCAGAATATAAAAACAGTATTTCGCAAAAAGCTGAAGCAGGATTAAGCAGGCTAAACAAATAGACAAGCTGAAAAAAAAACTGCCGGAGTGTGATTTACTCCGACAGTATTTACAACCAACAAATTTTATTCAGAAAGAAACATCATTTATTGAAGTTTTCAGAACTTCAAACCAACTGTAATCAAAAACGTATTATTCGTAGTCTTCAGGGATGCTTTGTTTGCAGGATCAACTCCATACAGGTAGTAGTCCTCCGTCATGCTGTAGCTTGTAAATGCACAGTCTACAAAGTAATCTGAAGTCCTGTATCCAAGTCCCAAAGTAGCCAGATTCCCTTTTCCGTCATTCACATTAGATTTATATGGACTCCCAAAGAAGCCTAAACCACCCCTGAAACTAATTTGTCCAAAACGATATTCACCTCCCAAACGAATGTTTGAGGTGCTCTGGTATTTATCCTGAATCTTTTGATTTTCATTGGTAAAATCTGTAGAAGGAGCTAACCTTGCCTTTGAATAATCGACCAGTTCATAATCTGCAGAAATCAACCCTGTTTTTCCGATGACAAATGCTGCACTTCCAATTAGTTTCATGGGAGTTGTCAGATCAAATACATAGGTACCCAATGGAGAATTCTGAACTGAATTTAATGTGTTATCCGAAAAAACAGAAGATATGGTTGAATTGTAATCAATATTTATTTTACTGAAAAAAGATGGAGTGTGAACTGCAGCTCCAAGTCTTAACCAATCCGTGGCTCTGACAATCACTCCCAGTTTCAGATTATAGCCTGTTCCTTTCATCAATTGATAGTCATATTTATTGAAACTATTAAAATAAGGAATAGTATTCGTATTGTCTGTTTCTATATAGTTTGATGATTCCTCATAACGGAGTGAAAGTACACTCAGAGAAGCTCCGAAATAAATTCTATCCTGATAATTGGCAGAACCTGCAAAAACAGTTTCGCCCAGATAGCCATTTGTTGAAATTGACTTAGTCTCACCAATACCGGGGAATGGAGTTAC
>TBL_comb47_HYPODRAFT_10007535_pt1 | contig 11379 bp, 11 predicted proteins | sample TroBogypolimnion_40_FD_10682 | JGI IMG/M metagenome (IMG submission 10682) | reverse complement strand
GAAAAAGGAAAAAGGTTCCTCAAAATTTAATTTATTCCGTTGCAATTGACCTATATGCTATTAAAAGGGGTTTAATCCCCGCCACAAGGTAGATTTGCCATCTCCCAGACCTTGGATCGCGGACAGTTCCCAGGCTGACATTTTTTACATCCGCTCCATGTACCAATTCAATTCCTTTTCCATTTTTTTGTAACAGAATATAGATGTAATGATTTTCTGAAGACGGATAAAGGCAGTTTCGCTTTTTACGACATAATCGTAGGCACGGTGGTGCATACAATCGATTGCCACATCGATCTTATCCTGAGAAGAAAGTATGATGACCGGAATATCGGGATTATATGATTTTATTTTATCCAGTGTTTCTATTCCGTTCATTGCATTCATCTCAATCCCATCCAGAAAATAATCCAAAATGATCACATCCGGACAATGGTTTAAATTGGCGATACAAAGTTCTCCCGTAGCAAAAGTTTCAATGCTGAAATCACCACTATCGAGAAAATCGATCTCCAGTGACTTTAAAAATACAGCATCGTCATCGACTAAAAATAGTTTTATTGGTTCCAGTCTGTTTATTGTAAGTTTCCCGTTATCCATGAGTTTGTTTTTTTAACCTGTTAAACTCTACCTGCAATTCTTCACAAGCCAGGGTGCAGACGTTTCCAAGCTGTAAAACCAATTCAGTGATTCCGTCTGCCTGTTTTTGTGTACTCGCAAATTCCTGGATTTTTTTTGCCATGTTCTCAAAATCGATACTCATACCCATGATCGAAAAAGAAGGGATCATCTTATGCACAGAAGCATACAACATATTCCAGTCGCGATCCTTAAAACTTTGCTTCATTGAGCCAATCAATCTGGGTGTTTGTTCAAGGTATGCAGAAATCATCTCCATCATCAATATCGGATTTGATTTTGTACGATGGATCAGGTATTCAAGATCCACACATTTTGACCGTCTGAATTCGACAATTTTGTCTTTCTCGTCTCCAATATATTTGACCTGATTTGGCTTTCTCACCAATCCAACTATTTTATTGAACAACAACCTTTCGTCGACCGGTTTTGCAAGATAATCGTTCATACCGACCTCTTTGCACTTTGCAAGATCAACGGTCGTGACATCTGCAGTTAATGCAATGATCGGTATCTTGGAATGAAGGGTGTGCCGTATGTATTCCGTTGCCTCAAATCCGTTCATTTCAGGCATCTGCAAATCCATCAATATGACATCGTAGGCTTTGGTCTGAAGCTTTTCGATGGCAATTTTGCCATTGGCGGCAATATCGCGTTCAAACCCGAACTCATCCAGCAATGTCTTCATTAACAATTGATTTAGTGGGATGTCTTCCACTACCAATACTTTTATGTTTTTAATATCCGTATCAAATTCTTCAATTGCATTTTCGATTTCTGGTTCAGCATTGGTCTTCAGAAAGGACAATATAAAACTAAATGTTGATCCCACATCAATTTTACTATTCACACTGATGGTCCCACCTTGCGGTTCAACCAATTGCTTAACAATGGCAAGGCCAAGGCCAGTTCCGCCATAGAGCCTTGATGTCCCGCTCGATGCCTGTTGGAAATTTTCAAAAATCCGCCCGATTTTATTTTCGGGTATCCCTATCCCGGTATCCTCGACCGAAAATTCAATGGTGACCTTTTCATCGCTCTCCTTGAGCAACCTCACACACACAGTGATCCTCCCATTGTTTGTAAACTTGACCGCATTGCTGACCAAATTCAAAATAATCTGGTGCAATCGTACGGGGTCACCGATCAGTACATCTGGAATCCGATGGTCATACTCTTTGTATAACTTCAGATTTTTCTCCTGTATCTTTGGCTCGAACAGATGGAGCATGGCCGAAATGGAAAGGGCCATTTTAAAAGGAACCTGTTCAAACACCATTTTACCGGCATCGACTTTTGCAAGATCAAGAATGTCGTTAATCAGCACGATCAGCGAATCACCCGACATTTTTATGGCCGTCAGATATTCCCGTTGCTTTGCAGAAAGCTCTGTCTTTAAGATCACTTTAGTAAAACCAATGATCGCATTCATTGGAGTACGGATTTCGTGGCTCATGTTCGACAAAAACTGCTGTTTCGCTTTTACGGCGTTCTCGGCAGTCCGCATCGAATTTTCTGCTTTAATCTTAGCCTCCTCAGCCAGTAAGGTAGCCAATTCCGCAAATACCTTTGCCTCAATTAATTCTGTTTCAATCCTTTTTTGTTCGGTAATATCGCGTGCCACGACCACCACGCCAAGGACTTTCCCTTTTGAGTCGGTGTAAACCGATCCATTAAACAAAACATCAGTCAATTTGCCATCCATGATGGTCAACGGATAGTCTTTCACAAAACCTTTGGCAAACACCTCCTGGTAAACTTCGCGCGCTTTTTGCGGTTCGGTGAAATAATCGAAAAAATCTGTATCGATCAATTTATCGCGTAGCAATCCCGTAATATTTTCCGATGCATTGTTTGTGTCGGTAATTTTCCCTTCAAGGTTGATCGTAAACAGCGGGTCACGACTCGCTTCAATGAGGCTCCTTGCATATTGGGAGGCCAACTGGGCAGAATAAGTAAGAGCTTCCAGTTCCTTGTTGGCAATCTCGCGCTTCTCTTTTTCTTTATTTTGGAATTCAAGCTCAAGGTCGGCTATGACCAATTCGGCTGCCCGCTTTTCCTTCTCACTTGTCTGAAATATAAGTTCCTGATTGGCAATAAATAGCTCGTCTGCCCGTTTTTCCTTTTCATCATTCTGAAAGGCAAGTTCTTTGTTGGCCACAATCAACTCCTGTGCACGTTTTTCCTTCTCGTCGTTTTGAAAAGCAAGTTCCTTGTTGGCATTTTGTAACCCAATAGCCCACTTTTGCTGCGCCATGTCTCTTGCCACCACCACAGCACCAAGAACATTCCCCCGGTCACCCTTATAAACCGAACCATTGAACAGTACATCAGTCAACTTACCATCAATGTGTCGGAATGTAAGTGGCAAGTCTGCAATTGATCCTTTGTTGAACACCTCCAGATAAACTTCCCTGGCCATCTGAGGTACGGTGAAATAACCGATAAAATCGGAGCCGGTAAGTTTTTCACGCGAAATCCCCGTAATCTTCACCAAAGCTTCGTTCATGTCCGTAATCATGCCATCGGCATTGATGGTGACCAAAGGGTCCAGGCTCGCTTCAATGAGACTTAGTGAATAATTTGAAAGTAATTTTTGGGTCGAGGTAAAAACTTTGAGGTCGTTTGTCCTGTTTTTCTGATTTTTTGCAATAACAATGATCAATACGAAAACGGCCCCCAGGACAAGGAGCAGGTAAAGGAAGACTATCATCGAATTGGTACTGCTCCGCTCATTATCTATTTTTCTGATTTTCAGCAAGCTGAATTCCTCCAAATTAATGACCGCTATCAATCTTCTGATTTGGTCGTTCAGCACTTTGCCATTTTCAAGGTTCGTGGATTTTTCAGTTTCAGTGAATAACTTCAGTTTCCAACCTTCAAGCAATTTTCCGGTAAGTATCAATTTCTCACCAACCAAGCTTTTTAAAGAATCGATACGGACCTGGTGACCAGGATTGTCGCTTGTTAGGGTTTCCAATAACAATAAATCATTGTTTATCTTATTCTTAGCAATGGAATAAGGTTCGAGAAAAACGATATTACCGGTCAGAATATATCCCCTGATGCCATTTTCAATATTAAGGAGGTCCAACAGTACGATGTCGCTCATATGGAGAACTTCCTGAGTGTGCTCCACCAGATCATTTGTTTGTTTAACCTTCCTTGTACTGTAGTAAAAAACTGCCAATAACGAAATAAGTACGATTGCAGTCAGTGGAAAGAACAATTTTGTTTTATCTTCAAATGTGAATTTCATAACTTCCTTTTTATTGCGTTTTTATTCCATTTGTCTCGTACACAACGTTACCTACCTCTTCAATCGGGTTTCGTCTCTTGACTTTCAGTTGTTTAAAATGAGAAGGGGAAAGGCCCGTGACTTTCTTAAACTGATGGGATAAATGGGCAACACTGCTGTAATTCATCTTCCATGCAATCTCTGTGATGTTGAGCTCATCGTAAATAATCAGCTCTTTGATCCTTTCAATTTTATGAGAGATAATGAATTGCTCAATGGTAGTTCCCTGAACTTCAGAGAATAAATTGGCAAGGTAGGTGTAATCGTAATTCAATTTTCGACTGAGATAATCTGAAAAATTGACTTTGACAATCTCATCTGAATGATGTACCATTTCGATGATCGTGTTTTTTATCTTTTCGATCAGAACAGCCCGCTTATCATCCATTAATTCAAATCCGGTATTGAGCAACGCAATTTTTATTTCGATCCGCTGTTCAGGGGTAAGGTTTTCCATGATCTCAACCTCCCCCAAATCAACCACAATGAAATGCAGCCCAAGTTTTTTGAGCTCTTCCTTCACCGCCAGTTTACAACGGTTACTGACCATATATTTGATGTACAGTTTCAAATAAATAAAATTTATTGATTCTTACAAAGTTGCGCAACTTTAACCGGATTATGCTTACACAATTTCAGGAATAATTTGCACAATTCACACATTTAAATTAAAATGATCAGCAAAAGGATAATGATTCCATGATTCACACTTATTGAACTGACCACGAATTATGGACAAATAGCATATATCCAATTCGTGAATTCGTGGTCAAAAGATTTCACTATCCGCAATTGAAAATCGCAGAAACCTATCGTACTTCTCAAAGGAAGACACAACAAAAAACAGATACTATTTGCTTCTTGAAAGTGATTTTCGGGAATACCGGTTATATTTATGGAGCACCCACCATTTCATTTTGCCTCATCGAATATGGCCAAATATGGTTTCAACTAAATTGAAGAACCCCCTTTTCCGATCCGAATTGATTCCCCAATCGACAGGCACACTCTGATAACCTTCCTTAAAACCTTCTCCTTTCATGCGGTAATCGAAATAACCCCATGATGCATAGACACTTGTGGCGGCCACGAAATTATTCATCGGTTTGTCGAAATCAAAGTGGTCGTCTTCGTTATAAACAACCGGTTTGGGTGTATATTTCTCAACCTTTCGGGTTTTATTGACCTGATCAACGATACCTTCAGGTTTTTCGACTCCATTCCCATGGAGAAGGATAAAATCTGAAGCTTTGACCACCTCTGGTGAAGGAACATTCCCACCTCCGTAACTCGTACTGACTAAAAATCGATTTCCTTTGGATGAAAAACTTTTTGCCAGTGCGATAAGTTCATGTACGCGATCTGGTTTAAGGATGTCATGATCGTACTTAACATTGCATTCGTTGTTGATCTCGATCAGAACATTTGTGTATTTGCGTATAGATAGCCATTTTAAAACATTCATGACACCATTTTTCACAGCGTCTTCATTTTTAACCCGCTCATCCTGGCCAAAATAAAATATTCCTAAAATGGTGACCATCCCGAGTTCATCACTTTTATCAAGAATCTTTTCGAGCCGGGACATATAACCAGACCTAAGATTTCCAACGGGATCGATTGCCGAATTTTCCCATGGCTGAGCTTTCGAATAGCCTTGCGGACTTCCTCCTTGAAGGTTTATCGTGAAAGCCAGAAGACCTTTTTTGTGCCAATTGTCCATCTCGTTAAGAAAATCGTTTGTATTCCTGTTGGCATCCCAGATTTTGGTATCTGGATAAGCCCAAAGAGAACGGGTGGAATCGTTCAGATCGTCAAAAATCCCCTGTACCATCCGTGAATTCGGGAGTAGCCCTTCCAGTTTGTATCCTTTCCAGAATTTACCTTTTAAAGTTGGCTCACCATTGATTAAAAATTTCTCGCCTGAAATGGAAACAGCAGTTTTTCTAATGATTGGGGAAGATACAGGATTATTTGCAAACGAAATGTTGCAAATTAGAAATAATAGAAAAAATGGAAATGACCCTTTCATTTTCTTGACAAATTAAATTTCAATGACATTCATCACTTTACAAACCTATACAATTTCTTAAACCCGCGTCTATTCTGAATCGTCGAGGTTCCTGATCTTTTTGATTGTATCTTTTCGTGAAATGAGCATAGGAATCGAAACCCCGGCTGCAAGGGCCATCAGGATAAACATCGTTTTCAAACCGTTGCTTGTTGTTTCAGCCAATGTCTGGTGATAGGTCGGGTCCGTAACACCGGTTCCTGCCAGCTTGATCAGTCCGAGCATCATCCGATAGGCAAATGCACCCGGAACCATTGGAATAACTGATGGGATCGAAAATACGAGTGGTGGGGCATGTTTGTTGTGTGCTGCCGAAACACTTAATATCCCAATGACTGCCGATCCTGCAAGGGATGCCACAACGATTTCCACACCCAATTGCATCAGTAAAAGTTTAGTTAACCCTCCGGCAGCCCCTAACATCCAGATAATGATTAAGGTGCGTTGCGGGACATTAAAAAGGACAGCAAAACCGAGGGCTGCAAATCCGAACCAAATCCCTTTTTCAAGGATGAAAAAAATATCTATGATCATCTGTTTTGGCTTATTATGAATTATTGAATTAACTAACCGTATTTCAATACTTTTAAAAATATTTCAATCTGTTTCAATTTATTATATCCCATAAATTTGCATGGCCAGCATGAGCCCCAAAGCGATTGCAAATGCCATAATAAACCCGTTTACACCCCTTACAATTCCGTTCAGTGTGTTGCCATCGATCATATCGGTAAGGGAGTTGATTAAAGGGACACCGGGTATCAAAAAGAGGACCGAGGTTGCAAGGGCATGTTCAGGTGTATCACCAATACCTAACTTTACAGACAATCCTGAAACCAAAGATGCCGCAAATGAGGCAAATATCGTAGCAAGATAAGGATTGAACCGTTTTTTTAATGCTTCCTGACGGATAAAAAGTCCGAAAAAAGTGGCCACAAAAGCGACGATCAACTCCAATCCCTGACCACCAAATAACCTGCAAAATGAAGCACCGGCCAATGCCACAGTTGATAAAACAACCAGTCGGGGATAATGGGGCAGTGAAACCAACCTGTCGATTTCCAGGTTAATCTGATCGACCGTGAGGTTTTCTTCGACTACACGCCAGCTCATCCTGCTGATCCCGGAGACTATTTTGAAGTTAACACCATGTGGAGGTGTCCTTCTGACACTGCTTGAAAAGCTCAAACTATTTCCTTCTGCGACAGTAAGTATGAGCGACCGGCTTGTAATCAGTAATTCAACATCATAGCCAAGTGCTTCGGCTATCCGGTTGACTGTGATCCTGACCCTTCCGGTGCTCGCACCACAACTCATCAGCAGTGTCCCCACGTCAAGCAGCATCTCCTCTGCCGCCTTTATTTTTCCGATATGATTTCCGTTCATTTTTAATTATATATGATGTGATAAAGCTGTTTAATCTTAACATGTTACAGCCATTCAAAACCAGGAGTGACCATTCAATTATTTAAAGTTTATTGTCATTTTATAAGTGGCACTATATTAAGATTTTAATTTTTAATTTTCGTTAACTTTATTTTAGATAAAACCAGAAACCTTTTCAATTTGTAAGCGTTTCAATAAAGTAAAGATATTGAATTAATGCTTGAATAGAAAAAATGATAAAATGAAAAGAACAGATTTTATAACTGCACTTGGCATTTCAGCTGGAACCGTGATGTTTGCACCTTTTTTGTCGTCTTGCAAAAAAACAGGTGCTTTGGGAAGTACGGCAATTGACTTTACGCTTGATCTGACTTTAGCAGCAAATTCAGTTTTAAAAAGTGATGGCGGCTTTTTAGTAAAAGAGGGGGTTATTGTCGCCCGTACGAATTCGGGAACTTATGTTGCACTTGAAGCTGGTTGTACCCATCAGGGAACAACGATTCTTTTTGACAGTGCAAACAATTATTTCAGATGTCCTAATCATGGTTCTGATTTTTCAACAACCGGATCGGTACTTCTGGGACCGGCCGTTACACCGTTGCAAAAGTACAATACGCAGCTTACAGGTAATTCGCTAAGAGTTTATTCCTGATCAATAAATTTTTACAATTTATTGAAACTTAATCTATTTAAATTCGTTATAAATAATAAAAAGTAACTTTTGAATAATTTTAAAAATTGAAGTATGAAAAGACATGAATTTCTTTCTGCTCTGGGTATATCCGCCAGTACAGTGATTTTTGCCCCGTTCCTTGTATCCTGCAGTAAAAGCAGTGGGGTGGCCGCAGATCCGACAACCACGAACAGTGTTGATTTTACATTGGACCTCTCCGCTGCAGCCAATGCAGCATTAACGACGAATGGAGGTTCACTCATTAAAAACGGTGTAATTGTCGCTAAAACCTCAACAGGGACTTTCGTAGCCGTAGCTTCTGTTTGCACTCATCAAGGTGCAGATATTCAGTATGATAATGCCAATACACGATTTATTTGCTCGAATCAGTCCGCAGGTCACGGATCCAAATATACCACAACTGGTGCAGTTTCTTCAGGGCCGGCACCTACTGCATTGAAATTGTTCAATACAACTTTAACGGGTACATCGTTGAGAATTTTTGGATGATGGATTCAGATGACCAGTTGGCATTTTATAATAAACGAATTTGAAGATAATAGGATTTTGAAGTGGACGATTTGTGGTGAAGTGAATAATTTGAATGGAGGAAGTGATTAGTTAAAAGCACCTTACAGGTTAAACCCTGCGAAGTGCTTTTCAAATTATAGTTTGTATCGAACCTGACTCCTGAATTATCGGTGGAACTTCTCGCCAATGTATTTCAATCCATCGTATAAACCTGTGCGCCAATACGACCATTCGTGGGAACCATTCCTTGTCCGATATTCGTGAGGAATTTCGAGATCGCGCATCTCAATGTGCAACAACGAATTACCTTTGTAAAGAAAATCATCGTCACCGCAATCAATCCAGAATCTGATTCCTTTTAATTTTTCAATTTGAACTGTGTGGATCAGGTGGAGCGGACTATTGGCTTTCCAGGCCTCAGTTAATCTTGCCTCCCCTTTAAGGTCTTTTCCAAACAAATCCTTGAAAAACATTGTGTATGTATTATCAGGCTGTTTGACAATCTCTTCATCAGAAAAAGTTCCACTGCTTAGAGCGACACAAGTAGAGAACATTTCGGGGTTGCGCATTGAAAGTTTGAGGGCGCCATATCCGCCCATCGAAAGGCCTGCTATGGCCCGGAACTCTTTTTTTGCCCTGATCCTGTAGGTCTTTTCAATGGCAGGGATGAATTCCGAAATAAACATATCTTCCCAACGGTCTTTTCCGTCGGCAGAGTTGCAATACCACGTCACTTTTCCGTCAGGAACAATAATGATACACGCAGGAAAGGCACCTTCATTGATTCCCCTGTCAGCGATCAGGTTAGCTTCTCCGAATTGAATCCATCCGGTTTCGTCATCCGAATATCCGTGGAGCAAATAAAGTACCGGATACTGACGTTGCGACGACTCGTAATCTGCCGGAAGGTAAACCGAATACTTTACAGGATAAGGTACGATATTACTTTTAAAGGCAATACTTTCGATCACTTTTCCTTTCTGGGCAAATGAGGTGAAGAAGAGCAGGAAACAAAAAATGGAAATAAGAGTTGATTTCATACTGATTGTTAATTTAGAACGGCGTAAATTTATAGAAATCTCAAATGAATAAAACCATTATCTTTGCAAACGAATTGAATTATCTGGTGTGGGAAGAGTTTTATCGATAGATTACGGGAAAAAAAGGGTGGGATTGGCAGTGACCGATCCCTTAAAGATAATTGCAACCAGACTGACAACGGTTTCTGCAGAAGAGATTTGGGCCTATCTGTCCGATTATTTCTCGCGGGAGGATGTTGAACTTGTGTTGGTCGGCTATCCGGTGCAAATGAACAATGAACCCTCGGAGGCAATCAGGTACATTAACCCTTTTCTGAAAAAATTCCAGCAAATTTATAAAGATATCCCTTTAAAGCTTATGGATGAGAGATTTACGTCAAAAATGGCGTTTCAGGCCATGATTGATGCAGGGGTGAAAAAGAAAGAGAGACAGAACAAAGAGACGATCGATGGTGTTAGTGCTACAATCATTTTGCAATCGTATCTTGAAGGACAGAAATTTTTAAAGTAAAAAGCATGATTTATCCAATTACATTATATGGTGACTCCGTTCTCCGCAAAGTAGCCACCGATATTGACCAGAATTACGAAGGACTTGAAAGGTTCGTCGATGATATGTTTGAGACCATGCACAAGGCAGAAGGTGTGGGTCTTGCTGCACCCCAGATCGGTTTCACAATTCGCATTTTTGTTGTCGATCTGTCACCACTTGGTGAAGATGAACCAACTTTGAAAGATTTCAAAAAAGCATTTATCAATCCACATATTCTCGAAAAGGAAGGCGAAAAGGTATTGATGGACGAAGGTTGCCTTAGTATTCCGGGTTTACGCGAGGATGTGCTTCGTTTTAGCAGGATCAGGATGAAGTATTACGACCTGAACTGGCAGGAGCATGATGAGGTTTTTACCGGTTTTACGGCACGTGTGTTGCAGCACGAATACGACCACCTCGATGGAGTGATGTTCGTCGATTATTGTACCCCTTTTAAAAGGAGGATCCTTAAAGGAAAGTTAGCGGATATAACCAAGGGAAAAGTGACGACAAGCTATAGAATTAAAGTACCGCGGCTATAAAAGAGTGATTTTGCGGCGGCGACATGGTTGCTTTTGATTATTTCAGGTCCTTTTCTTTAAGACTGAAGGCAGATAATCCGGTTATTAGCAATGGAACCGAAAAAAGGGTAAACAGAGTTGGAATTTTAATTCCGGTATCGGATAATACCCCAAATAGTGTCGGACCTAGAATTGCCCCAAACCTTCCAACCCCAATCGAAACGCCCATTCCGGTGTTCCTGATTTCAGCGGGATAGACCCTTGAAATTGTTGCATACATCCCATTAAAACCACCTTGTACAAATGCCCCAATCAGAAAAATCAGCAACATGATCATACTTGTGTTGATCGGGATATTTCCATAACTGACCATGACCATAAAGGCTAGGATCATAAAGCCTAAGATCGTTTTTCTTAGTCCGTATTTACGGGCCGCAATACCAAGTAAACCTGTTCCAATTGCTGCCCCGGCATTCAGGGCTACTCCGGCAAAGGTAGCCATTTTGAAAGGCAACCCCGATTCCTGCGCCAGATTGGGTACCCAACTCATCAGGGTATATAGTGTCATAAACCCAAAAAAAACTGCAACCCAAAGCTTGATTGTCGGAATTCTAAATTCTGGTGCAAAGAGCCTTGAAACGGACGTTCTATCTAAAATACGATGATTTTCAGGAAGGGTCTCAATTTT
>TBL_comb47_HYPODRAFT_10007532_pt1 | contig 11384 bp, 8 predicted proteins | sample TroBogypolimnion_40_FD_10682 | JGI IMG/M metagenome (IMG submission 10682) | reverse complement strand
GCCCGCACCCCTGCGAGACGGCCTGCCGCCGCAAGCAGGTGGACGAGCCGATCAGCATCATGACCATCAAGCGCAGCGCTTCCGACTACGAGTGGCAGCACGACGTGACGCCCCCCATGGTCCCCAAGGCGCGTAAGTCCAAGAGCGTCGCCGTGGTCGGCGCGGGTCCCGCGGGACTGGCTGCCGCCTATTACCTGGCGCTGGAAGGGTACCCGGTCACCATCTACGAAGCGCTCCCCCTGGGCGGCGGCATGGTGGCGGTTGGCATCCCCCCCTACCGGCAGCCCCGCCAGCTGCTGCAGCGCGACATCGACATCATCGCCGACCTCGGCGTGGAGATCATCTACAACACCCGCGTCGGCAAGGACGTGACCCTCGCCGAACTGCGCTCCAAGTTCGACGCCGTCTTCCTGGCTCCCGGCGCACACCGCTCCAAGCCGATGGGGGTCGAGGGCGAGGACAAGGGGTATAAGGGCTTCCTGACCGGCGGTATCGACTTCCTCAGGAACGTCTACCTGGGCCTTCCCACCGGCATGGGGAAGAAGGTCTTCGTGGTTGGCGGCGGAAACACCGCCATCGACTGCGTCCGCGTGGCCCTGCGGGAGGGCGCCGAGGAATCGGTGCTGGTCTATCGCCGCTCCAGAAAGGAAATGCCGGCCGACATCTGGGAGGTCGACGGGGCTGACGACGAGGGTGTGCGCTTCGAGTTCCAGGTGCTGCCGACCCGCGTGGTCGCCAACGAGCAGAACGAAGTAGTCGGCGTCGAGCTGATCCGGATGGCGATGGGCGAGCCCGACGCTTCCGGTAGGCGCCGTCCCGAGCCGGTGCCGGGCTCCGAGTTCATCATCGAGTGCGACACCATCATCCCGGCCATCGGCCAGGACGCGGACCTCTCCTTCATCCCCGCGGACGCCGGGATCGACACTACCAAGTGGAGCACCGTCGTCACCAAGTACGTGCCGCTCAAGGGAGCCGACGGCAAGGACCTGAAGGACGGCATGGGGAACATGCTCTCCAGGACGCTCATCACGGACTGCGACGGGGTGTTCGCCGGCGGCGACGCCGAGATCGGGCCGCTGACGGTCGTGGCCTGCGTCGGGAGCGGACACCGCGCCGCGAAGGTCATGGCGCGCTACCTGGAAGGAGAAGGGGTTTCCCTCACCGACGACGAGCGGATGGAAGACATCCTCTCCTACCTCGGGGTCTACGACAAGAACGAGCAGGTGCCCTGGCTCGACTCGGCGGCCCGCGAGCACCAGGGTGAGATCCACGGCAAGGAGCGGGCGAGCTACAAGAACTACTGCGAAGTCGAGCTCGGCTTTGCCGACAGCCAGGCGGTCCGCGAGGCCGAGCGCTGCCTGCGCTGCTACCGCGTCGCCATGATCGCCGTCTAGGATTCGGGCGGGACTGCAACCAAACAACAAAACTGAAAACTGGGGTTTTTATATGGTCAGCTTAACCATTGATGGCAAGAGCGTGCAGGTCGAAGTCGGCAGCACCATACTCGAGGCCGCGGCAACCGTCGGGATCAAGATACCGACGCTTTGCTACCTGCAAAAGATCTCCCCGACCGGCGCCTGCCGCATCTGCGCCGTGGAGATCGAAGGGGTGGACCGCACCATGACCGCCTGCAACACGCCGGTCAAGGAGGGGATCGTGGTCACCACCAGCTCCCCCGCGCTGGAGGCGATGCGCCACAAGGTCATGGAACTGATGCTGGTGAACCATCCGCTGGACTGCCCGGTCTGCGACGCCGGCGGCGAGTGCGACCTGCAGGACGCCTGCTACGGCCTCGGCGTGACCAAGCAGGAGTTCGCGGCGCTGCTGGAGCGCCGCCCCATCCGCTACGACTGGCGGCTCCTGGAGAGCGACCCCAACCGCTGCATCCTGTGCGAGAAGTGCGTCAAGGTGGACCACGAGATCGTCGGCTGCGACGCCATCGCCGTGGTGAACCGGGGCGAGGCGACCATCATCGACACGGTCGACGGCAAGCCGCTCGACTGCGAGTTCTGCGGCAACTGCATCGCCGCCTGCCCGACCGGCACCCTGATCTCCACGCCGTTCAAGTTCAAGGGGCGCCCCTGGGACTTCGCCAAGGTGCCGAGCGTCTGCGCCTTCTGCGGAGTCGGCTGCCAGATCGAGTACCACGCCAAGAAGGGACGCGTGGAGCGGGTCACCAGCGAGGACACCACCTATAACAGCGGCAACCTCTGCATCAACGGCCGCTTCGGCTACCGCTACCTCGCCTCCCCGGACCGCCTCACCGCGCCCATGCTGCGCGGCAAGGCCGGCGCCCTGGAAACCTGCAGCTGGGACACCGCGCTGTCTGAGGCCTCCCTCAAGCTGAAGGGGATCCTGGAGAAAAGCGGCCCCGCCGCGGTCGCCGGGCTCGGCTCGCCGAGGGTGACCAACGAGGAGAGCTTCCTGTTCCAGAAGTTCCTGCGCGTCGCGGTCGGCACCAACAACATCGACTCCGAGGCGCGCCTCGGGTACGCCCAGGCCCAGTCCCAGCTGCTGCGCAGGTTCGGCTTCACCGGCGCCTCCGCCCGTATCGAACAGCTGGACACGGCGCAGGCGATCATCGTCTTCGGGACCGACCTGAACGCCGAGGCGACCGGTGCTGAGTACCGGGTCATCAAGGCCGCGACCAAGCACGACGCCAAGCTCGTGCTGGTCAACATGCGGGACGTGAAACTGAAGAAGTTCGCCAACCTGCACCTGAAAAATCTCCCCGGGCGCGAACTCGCGCTGATCCAGGGGCTCATGAAGGCGATCGTCGAGTCCGGTGCGGCCCTGCCGGCGGGAAGCGAGGGGCTCAAGGCGGAACTGACGGCACTCAGCATGGCGGACCTGGCCCTTGAGTGCGGCGTCGCCGAAGGCTCCTTCCGGGACGCCGCGGTGCTGATCGCCGGAAAAAGCCGGGTCGCCATCGTATTCGGAAGCGACCTGATGCGCAGCGCCGACGCCGCCGGCAAGATCTCGGCCCTGGCCGATCTTGCCCTGCTCACCGGTTCGGCGGGCGCGGGCGGTGGCGGGATCTTCCCTATCGACTCGAAGAACAACACTGTAGGCCTGCTGGACATGGGCGTCACCCCCGACTCCCTCCCCGGCTTGCAGGGGCTGACCGAGGGCGCCGCCGCCTTCGCCAAGCTCTGGGGCAAGGAACTGCCGGGCGCGCCGGGCAAGGACCTCTGGGGCATCGTCGAGGGGATCGAACAGGGGAGCATCAAGGCCCTGTACCTGCTGGGCTGTGACCTGGCCAGCTTCCCCGACAACGCGCGGATCAAGAAGGCGCTTGCCAAACTCGAACTGCTGATCGTGCAGGACATCTTCGAGGGAGACTCCCTGGAGTTCGCCCACGTGGTGCTTCCCGCCGCTGCGGCAGCCGAGAAGAGCGGCAGCTTTACGACGCTGGACAACCGGGTGCAGGCGATCTACCAGGCGGTGCACGCCCCCGGCGAGGCCAGGACGGACGGGGAGATCATCGCCGAACTCTACAGCCGGCTCACCTCCTCCATCCAGCACGGCCGCCCCGCGGACCTCATGAAAGAGATCGCCCAGCTGCCGTCCGGATACGCCTACGATGCCTGCAGCATCGTCAAGAGGGACGCGACGGCCAAACCGGCAAGCTTTGCACCGGTGGCACGCGGGAGCATAGCAGCGCTGCCGAAGTTCCAGTTGCTGGTCGGCCCGATCGGCTTCCACAACGGGACCTCGACCACCAGGTGCGAAAACAACCTGATGGTATCGCCGGCGGGGTATCTTGAACTGCACCCAAGCGACGCCGCTACGCTTGGCGTGGTCGAGGGAGGCTCGGTCAAAGTGAGCTCGACCGGCGGAGTGCTGACCGCGCAGGCGCGCATTAGCAACAAGCTGCAGCCCGGCCTGCTCTTTGCCCCCTCGCACTTCAGGGAGCTCAATGCCAACGCCCTGCTCAAGGGGAATTGCAACCTCGTCGAGGTTAAGGTGGAAAAGGGTTAGCCTCCAGCCGCGGTCCGAATCTGCGTCACCCGAGGCCCCGTCAAAAAGCGGGGCCTCTTTACTTGGCTGGGGGGGGCCGGCCGCTACCGATGGCTCATTTAAGGTTTCCGATTGGGCGCCAGATGTGGTAGATTCGTGGACGTCGCCCAAGTGCTGGTCGCGACGCGGGACTGAGAAACAGGCCCGCAGAAGATAATCCTTGATGTGGGGGAGCTATGGATAACAGATTAAGCCATATGGCCCAAGTGGTTGGCATGAACCCGGACATCGCGGAAAAGCTGGACCAGGTCCTGGTGGGGCCGAACGATCGCGCCTACCTCATGTGCAGCTACCTGGATTGCAAGTTGAGTGTCAAGGGTCGCTGCACCATCTTCACCGTGTTGGACGTGCCGCGTATGAAGACGGGCCAGCCTTGCGACCGTTACGAGGCCCAGGTCAGAGAAGGGTAACCCTGGTTGCCAGCTGCCTCCCTGACGCGAAAAACGGCGCAGCAGGCCGCCTAGCCGCAACATACTACATCGCATCGGAAGCGTCCGCGGCCTTCAGCGCAAGCCCGGTTAATAATAAAAAGCCCCGCCAGTAACCATTGGCGGGGCTTTTCTGCGTCCTGTTTCAACTATCTTTTGGCGGGAGTAGGGGGCCCCATCCGGCGCGATGCCTTCACCGGCCGCGGACTCACCCTCTGTGGAGTTCTTCCAGATTTACTAAGTATCGTTAGGGTCGTCCAGCGGCAGGCGACCGGTCCGCTCGAGATAGGCGAGTTGCTCGTTCTTCTTGCCGATGTTGTCGTTACAGAAGGTCCAGATGCGGTAGCTCTCCATGAGCAGGATGGTGAACCCCGCGCCAAAAACCGCCCAGTAGTTGTCAGCGAGTCCATCGGCCAGGTAGTAGAAGAGATAAAAGACGCCCAGGTACCCCACGTGGCAGAAACTGCTGCGGTGGCGCAGGTTCGCCATCATGCGGCAAAGACTCAGGATGATGGCCGAAAAGGTATAAAGGATCAGCACGAGGCTGATGATCTGGGCGGTCGGGGGCGGGCCCAGGGACGCCACGATCTTCTCGGGGCGCGGCAGGAAGGGGAAGTTGCGCCAGGCGAGGGTGCTGACGCCGAGGAAAAGGGAAAGCGCCCAAAGGCCCCTGTTGGAGAACCGCTTGAGGCCCTGTATCTCGTCCAGGAGGCCCTGGCGCAGGGTCGCGCGCGTGTCGCATACCGTCGTGCCCGCAGTTACCGGTTGGTTGTTGTCTGCCTGCTCCATGTTATGCTCGATTCCGCGGACATCCGGCACTGTTAATAGTTATGGTAAAGGCTAGCGAAGGTTGGCATCTGTTTTCACTGTATGCTGCTCGGCTTCAGCTAATTTATTTCTAATAAAATAGAAGGATCGGGCTATTTTGTCAAGCTCATAAGGCAGGTTGTGCGGGTGCTCCAGCTGGCTGTCACTCTCACTTCTCTCGGTATATTCTTGAAGTTTTCTCATCGGTTGGAGCACTATCATTTTTAGTAGTGCTATCACCCCTGCTGTGGTCAGGATCAAGGTCAGCAAAGAGAATAAAACCATCTCTCCGCGTATCGAAGAGAGTGAGCTGAGCGTGGCGTCCTGCGAAAGGCCGATGTCGAGGGTGCCCAGGACCTTCTGGCTGGCGGGGTGCACGTGGCAGGCGGCGTCCGCGCATTCCGGCTCGTTGTAGATGGGGGTCGTGATGGCCAGCACGTCTTCGCCGAGGCGGTTTTTGAAGGTCCTGGCCTTCTCCATGTTCCCCAACGTGGTGATCGGCTCATTCTTGGCGTGGCAAAGGATGCAGCCCTCGGCCTTTTTGTCCACCTGCCGGTTTACTTCCGCCGCATTCGAGGAGAAGGCGACAATGCCGGTCTGGCTGAAGATCCGCACATGCTCGACGCCCTTTTGCTGACTGATGTTCTGGACGATAGCGGAGTTTAGCTCCCGGTCGGACTTCAGCATGGCATAGCGCGTGGATTTCAGTATGATTCCCGCCAAATTATTGGCGTGCCCGATAGAGTCCTTGACTACGACAGTCTTGATGGCGGAGTAGAGCAGTACGAAACAGACGATTAAAAAGCCAGTGACGACGATTCCTACCGGAATGAGAGCCCTACCTGCAATTCTGTCAAACATGGCACCATCTCCCCTTGTCGCGCGTTTCGGATCGGTAATTATGTGAGGTTGTGGCACGAGCCGGCATCCCGGCAGGCCCGGGAAAAACCGCGGCAATGGGACGCTGCCGGCTAGCTCAGTGGTCAGCTACAGTAAAGCATATTACATGCCATTAAAGACGAGTCTAATTAAAGTGCTGATATTGCGTCATTGATGATTTAAGTGACGCCCCGGTGCTGCCCGATGGTACGGATACTGTATACTATCTCTATACAGTGGGTCGGAACTGGGGTGCTGAAGCAGGGGCGCAGGGCTCTGATTTATCGGAAAAACTCGCTGTTACCGCGCTCCAAGGGGGTGTATGGGTATGGTATACACCCGGCGGAACCGCCCGGCCGTTGCGTGCAGTGAATCCGGTGCGGTGTTTCGGCGTTCAGCGTGCGTCATAAGGCGTTGCCAACCGGGTGCGATAAGCGTCTCTTCATGTCTTTTAGTTGACACGGACTTCACTGTGGTGCTATTGATAGCTGCATGATGAGTGGTCCGCGTCGGCGTGCAATTGCCCGCAGTCACTGGACTAATGCCGGTCCGCCAGGGCCGGTCAATGCAATTCAGACAAGGTGGGGTTATGAACATTCTTGTGGTTGATGATGAACCTGTGATCAGAGTGGGGCTTACCCGTACCCTGGAAATGCATGGCTATGTTGCCGATACTGCCAATAACGGGCACGTCGCCATCGAGATGCTGCAGCAAAAAGAGTATGACCTCATTATTACCGACCTGAAAATGCCCGGCATGAGCGGGTTCGAAGTGCTCAGTGCAGTCAAATCTATTCAGCCCGACGTCCCTGTCATAATGATCACCGGTTTTGCGACCGTGGAAACAGCGGTCGAGGCGATGAAGTGCGGTGCCGTGGACTACATCGTCAAGCCGTTCACCCCCGATCAGATCCTGGAGAAGGTGACCCGGGCCCTGGAGCAAAGGACCGTCTCAGCCGAAGACATCCTCATCAAGAAGGAGATCGACACCCACCACGGTTTCGACCAGTTTATCGGGGAAAGCCGGGAGATGCAGAAGATCTACCGCCGGATCATCCAGGTCGCCTCGACCGACAGCACCGTGCTCATCACCGGGGAGAGCGGCACCGGGAAGGAACTGGCCGCGCGCGCCATCCACAAGAACTCCGCCCGCAGGGACCAACCCTTCGTCGCGGTCGACTGCACGGCGTTGGCGGAAAATCTGCTGGAGAGCGAACTGTTCGGCCACGTGAAGGGTTCCTTTACCGGCGCGATGCAGACCAAGATGGGGCTACTAATGGTCGCCGACGGCGGCACTCTCTTTCTGGACGAGGTCTCCAACATCAGCCTCTCCACCCAGGCCAAGCTGCTACGGGTCCTGCAGGAGCGCCAGGTGACCCCGATCGGAGGAACCCAGCCTGTCTCCTTCAACATTCATCTGGTGGCGGCCTCGAACCGCAACCTGAAGACCATGGTCACCGAGGGGAAATTCAGGGAGGACCTCTTCTTCCGGCTCAACATCATCCCGCTTGAATTGCCGCCGCTCAGGGAGCGCAAGGGCGACATCCCGATCCTGATCCGCCATTTCATCAACAAGTTCATCCAGGAGATCGGCAAGGACCTGCGCGGCATCGCGCCGGACGCCATGCAGTTCCTGGAGAACTACTCCTTCCCGGGCAACGTGCGCGAGCTCGTCAATACCATCGAGCGCGCCGTCGTTCTTACCGAGGGGGACATCATCCAGAAGGAGAACCTCGAGCTCTTCGACACGGCGGAGCCCGAGCCCGATTTCGAAGGGTACGTGCCCACCAACGCCGAGGCCCTCAAAGAGATGAAGCGGCACATCCGTGACCGTTCCGTGGAAAACGTCGAGAAAGCCTTCGTCATGAGCGCCCTCAAGCGTAACAACTGGAATATCTCCCGGGCCGCCGAGGAAACCGGCATGCTGCGCCCCAACTTCCAGACCATGCTGAAAAAGCTGGGCATCTCGGTGAAGGATTACTTCGAAAGGTAAGGCCCGGCCTCACCCCGTCATTTTCCCTCTGCGTCCGACCACTCCCTCAAAAATTGTGGCATCTTGAGAACATTTCGGCGCCCACCAGGGCGCCGGCACTTCCCTCTTGCATTCCTGCGGAAACTCCCCTTTTATCCGTCGTCCCAGGCGCCTGTTGGCGCTGCCCCTGTTGAGGCTGGTAAGACCCGAGCCTGGTCGGATAAAGGTCCCGGCGGCTCCTCCGTGCAGGGACTCTTCCGTTCGCTGAGCGGAGCCGAAGCGCAGAGCTGCAATCGGATCTTCCGTCCGAGGTGAGCCGAAGCGCAGAACTGCAAACGAAAACCGGCCACTTGCGAAAGGCAAGTGGCCGGTGGGTACGAGCTGGCGCGGTTGGTCCGGACTTACGGGGTCTTACCCGGGTATTCCGGGAAGTGGCGCACCGGGCGGTAGATGGTAGGAGGTTCCTCGACGTGCGGCTCCTCATGGTGCTCTTCGACCTCTTCCCAGCCGAAGATCATCGGCTTGAAATAGGCGAGGGGGGTGGCTCCCAGGGTCGCCAGGTAGACATGGGTGAAGAGAAAGGCGAAAATGCAGCAGGCCATGAAGAAGTGCAGCGCGTCGATGATCTTGATGCCGCCCGACATGAGGATGAGGACACGTAGCGGCGTCACGTTCATGAGCAGGATCCCGGTGAGCACGACCAGCGGCACGATGATGAACATGACGACCAGGTAGGCGGCCTTCTGCATCGGGTTGAACTTCACCTCGGGCGAGGCGTGGAACGGGCTCGGCCTGCCGACGAAGTACCAGAAGCAGTAGTAGAGCAGCTGGCGCAAAATGCCGTGCATCAGGTCTTCGGCGTTGGGTATGTAGATCTTGTCCAGGGTGTCGCGCACCATCTGGTAGTAGACCAGCCAGAAGACGAAGAAGACTGCCACGATGAGGCCTGCTATGTTGTGGGTCCAGATGGCGGTCCGGTAGCTTCCCAGGACGGTGATGACTTCAGGGAAGCGGATCTGGGCACCGCTCACGATCAGGGTGATGATGCCGATTGCGTTGGTCCAGTGCCAGACGCGGATCGGGATTGGCTGCAGGTAGACCATTTTTTTCTCGCTCATGAATGATGCTCCTTTTTAATCCTATTCTTGCGCGTCAGGAAGCGCAGGGACCCGTGGAATACCGGCATAATCAGGCCGCCGCAGATGATGCACAGGCCAATGATGCTCATCACGGTGCTCTTGTTGGAACCCATCATGTAGAAGTCGGGGGTACCGTAGAGCGCGTCGAGCGCCGCTCCCTGTTCGACCGCCACCCGCCGGTAGGTGCCGTTTTCCTCAGGCAGGGCGAGGACGCTCTTCTGCATGGAGCTGGACCCCGAGCCGTGGCAGAAGGTGCAGTTCCTGCGGTTGTCCAGGATCTCGAACTTGTGGGAAGCGGTTTCCGGGGTCATCATCCCCTGCAGGCGCAGGAATGCATGTTGCTGGCTCCGGTTGAAGCTGCGCAGCTCGGCGATGGAGACATAGTTGTCGCCGTTGGTGTCGATGAGCGACAGGATGTCTCTGCCTCCGGTCACCTTGCGCAGCTGCTCGTAGGTCGCCACCTCGGGCTTGCCGAGCCGGGTCTCGTTCTTGGTGCTGACGATGTACATGCTGACGAAGTAGCTCTTCGCCCCGGTGTGGCAGGTGATGCAGGGGAGCATGTAGAGGTGCAGGTCCGCCTGGGGGAGCCACTCGCCATGTTTCGCCGACATCTTGAACTTGTCGTGGCAGCCGCCGCACATCTGGTTGATCTCCATGCCGGAAATCTCCCGGGGCGACTCCACCTTGTGCGGATTGTGGCAGCCGGCGCAGGGCGCCTTGCCGGCGTGGATGCTCAGCGAGTACTCGCTGTTGACCTCGGCATGGCACTGCTGGCAGCTGGCCCGGGGCGTCGGCTTCCCGTCGGGGTGACCCGCGCCGACCGCGTCGTGGCAGGAGGGGCAGCCGATGCGCGCGTGGGTCGTGTGGGCGAACTGGGTCTGGTTAATGAGGGAGGCGCCCTTGACCTTCTGGGCGTCGCCGTGGCAGGTAAGGCAGGCCTCGTTTTTTCCCGCCGAGTCGCCAAACGAGTAACCCGGCCCATCCTGGGCGGCCGCTGCGCTGGCGCAGAGCACCGCGGCGGTAGCCGCAGTCATGAGAAGCCGGGACATCCGGTGTATCGTCGCTGCATTCACGTGATTTCCTCCTTATCATTAGAATAGACGTGTTGCTCGGGGGCGTTAGCCTACTTGGCGCCCCGAGGCACAATTTCTTGCATTGCCTGGCGTAGACCGACCCGGTCCAACGCCAGCCGGAAACGGAAGATGGGCAGCAGCTGGCGCACCACCATGAGGGCGCTAAAACCGATGAATACAGGTACAGTAAGGTTAGGAACGTTCAGCGTTTTTCCTTCGGTGGCGGCCAGGACATAATAGCTCGTGGCCAGAATCGATGTAACAGCAGCGATCAGCAGTGGCATTGATTTCATGAGCTGGCTTCCCGCCGGTGCGTGCTTGTCGAGGCCTTCGGGCCGGGATGGCTGGCTCAAGAGTGTCAGTGCGGAGCCCGTCAGCACGCTGGCCCGCCGCTTGTCAAAGGCGCAGGCGACAGCCTGCCCGAGTTCCTCCGTGTCACCCGCCGCCGCCGGCTTCAGTGCCTGGTAGAAAATCCCCTCCTGGCGCACCTGGCGGGCCTGGGCCAGCGACATGCCGTCCGATACCATGATGATGCGCAGCCTGCGGCTGCATTTCTTCAGCAGGCGCACCAGGTCCCAGGCGGATATCTTCGTGCTGAAACCGCTCCCCAGCAGCAGGACTTGGGTCTGGTTTTCCTGGACGCTGGCGAGGATCTGCTCGACGGAGTCTGCCGTTGCGACACGGTATCCGTCGGCGCGGAAAAAGTCGGTCACCTGGCTGCGGTACCTGGGATCCCCGTCGGCTATTATGATCTCTCGCTCACCCATGCTGACCTCGCACCTGACCGCCGGCTGCTGCGCGGACTTTCTCCCGCTCTTCCCTGCGTTTGCCACCTGACTTCGAAACCTGCTGCAGCTACCCTGGACGCGCTGCCCACCCGCCTCCTGCCTAGCTGCGGACGTGACAGGAGTCGCAGTTGCCCCGCACCGTGAAGGCAGTCGTGCCGTCGTGGCAGGCGCCACAGGACTTCGCCTTCCTCATCTCGGACATAGTGACCGGCTTGTTCCCGGTCTTGAGGGGGAAGGTGCCGGTGTGGCAGGAGCCGCACTTGTACATGCCCAGGTGT
>TBL_comb47_HYPODRAFT_10007531_pt1 | contig 11386 bp, 10 predicted proteins | sample TroBogypolimnion_40_FD_10682 | JGI IMG/M metagenome (IMG submission 10682) | reverse complement strand
ATGCGGGCCAGAAAGCGGCCTATCCACTCCAGCACCTCGCCATCGTCCAACTCCGGTGGACGCCCGCCACGGCGTGGGCTGACGCTGAAGGCAAAGCCGCCAAACTGGTGCAGNGTGGCGCCGTTCAGCACCAGCGGGCCGATGGCNGGCACCTCAAAGGCCATCAGCTCGGCGGCAAAGGCATGCTCTTCCAGAATCTGCGCTTCGCTCCAACGCTCGGGCCGGTAGAACTTGGCCACCACCGAAGTGCCGTCTTCCAGTTGCACCTGGTAGACGCGGTTCTCGTAGGAAGACAGGGCCGTCAGGCGCCCGTCACCGCGCAGCCCGACGGTCTCCAGAGCATCAAGGACCAGATCGGGCGTCAGGGTTTCAAAGGCGTGGGTCATGCGCGATTGTCGCAGTTGCTTCAAAGGCCTGCCGGCCGTGCTGTCAGGTGCCTGTCGCCCTCTTGGCGGCCTGCCGTCGTGTGCATCAGGGCTCAAAAATCGGATAGTCTCCCTACCGCAAACCAAGGAGTCAACAGACATGTACGTGCAAAAGCTCAGATTAAAAAAAGGCTGGTCCCAACAGCAGTTGGCCGACTTCAGCGGCTTGAGTGTGCGCACCGTGCAGCGTATCGAGGCGGGCCAAGCGGCCAGCACCGAGACCCTGAAATCCCTGGCTGCGGTATTTGAAGTTGATTTTGCAACCCTTAATCCGGAGCCACCCATGACCCCTGCCACAGCATCCAATCACATCGATCGCGAAGAGTCGGAGGCGTTTCGCCATGTCCAAAAGCTGCGCCGCTTTTACATCCATCTGATCCAGTATGCCTTCGTCATACCGGTCTTGTGGGGCATCAACCTGTATACGAATTCGCACAACCTCTGGGCCATTTGGCCGACCCTGGGTTGGGGTAGTGGCCTCCTGGCCCACGCATTTGGCGTGTTCCGGCCCACCGCCCTGCTGGGTCCGCAGTGGGAGCGGCGCGAGGTGGAAAAGCGCCTGGGCCGGCCGCTTTGAATCCGTGCCGCAGCGCGACGGCTTCAGGACACGCTGTCGATGTCCGTTTCGGAAGGGCTGCTGTGATCGGCGCCCAGCAGTTCAAAGGGCAGGGCCTGCTTGACCAGGATGATGGTGCAGGGCGCGTCCATGGCCACCTTGATCGGCACGGTGGCAACAAAGCGCTGGGTTTTCAGGCCGTGGGTGGCGGCGCCCATGACGATGACGCTGACGTTGTTGCCGCGCGCATAGTCCAGGATGGCCTGGGCCACGTCGCCGGACTCCAGTACATGGAAGGACATCTGCCGGCCCGGTTCATCCAGCGGCTGGGCCCATTGGCGCAGCGTGGTCAGGTAGCGCCGGTGCACCGTGGATTCGCTCTTGTGGTCTTCCGACGCGCTGGTCTGGCTGGACGAAATGATGGTGACGCAGGCCAGGCGTGCGCCGGGTCGCGTGCCCAGGGAGCGGGCCACGGCTTGGCGCAGCGAGTAGAGCGTGGCATCGGTCACGTCCTTGTGCGGCACGGCCACCATCACGATGGGCACCTCCTCAATTTGCTGCGAGGCCATGGGGCTGGGCTGGTAGTGCATGCCGGCGGCCTTGAGCCAGCGCTTGAAGTGGGTGCGGAACTTGGTGCCGGTGACGTTGTTGCCGCGCTCGGTGACGCGGATCTGGTCGGGGTTGGACAGCTCAAACGCCAGATGCGCGCCCGACGGGTAGCGCTGCGCCGCTTCGGGCTCCAGGCAGCGCATCACCACCTCCTGCAGCCAGGGCGGCAGATCGGGTTTGAGCTTGCGCGGTGGCGGTGGGTCCATCCACAGGCGCTGGCGCATGCCGCCGGCCGTCTGCGGTTCGCCAAAGGGCAACTCGCCGGTGCACAGCTGGTAGAGCATGACGCCGATGGCAAAGATGTCGCTGCGTGGGTCGCCGCGCACGCCCACCACCTGCTCGGGTGCAATCCAGGCGGGCGAGCCGATCGCCTTGCGCAGTTGTTCGGCCAGCAGATCGGGGTAATGGGCGTGGCAGGACAGGCCAAAGTCCAAGAGCACGGCACTGTCGTCGTCGCGGATCAGCACGTTGGCGGGCTTCAGGTCGAGATGCACGGTGTTCTGCTGGTGCAGCGCATGCACGGCCTGTGCCATGGCCACGCCCAGGTGGATGATCTCGCCCACCGAGGGGCTCATCTCGGCGTCCAGCCAATGCTGCAAGGTGCGGCCATGCACATATTCCATCACCAGATAGGGCACGCGGCTGAGGTCACCGGCCGCGACAAAGCGCGGCACGTGGCTGCCGGTGAGCACCTGCATGATCTGGCTCTCGACCTCAAAGCTGACGATGTTCTCGGCGCCGTCGCCCGCCGTCATGCGCGGAATCTTCATGGCCATGGCAAAGCCGGGGCCAGGCCGGTCATCGGCATAGCGCACCTGGTAAATGTGGGCCATGCCGCCCGAGTGGATGCAGTCCTCCACCATAAAGCCGTCCAGGACGGTGCCGGGCTCCAGCAGCTTCATCGCCCCTTCTCCAGCCGGTCGGCAAAGAACTCCGGCAGTCCGGCGGCGCGTATCGCCCAGGCTGCCGCGAAGTGGTCATAGGCCACGCGGTGAAAGCTCAAGTGCCAGCGTTCGGTGTCTATCAGTGCGTACATGGCCTCGGGCTTGCCGTCGCGCGGCTGGCCTACCGATCCGACGGTGCTCAGCCACTGGCGGTGACTGGGTACCGGCACCGCCACGCCGGGCTGCGGGCTGAACTTCATCAGGCTTGCCGTGGAGCCGCGGTAGTACAGGCTTTGTTCATGCACATGGCCACCAAACACATAGCGCACGCCCGGCCAGTCAGCGGCGGCGTCCAGACTGGCGGTGGCGGCGCGCTCGTCGTACACATAGCGCCAGAGCTGCGGGCCGTCCAGGCTGGCATGCACCAGCAATATCTTGTCCAGTTGCGCGGTCAGGGGCAGGGCGTCCAGCCAGGCGCGCTGCGTGTCATTCAATTGGGCATGCGTCCAGGCGGCGGTGCTGCTGCCCACATTCTTGACCTCGGCCGGCGGACGCACGGCCATTTCGTCGTGGTTGCCCTTGAGCACAATGGCGCCTTCTTCGGCAAGCCGCGCGATGCGCTCCACCACGGCGCCAGGGTCAGCGCCATAGCCCACCAGATCGCCCAAAAAGGCATAGCGCTGCGCGCGCTGTGCCTGTGCGTGTTCCAGGCAGGCGTCCAGCGCCTGGATATTGCCGTGGATGTCGGACATCAATGCCAGTCTCATGCGGTCTCCGTACTTTTGTAGGAATAGTTATGCCGCCATCATGCCGCAGGTGGCTGACGCGGAGTTTGCATTGTGAGGCCGGAGACTATGGGTGCCTTGCCGTCAGCCACCTGCGGCAGGATGGCGGAGTCTGACTACATCTTTTCAACGCCTGAGAAACTCATGGCTGACTTTGAAGCGGATATTGCGAGGTGGAATCATGACAACAGTCACTCTTGAAGTGCGCGGCCTGTCGGAAACGCTGGCTGACGTGGCACATTCCCTGAAGACTTTGCGCGGCGACGCCGAGGCGCGCATTGGGTTTGCTANGCCGGAACTGCTTTGGCAGGTACTCACAGCCAAGCGCTGGGAGTTGCTCAAAGCACTTTGCGGNGTCGGACCGGTTGCCATCCGCGAGGCCGCAAGAAGGGTGAATCGGGATATCAAGGCGGTGCACAGCGATGTTACGGCCTTGTTGGATGCCGGGGTGCTTCAGCGCTCTTCAGAGGGCGGAGTGGTGTTTCCCTTTGATGCGGTGAAGGTCGATTTTTGCTGCAGGCTGCGTAGCGCTTGGGGCAACTTTTGTTCGGCACTCACCCCGTGAGCATCATTTTCTGAACCGCTTGCGTGTCAGCGCCAGCGCGATCCAGAACGACACGCCAGCATAGGCCGCCAGCACCAGCAGATGGCGCGCCGCATCCTGCGGCCACTGGTCCATGAACAGCGGACGCACCAGGGCCACGGCGCTGGCCAGGGGCAGCCAGTTGGCGACCAGGCGCACGTTCTCTGGCAACTGCTCCAGCGGAAAAAATACGCCGCTCAGGAACATCACGGGTGTGAGGAACAGCGTGAAATAGTAGGTGAAGAAGTCATAGCCCTTGGCCAGGGCGTTGAACACCAGGGCCATGCAACTGAAGGTGATGCCCACGCCCAACAGGATCGGCCAGGCCAGCAAAATCTTCGGGCTGTGCGTGATGCCCAGCGCCAGCATCACCCCGATGATGGCCGTCACCGTGAACAGGGCCTTGAAGGCGGCCCAGAGCATTTCGGCCAGCACGATGTCGTCCAGGCCCACGGGGGCGTTGAGGATGCCGTCCCAGGTCTTTTGCACATGCATGCGCGAGAAGGCCGAGTACAGCGCCTCGAACGACGCGGCCTGCATGGCGCTCATGCAGATGGAGCCGCTGGCCAGGAACAAAATGTAGGGCACGGCCACCGCGCCGTCCGGCGTCTGCACCGTGATCTTGCCGACCAGCGCGCCCATGCCGTAGCCAAAGGCCACCAGCCACATCAAAGGCTCTGCGATGTTGCCGACCAGGCTGGGAATGGCCAGCTTGCGCCAGACCAGCAGGTTGCGCAGAAAAACGGGCCAGAAGCGCAGAGACAGTTCGGGTGCGCGCCAATCGCTTTGCACAGAGGAGGATTTGCTATTCATGGGAATGGTCTTCGTGGGCAAGCCGGGGAGTGTGCATATTCATGCGTCCTCCCGGATCTGGCGGCCGGTTAATTTCAAAAACAAATCTTCCAGATTGGCCGGCCGATGCAGGGTGCGCAGATCCGGATGGATGCCCAGCGCGTCCAGCAGTTCGCGGGCGTTCTGGGTGTAGAAGAACACGGTTTCTCCGCTGACTTCCACCCGCGCCGCATAGGTGCGCAGCGGGCTGTCCACCAAGCGCAGCGCACCATTGCCATAGACCTCCACCACGTCGGGCTCCAGGTGTTGGGCAATCAGGTCGCGCGGCGTGCCCTCGGCAATCTTCTGTCCGTGGTCCAGCACCAGCAGGCGCGTGCACAGGCGTTCGGCCTCGTCCATGAAGTGGGTGGTCAGCAGAATGGATTTGCCCTGTTGCAAGAGCAGTTGCAAGCGCTCCCACATCAGATGGCGGGCCTGCGGGTCCAGGCCGGTGGTGGGCTCGTCGAGCAACAAGAGCTTGGGGTTGTTGACCAGGGCGCGGGCAAGGGACAGGCGGCGCTTCATACCGCCGGACAGTTCGCCCGGCTTGGCCTGGGCCTTGGCTGTCAGCGAGGCAAATTCCAGCAGCTCCGGAATGCGCGCCTTGATGTCTTTGTCCTTCATGCCGAAGTAGCGGCCATAGACCAGCAGGTTTTCCGCGCAGCTGAAGTCCGGGTCCAGCGTGTCGAGCTGCGTCACCACGCCCAGCTGCTGTTTGATGGCCAGGGCGTCGCGTGGCATCTCCAGGCCCAGGGCGTGGATGCTGCCGCTGTCGGGCGCCGTCAGCCCCAGGCACATGCGGATGGTGGTGGTCTTGCCGGCGCCGTTGGGCCCGATCACGCCCAGGCATTCGCCGGGTGCAATCTCAAAAGAGAGGTCTTTGACGACCGCGTTGTCGCCGTAGCGTTTGTGCAAATGTTGCACCTGAAAAAGCGGTGTGGGCATGCGCGCTATTGTCGCGCACGGCTGACTTTTTGCGGACCCGCCGCCTGGCCAGGGGTTCAAATCCCTTATTCTTGTTCTCTTTTCACCTTTTTGGACGCGGCAACGCGCTGGACCCATGACCACCCCTACCACCGCCATCACCTTTGGCACACCCTTGTCCGCCAATGCCACCAAAGTCATGCTGCTGGGCAGCGGTGAACTGGGCAAGGAAGTGCTGATCGCCTTGCAGCGCCTGGGTGTGGAAACCATTGCCGTGGACCGCTATGACAACGCCCCTGGCCAGCAGGTGGCCCACCATGCGCGCACCATCACCATGAGCGACCCGGAACAACTCAAGGCCCTGATTGAAGCCGAGAAGCCCCTGCTGGTGGTGCCCGAAATTGAAGCCATTGCCACCCCCATGCTGGAGGCGTTGGAGGCTGCGGGCACGGTGCGCGTGGTGCCTACCGCCCGCGCGGCCCGCCTGACCATGGACCGCGAAGGCATTCGCCGCCTGGCTGCCGAAACGCTGGGCCTGCCCACCAGCCCCTACCAGTTTTGTGATTCGCTGGCTGAATTGCAGGCCGCTGTAGACGGTGTGGACGGCAAGCCCGGCATTGGCTACCCCTGCGTGGTCAAGCCCGTGATGAGTTCGTCGGGCAAGGGCCAAAGCAAGATCGATGGCCCTGCTGATGTGCAAAAAGCCTGGGACTACGCCATGGCCGGTGGCCGGGTCAGCCATGGCCGCGTCATCGTGGAAGGCTTTATTGACTTTGACTACGAAATCACCCAACTCACGGTGCGTGCACGCGGCGCCGACGGCAGCATAGAAACCCATTTCTGTGACCCCATTGGCCACATCCAGGTCAGCGGTGACTACGTGGAAAGCTGGCAGCCGCACCCCATGCCCTCCGCGGCGCTGGAGAAGTCGCGCCAGATTGCCAAGGCAGTGACGGATAACCTGGGGCTGGGCCACGACGGTCAGCCCGGGGGCTTGGGTTTGTTTGGCGTGGAGTTGTTTGTGAAGGGCGATCAGGTGTGGTTTAGCGAGGTGAGCCCGCGTCCGCACGACACCGGCCTGGTCACCCTGACCACGCAGGTGCAAAGCGAGTTCGAGTTGCATGCCCGCGCCATTTTGGGTCTGCCGGTGAACACCGCGCTGCGCAGCCCCGGCGCCAGTGCCGTCATCTACGGCGGTGTCGAGGCCCAAGGCATTGTGTTTGAGGGTGTGGCCGAGGCGCTGCGGGTACCCAATACCGACATTCGCCTGTTTGGCAAGCCCGAGAGCTTCACCAAGCGCCGCATGGGCGTGGCCCTGGCCTTTGATGCCGATGTGGAAGTGGCGCGCAGCAACGCCAAGCTGGCGGCCAGCAAGGTGAAGCCGCGCGCGGTCTGAGTTATTGAAACGCCACTTCGGCAAAGCTGCGCAGCTTGCGGCTGTGCAACTGGTCCACGCCCTGGGCGCGCAGCAGTTCCAGCGCGCGGATGCCGATGCGCAAATGCTGGTCTACGCGCTCGCGGTAAAAGTGGTTGGCCATGCCCGGCAGCTTGATCTCGCCGTGCAGCGGTTTGTCGCTCACGCATAGCAGGGTGCCGTAGGGCACGCGGAAACGGAAACCATTGGCGGCAATGGTGGCGCTTTCCATGTCCAGCGCCACGGCACGGCTCTGACTGAAGCGGCGCTGGGGCTGGTTGTCGGGCAGCAGCTCCCAGTTGCGGTTGTCGGTGCTGGCCACGGTTCCGGTGCGCATGATGCTTTTTAAGGCGGCGCCCTTGATCTGCGTGACATCGGCCACGGCCTGCTCCAGCGCCACCTGGATTTCGGCCAGTGCGGGGATGGGCACCCATAGCGGCAGTTCCTCGTCCAGCACATGGTCTTCGCGTACATAGCCGTGGGCCAGCACATAGTCGCCCAGTTGCTGCGTGTTGCGCAGGCCTGCGCAGTGGCCCAGCATGATCCAGGCATGCGGGCGCAGCACGGCGATGTGGTCGGTGATGTTCTTGGCATTGGCCGGGCCGACCCCGATGTTGACCATGGTGATGCCCATGCTGTCGCCGCGCAACAGGTGGTAGCCCGGCATTTGCGGCAGGCGCGGTGGCTCTTTTCCCAGGGCATCTGCGGGATGGGCGGCCAGGCCGACGCGGCGCGTCACCACATTGCCGGGTTCTACAAAGGCGCTGTATTCACTGGCCGGGTCGGCCATGGCGGCGCGCCCCAGGGCGATGAACTCGTCGATATAGAACTGGTAGTTGGTGAACAGCACATAGTTCTGGAAATGCTCGGGGCCGGTGCCGGTGTAATGGCGCAAGCGGTGCAGCGAATAGTCCACCCGTGGCGCGGTAAACAGGGCCAAAGGGAGTGCATCGCCGGGCTTGGGCGTGTAGGTTCCATTGGCAATGCCGTCGTCCATGGCGGCCAGGTCGGGCAGGTCAAACACATCGCGCATGCGCGCACGGCGCTCGGCCGGCATATTGCCTTCCACATGGTCGTGCTCGCTGAAAGAGAAGTGCACGGGGATCGGTTGTGAGCTGGTACACACCTCCAGCTCCACACCGTGGTTTTCCAGCAGCAGGCGAAACTGCGTCAGGTAGTAGTCGTGGTACAGATCCGGGCGGGTCAGCGTGGTCTCGAAGCGGCCCGGGCCGGCCACAAAGCCAAAGCTCAGGCGGGCGATGTCAGCGGTGCTGGCGCGCGACACCGTGTCGGTGTGGATGCGCACCAGCGGATAGCAGGCGCGCACACGCTCACGGATGTCTTCACCGGCGACAAAGCGCTGCATGGCATCCCGCAAATGGGCAATGCTGCCTTCGTAAATTTTTCCGACCTGGGCCAAGGCCTGGTCGGCGTCGGTGAAACTCTGGGGCGCAATAAAGGAGGGTCGTAGGGGCATAAGCCTATTGTGCCTTTGCCCGGTGACTTGGCCCATGTAATCGCCATCCATCGCTTTTGGCACCCCCTGCCTGTGGAGTAATCAATAGGTATATGCTGAGTCCCGCACGCTTGGTAAACCAGACGGCAGCGGACTTTTGCAAAGTCGACCGCTTGGGTTGTTCAGACCTATGGGTTAGAGTTGCAATCAACAAAAATCGTGGGGAGGGCTGGGAGCACAAGCTTGTGCCCGGATCTTGCTTGCGCAAATTTTTACATAGCGCAGGAGTACATTGGTGCAAGAACCCAAACATTTACCCAAACCGGAAGTCGGCTTCCCCACCCTCCAATGGGATGATGAAGAGTTGGACACGCGGCCCATGCCTTTGTATGAGCGGCCGCTGCAGGCGCGCATTGATGTCGAGCTGGCATTGATTGCCGAACACCATATCCGCATCGCCGTGGCCATTGAAAGTTTCTGGGGCCACCGAGACTGCGTGATTTACATCCAGAACCTAGTGCTCAGCGGATACAAGGAAGGCGAGAAGCGCCTGGGCTTCAAGTCCGAGGTGCTGACGGCGCTGATGACCCTGGTGGAACTGCACAAAGAGGCTTTCGCGCCCTGAGTTCGGTGGGGCAGGCGCCGATCTGCCCCAACCGCAAGCGGCTTTAAGCCGCAGCCTTCACCTGCAGACGCCATGCATGCAGCAAGGGTTCCGTATAGCCGCTGGGCTGCGCCAGGCCCTTGAACACCAAGTCACATGCCGCCTGATACGCCATGCTGGTGCCAAAGTTGCCGGCCATCTTCTGGTACAGCGGATCGCCAGCATTTTGCTGGTCCACCACCGCAGCCATGCGCTCAAAGGTTTCGGTGATCTGTTCCTTGCTCACGACACCGTGGTGCAGCCAGTTGGCCATGTGCTGGCTGGAAATGCGCAGCGTGGCACGGTCTTCCATCAGGCCGATGTTGTGGATGTCGGGCACCTTGGAGCAACCCACGCCCTGGTCGACCCAGCGCACCACATAGCCGAGGATGCCCTGGGCGTTGTTGTCCAGCTCCTGCTGCTTCTCGGCGGCAGTCCAGTCGGGCGTGGCGGTCACGGGGATGGTCAACAGGCCGGTCAGCAAGGCATCGCGTTCCTTGGTGGCGTTGATCTTTTCCAGTTCCTTTTGCACATCGCTGACCAGCAACTGGTGGTAGTGCAGGGCGTGCAGGGTGGCGCCGGTGGGGCTGGGCACCCAGGCCGTGTTGGCACCGGCCTTGGGATGGGCAATCTTCTGCTCCAGCATGGCCTTCATCAAATCGGGCATGGCCCACATGCCCTTGCCGATCTGCGCCCGTCCGCGCAGGCCGCAGGACAAGCCCACCAGCACGTTGTTGCGCTCGTAGGAAGCAATCCAGGCGCTGGACTTCATGTCGCCCTTGCGGATCATGGGGCCGGCTTGCATGGCGCTGTGCATTTCGTCGCCGGTGCGGTCCAGGAAGCCGGTGTTGATAAAGGCCACGCGGCTCTCTGCGGCGGCAATACAGGCCTTCAGATTGACCGAGGTGCGGCGCTCTTCGTCCATGATGCCGAGCTTGACGGTGCTGGGTGCCAGACCCAGGACCTGCTCGACGCGGCCAAACAGCTCGTCGGCAAAGGCCACTTCAGCGGGGCCGTGCATCTTGGGCTTGACGATGTAAACCGAGCCCTTGCGCGAGTTGCGCACCCGTCCGGCGGCTGCATCCTTGGCGGTGCGCTGCAGGTCGTGCATGGCGATGGTGGTGGTGCACATGGCGTCCAGAATGCCTTCGGGGATTTCGCGCGTGCTGCCGTCAGCTGCCGTGTAGAGGATGGCCGGATTGGTCATCAGGTGGCCGACATTGCGCACAAACATCAGCGAGCGGCCATGCAGCGTGACCTTCTTGGTGCCATTGGGCGCCGTGTAGACGCGGTCCGGGTTCAGGCCGCGGGTAAAGGTCTTGCCGCCCTTGCTCATCTCTTCGGTCAGCGTGCCTTGCAGAATGCCCAGCCAGTTGCTGTATGCCTGCACCTTGTCGTCGGCATCGACCACGGCCACGGAGTCTTCCAGATCGAGGATGGTGGAGAGCGCCGCTTCCAGCACCAGGTCGCAAACGCCGGCGGCATCCGACTTGCCGATGACGGTGTCGCGGTTGATGATGATGTCCAGGTGCAGGCCGTTGTGGGCCAGCAGCACGGAAGACGGGGCCTTGGCCTCGCCCTGGTAACCGACCAGTTGCGCCGCGTCCTTCAGCTTGGAGGTGCCGCCCTCGGCCAGGGATACGACCAGCTCACCGGTCTTGTTGATGCGGTAGCCGGTGGAGCCCACATGCGAGCCCTTCTTCAGCGGTGCGGTGCGGTCCAGCACATGGCGCGCGTAGGCGATGACCTTGCTTCCGCGCTTGGGGTTGTAGCCGCCTTTTTTGCCGACCTTTTCGCAGCCCTTGTCTTCGGACAGCACGTCGGTGCCATAGAGCGCGTCATACAGGCTGCCCCAGCGCGCGTTGGCGGCGTTCAGGGCGTAGCGGGCGTTGGTGATCGGCACCACCAGTTGCGGGCCGGCCTGCTTGGAGAGTTCGTTGTCCACATTGGCCGTGGTGATCTTCGTCTTCTTGGGGCTCTCGACCAGGTAGCCGATTTTCTCCAGGAAGGCCTTGTAGGCCGTCATATCGGTGATGGGGCCGGGGTGGGCGCTGTGCCAGGCATCGAGTTCGGTTTGCAGGCGGTCGCGTTCTGCCAGCAGCGCAATGTTCTTGGGCGCCAGATCGGCGATCAGGGCGTCAAAGCCCTTCCAGAAAGTATCGGCGCTTACACCGGTGCCCGGCAGAACCTTTTCTTCAATAAACTGGTGCAAAACCGTGGCCACCTGCAGGCGGTGGACGTGGGTGCGGGGGGTGCTGGAAGCTGTCGACATGGAG
>TBL_comb47_HYPODRAFT_10007526_pt1 | contig 11391 bp, 7 predicted proteins | sample TroBogypolimnion_40_FD_10682 | JGI IMG/M metagenome (IMG submission 10682) | reverse complement strand
GCCCTGGCCGTAGAGGCGCAGGTGCTGTTGATGGACGAGCCGCTGGCCAACCTGGACCCGCCGCACCAGGCCGACTGGCTGTGCGTGGTCGAGGCCCTGCTGATGCACGGCACCACCGTGGTCAGCGTGCTGCACGAGATCACCATCGCCCTGAATGCCAACCGCCTGGTGGTGATGCGCGAGGGCCGCGTCACACACCACGGCGCCACAGCTGACCCGGCCACGCGCGACGCCGTCTGTGAAGCCTTTGACAAGCGCATTGCCATCCATCCGCTGAACGGCCAGTGGGTGGCGCTGCCGCACATTCCGCCGGGCAATTTTTTTCATCCGATTCAACAGGACGCAGCCGCATGACCGCCAAATGCATCATGGTGCTGGGCACCACCAGCGGCGCCGGCAAAAGCTGGCTCACCACCGCCCTGTGCCGCTACTACCAGCGCCAGGGTCTCAAGGTGGCACCCTTCAAGGCGCAGAACATGAGCAACAACGCAAGAGTCGTTGGCCCCCACGCTGCGCCGCTGCGCGGGTCGCTACCCCCCGAGGGGGCCGCGTTTGGCCTTGTGGCGGCCCGGCGGGACGACATTGCCCCCGCGCTTGCCACTTCGTGTGCTTCGCTACCCCCCGAGGGGGCCGCGTTTGGCCTTGGGGCGGCCCGGCGGCCAAACCCCCTGGCGCCCGATAACGTGGGTGGCGAGATCGGGAGTGCGCAGTATTTCCAGTCCCTGGCCGCCCGCGCCGTGCCCGATGTGCGCATGAACCCCTTGCTGCTCAAGCCAGAGCACGACACCCACAGCCAGGTGGTGCTCATGGGCCAGGTGGACGAGGCCTTGTCCCGCATGGACTGGCGCGGCCGCAGCAAGCATGTCTGGCCGGTGATTGCCCAGGCACTGGATGCGCTGCGTGCCGAGAACGACGTGGTGGTGATCGAAGGCGCGGGCTCACCGGCCGAAATCAACCTGTCCAGCAGCGACATCGTCAACATGCGCGTGGCCCTGCACTGCAACGCCGCCTGCCTGCTGGTGACCGACATAGACCGCGGCGGTGCCTTTGCCCATCTGTACGGCACCTGGGCCCTGCTGCCAGAAAACGAGCGCGCCCTGATCAAGGGCTTTGTGCTGAACAAATTTCGGGGTGATGCGGCATTGCTGGCACCGGGGCCGCAGATGTTGCAGGACCTGACCGGCATCCCCACCTTAGCCACGCTGCCCATGTGGTGGCAGCACGGCCTGCCGGAGGAAGACGGCGTGTTTGACGACCGCAGCATGGCCAGCGGCGCCGTGACGCAAACCGTGGCCGTGATTGCCTACCCTCGCATCAGCAATCTCGACGAGTTTCAGCCGCTGAAAAACGTGCCCGGCGTGCGCCTGCAGTGGGTGCGCAGCCCGAGCGAAATCAGCAGCCTGAAGTCAACCGACTGGATCATCCTGCCCGGCTCCAAGAACACCAGCGGCGACCTGCTCTGGTTGCGCAGCCAGGGGCTGGATGCGGCAGTCGCTAAGCACGCAGGGCAGGGCGGTGCCGTGCTGGGCATTTGCGGTGGCCTGCAGATGCTGGGCGAGGCGCTCATTGACCCCTATGGTGTGGATGGCAACGCGCCCGGCCTGGGCCTGCTGCCCCTGGTGACGGTGTTTGAGGCCGACAAGACCGTGCGCCACACGCAGACGCGCTTTGCAGAGCAGATGATCGCAGGTGAAAATCCCTGGTCCGTGCTGGCTGGAGTCCAAGTATCGGGCTACGAAATCCACCACGGACAGACCCAAGCGCACGCTGGCATGCAGGCCGCAGGTGATGTTGCGCGCGAAGTCCTTGCCGACGGCCTGGGCTGGCAAAACCCGGCCGGCAATGTGCTGGGTCTGTATTTGCATGGCCTGTTCGAAGACACTGCCGCCCTGCAAGCCCTGTTCGGCGCACGCTTTAGCAAACCCGTGCCGACATTGGAGAGTGTGTTTGACGGCCTGGCCGATTTCATAGAGCAGCACTTTATGGCCGGCGCCTTGCAGGCCTTGTTGAACTAACAAACTCAGCTCTTTGTGACCACCGTCGCACCGATTTTTCAGGCAACTTTGCCAAACCCGCCCCCTACCGGAGCACCTGCTCGCGCAGGTTGCGAGCGCCTGGGATGGCTGGCTGTGACTCAGTTAGAATCCCGGGTTACCCAAATGTCTGGGCGATGCACTGCGGGAAGCCTGGTTCATTGCCGGCCCGTTTGGGAAAAAGATTGGGAGAGGTCGATACGTTCATTGAATGGCTCGACCTGTCATTGGAGAAACATTGAGGTGTGCACATAGTGGTTTCAGTCCACTACGCGCAGCACCTTGAGACTAGCGGAACACTGAGCCGCCGGAACACCGGCTGGCCCTGTTCTTAACCTGATTTAGGAGATGAACCATGGCAGTTACTGTTGAAACCCTGGAAAAGCTGGAACGCAAGATCACGCTGACGCTGCCTGTGGGCATCATCCAGTCCGAGGTCGAGTCGCGTCTGCGCAAGCTGGCACGCACCGTGAAGATGGACGGCTTCCGTCCGGGCAAGGTGCCCATGAACGTGGTGAGCCAGCGCTATGGCTATTCCGTGCACTACGAAGTGATGAACGACAAGGTCGGCGAGGCCTTCGCCACGGCTGCCAACGAAGCCAAGCTGCGTGTGGCCGGCCAGCCCCGTATTTCCGAGTCTGAAACCTCGCCCGAAGGCCAGATGGCTTTTGACGCCATTTTCGAAGTTTTCCCCGAAGTCAAGATTGCTGACCTGAGCACGGCCGAAGTGGAAAAAATTGCCACCGAAGTGACCGACGGCGCCATCGACAAGACCGTTGAGATCCTGCGCAAGCAGCGCCGCACCTTTGCCCAGCGTGCACAAGACCTCGCTGCACAAGATACCGATCGCGTGACGGTGGACTTCGAAGGCAAGATCGACGGCGAACCCTTTGCCGGTGGCAAGGCCGCCGACTTCCAGTTCATCCTGGGTGACGGCCAGATGCTGAAGGAATTTGAAGAAGCCACCCGCGGCATGAAGTCCGGCGAAAGCAAGACCTTCCCTCTGGCCTTCCCCGCCGATTACCACGGCCAGGACGTGGCCGGCAAGACCGCCGACTTCATGGTCACGGTCAAGAAGATCGAAGCTGCCCACCTGCCGGACGTGGACGGCGCTCTGGCCAAGACCCTGGGCATTGCCGACGCGACCGTCGAAGGCCTGCGCGCCGACATAGCCAAGAACCTGCAGCGCGAGGTCAAGTACCGCCTGCTGAACCGCAACAAGCAAGCGGTGATGGATGCGCTGATTGCCAAGGCCGAACTCGACCTGCCCAAGAGCAGCGTGCAAGCGGAACTCGACCGCATGGTCGAAGGCGCGCGCGCCGACCTGAAGCAGCGCGGCATCAAGGACGCCGACAAGGCGCCTATCCCTGACGACATCTTCCGCCCCCAAGCCGAGCGCCGCGTGCGTCTGGGTCTGGTGGTCGCGGAGCTGGTTCGCTCCAATGACCTGGCGGCCAAGCCCGAGCAGATCAAGGCCCATATCGATGAGCTGGCCGCCAGCTATGAGAAGCCAGCCGACGTGGTGCGTTGGTACTACGGCGACAACCGCCGCATGGCCGAAGTGGAAGCCATCGTGATTGAAAACAATGTCACCGAGTTTGTGTTGTCCAAGGCCCAGGTGACCGACAAGGCCTTGTCGTTTGACGACCTGATGGCGCAAAACTAATCTGCCGCAGATCTTGTAGATGGGGCTGGTACGGGACTTGCAGTTCCGCATCGAAGCCCCATTTGCATTTGGGCTGGGGTTTTTGGTTACAGTCAGTAGAAATTTTTTGGAGTCGCTATGAACGTGAGATATGCAGCGCCAGGCGCTTTGGACATTCAAGGCTTGGGCATGGTGCCCATGGTCATCGAGCAATCGGGCCGCGGTGAGCGTTCCTATGACATCTATTCGCGTTTGCTCAAGGAGCGCGTGATTTTTCTGGTCGGCCCGGTCAATGACCAGACCGCCAATCTGGTGGTGGCACAGCTGCTGTTCCTGGAAAGTGAAAATCCGGACAAGGATATTTCCTTCTATATCAACTCGCCCGGCGGTTCGGTCAGCGCCGGCATGGCGATTTTTGACACCATGAACTTTATCAAGCCCGATGTGTCCACCCTGTGCACCGGCATGGCCGCCAGCATGGGCGCGTTTTTGCTGGCTGCGGGAGCCAAGGGCAAGCGTTTCTCGCTGCCCAATTCCAAGGTCATGATTCACCAGCCTTCCGGCGGCAGCCAGGGCCAGGCCACCGAGATCGAGATTGCGGCGCGTGAAATCCTGAAAACGCGCGAGCAGCTCAACAAGATTCTGGCCGAGCGCACCGGTCAGCCGCTGGACAAGATTGAGCGCGATACCGAGCGCGACTACTACATGACGGCCGACGAGGCCAAGGACTACGGCCTGGTTGATCAGGTGATCTCCAAGCGCCCCTAGTCTGAACACAGGGTTCCCCCCCTGATATAACGGTGCCTATGCGTGATTAGGCACCGTTTTTTATTTGGTTATCATCCGCGTAACAAGTTGTTAAAGGGCAGTTAGCACATGGCCGAGAAAAAAGGCACCTCCAGCGAAAAAACCCTGTATTGCTCTTTTTGCGGCAAAAGCCAGCACGAAGTCAAAAAGCTGATTGCCGGGCCGTCGGTGTTCGTCTGCGATGAATGTATTGAACTCTGCAACGAGATCATTCGTGATGAATTGCCAGCGACCACCCAGGGCAAGGACGCCAAGAGCGAACTGCCAACGCCCGCAGAAATCAAGGCGAATCTCGATAATTACGTGATTGGTCAGGAGCCCGCCAAGCGCACGCTGGCTGTAGCGGTGTACAACCACTACAAGCGTTTGCGCCACAAGGAGAAGGCCAAGAAGGACGACGTCGAGCTGGCCAAAAGCAATATCTTGCTGATTGGCCCGACCGGTTCCGGCAAAACCCTGCTGGCACAGACCTTGGCGCGCATGCTGGATGTGCCGTTTGTCATGGCCGACGCCACCACGCTGACCGAAGCCGGTTACGTCGGCGAGGACGTGGAAAACATCGTCTTGAAGCTGCTGCAGAGCTGCAATTACGAGGTGGAGCGGGCCCAGCGCGGCATTGTTTACATCGACGAAATCGACAAAATTTCGCGCAAATCCGACAATCCCTCCATTACCCGCGACGTGTCGGGCGAGGGCGTGCAACAGGCGCTGCTCAAGCTGATCGAAGGCACCATGGCCAGCGTGCCGCCGCAGGGCGGACGCAAGCACCCGAACCAGGATTTTGTGCAGATCGACACGACCAACATCCTGTTTATCTGCGGCGGCGCCTTCTCGGGTCTGGAAAAGGTTATCGAAAACCGCACCCAGTCCTCCGGCATCGGCTTTGGCGCCAGCGTCAAGAGCAAGGCACAGCGCAGCCTGACCGAGGTGTTCAAGGACGTGGAGCCCGAAGATCTGATCAAGTTCGGCTTGATTCCCGAACTGGTAGGCCGTATGCCGGTGGTTGCGACCCTGGCCGAGTTGACTGAAGACGCCCTGGTGCAAATCCTGACTGAGCCCAAGAACGCCCTGGTCAAGCAATATGCCAAGCTGCTGGCCATGGAAGGCGCGGAGCTGGAGATTCGTCCCAGCGCACTCAAGGCGATTGCCAAGCGGGCATTGGCACGCAAGACCGGCGCGCGCGGCTTGCGTTCGATCCTGGAGCAGTCCCTGATCGATACCATGTACGAGTTGCCCAATGTGGTCAATGTCGAAAAAGTAGTGGTGGACGAGTCCACCATTGAAGAGAATAAGCCACCCTTGTTGGTGTACCGCGAAGCGGCTAAAAAAGCCTAGTGGCGAAGTAAGCCCGATTCCCCGAGGCGCAAGTTTTTGGGGCGGGTCGTTCAAGTTTTGGAAAACAAGCCTTTTTATAAGGGCTTACGCTTGAATTCATCGCTGAGCGAACCATCTATTGTTGGTTATTAAGAGGATTACTATGTCTGGCCACACTCCATTACCTACCGATCCGATCGACCTGCCCTTACTCCCTCTGCGGGATGTGGTGGTATTTCCCCACATGGTGATCCCCCTGTTTGTGGGACGTCCCAAGAGCATCAAGGCACTGGAAGCTGCCATGGAGGCCGAGCGCCGCATCATGCTGGTGGCCCAAAAAGCCGCAGCCAAGGATGACCCGCTGGTCTCCGACATGTTTGACATGGGTTGCGTCTCCACGATTCTGCAGATGCTCAAACTTCCGGATGGCACCGTCAAGGTGCTGGTGGAAGGTCACCAGCGTGCCGCGGTCAACCGCATTGAAGAAGGGGAATCCCACTTCACTGCCAATGTGTCTCCGATTGAAATTGTCAATGCCAGTGACGAGAAGGTGCGAGGCAAGAGCAGCGAGGTCGAGGCTCTGCGGCGTGCCGTGATGCAGCAGTTTGACCAGTACGTCAAACTCAACAAGAAGATTCCACCCGAGATTCTGACCTCGATTTCCAGCATTGACGATGCCGGTCGACTGGCCGACACCATTGCCGCCCACCTCCCGCTCAAGCTCGATGCCAAGCAGGCGGTGCTGAGCCTGTCCGGCGTGAAGGAGCGACTGGAGAACCTGTTCGAGCAAATCGAGCGCGAGGTCGACATCCTGAATGTCGACAAGAAGATCCGTGGCCGCGTCAAGCGCCAGATGGAAAAGAACCAGCGCGACTTTTATCTGAACGAACAGGTGAAGGCGATCCAGAAGGAGCTGGGCGAGGGCGAGGATGGTGCCGACATCGAAGAGATCGAAAAGCGGATCAAGTCGGCCAAGATGCCCAAGGAGGCCTTGAAAAAGGCAGAATCCGAGTTCAAGAAGCTCAAGCTGATGTCTCCCATGTCGGCCGAGGCCACCGTGGTGCGCAACTATATTGATGTGCTGACGGGGCTGCCCTGGGTTGCCAAGACCAAGATCAAGCACGACCTGACGCATGCCGAAAACGTGCTCAACGAGGACCATTACGGCCTGGACAAGGTCAAGGACCGCATTTTGGAATATCTAGCGGTCCAGCAACGTGTGGACAAGGTCAAGGCGCCTATTTTGTGTCTGGTCGGCCCTCCGGGTGTCGGCAAGACCTCTCTGGGGCAATCGATTGCCAAGGCCACCGGGCGCAAGTATGTACGCATGGCCCTGGGCGGCATGCGTGACGAGGCCGAGATCCGTGGCCACCGCCGTACCTACATAGGCGCCATGCCGGGCAAGGTGCTGCAAAGCCTGAGCAAGGTGGGAACGCGCAATCCGCTGTTCCTGCTCGACGAGATCGACAAGCTCGGCACCGACTTCCGGGGCGACCCCAGCAGCGCGCTGCTGGAGGTGCTGGATCCGGAGCAGAACCACAAGTTCGGCGACCATTACGTCGAGGTCGACTTTGATCTCAGCGACGTCATGTTTGTGGCCACCTCCAACTCCATGAATATTCCTCCGGCCCTGCTGGACCGCATGGAAGTGATCCGCCTGGCCGGCTACACGGAAGACGAGAAGACCAATATCGCCATCACCTATTTGCTGCCCAAGCAGATGAAAAACAATGGCGTCAAGGAGTCGGAACTCTCGATTTCCGAAGATGCGGTGCGCGACATCGTGCGCTACTACACCCGGGAAGCCGGCGTGCGTGCGCTGGAGCGCGATCTGTCCAAGATCTGCCGCAAGGTCGTCAAGGGCTTGTTGCTCAAGAAAATGGTGCCTCAGGTTCAGGTGAATGCAGACAATCTGAACGAGTACCTGGGCGTGCGCAAGTACACCTACGGTCGCGCCGAACAGCAAAACCAGGTGGGTCAGGTCTGCGGCCTGGCATGGACCGAGGTGGGCGGCGATTTGCTGACCATTGAGGCCGCGCTGACGCCCGGCAAGGGTGTCATCACCCGCACCGGTTCCCTGGGCGATGTGATGAAGGAGTCGGTGGAAGCCGCCCGCACCGTGGTGCGCAGCCGCGCCAGGCGACTGGGTATCAAGGATGAAGTGTTCGAAAAGAAGGATATTCACATCCACGTGCCCGATGGCGCCACGCCCAAGGACGGCCCCAGTGCCGGTGCCGCCATGACGACGGCCTTTGTGTCGGCGTTAACCGGCATCCCGGTACGGGGCGATGTGGCCATGACCGGTGAAATCACCCTGCGTGGTGAAGTCACCGAGATTGGTGGACTCAAGGAAAAGCTGCTGGCGGCCTTGCGTGGCGGCATCAAGACCGTGCTGATTCCCGAGGCCAATGCCAAGGACCTGCAGGAGATTCCTGAGAACGTCAAGAATGGTCTGGAGATCGTGCCGGTGCGCTGGATCGATCAGGTGCTGGAGCTGGCTTTGGAAACCAAACCAGTTCCCTTGCCCGACGAAGAGCTGGTGGCCGCCACCGTGGCAGTTGTCAAGGTCGATGGTGTGCTGGAGTCGGTGAAGCACTGAAGCAAAAAAGTCCTCGCGTTTTAACGTCACTGACCAAAAGTTAAAAAGTTACGCTATAATCTGAGGCTTGAAACGCGGGAATAGCTCAGTTGGTAGAGCGATACCTTGCCAAGGTATAGGTCGAGAGTTCGAGCCTCTTTTCCCGCTCCAAATTTCGAAAAGGGAAGCACAAGCTTCCCTTTTTCGTTAAAAGGAACCATGGCGCGATAGCAAATCGGTTATGCCCCGGATTGCAAATCCGGTTAGCCCAGTTCGACTCTGGGTCGCGCCTCCAGAAAATTCTGGTTCATCATGCCTCGTCATTGTCTGATGACGAGGCATTTTTGTTCCACAATAGCTCAAGTGCCCGAGTGGTGAAATAGGTAGACACATCGGACTTAAAATCCGCCGCTTCGTGAATAACGGGCGTACCGGTTCGATTCCGGTCTCGGGCACCAATTGCACAACTACACTCGACACCATGCCACGCTATAACGCACCCTTCGAAATTCATGTCCACGGGCAGGTGCCATTGCGCGCGGACGTGGGCTTTGATGTGCTTCAGGAATCACTCAAGCCCTTGTGGAAATACGCGGGTTGCCGCTCGCTTGCCGATGGCGCCAACAGCTCCTATGAGGATGAACCCGGCATCCGGTTCGATGCCGAAGACCATGTGTTGCAAATGTGCTGGACAGTAGCGGGTGACGAAGACTTCCGGCAGACGCTGGATGAGGTCTGCATGAACCTGAATGAAATTGCCGACACGGGCGCGGCCATTGAGGTGACTTTTTACGACGCAGATTTTGACAGCGAAGAGGCTGCGCCCTCCGGCGAATCGCGCGATGATTTTCTTATGCTTTTTGTCGGCCCCAATCCGGCCGCCATCATGCAGGTACAGCGCGACCTGCTGGTGCAGGATCTGATCAACATGATGGAGCGCCACTTTGACGGCTCCGAACTCGGTGGCGTGGTGGCCGAGGTGGACAAACTCTTTGCCGCGCGCTTTGACGCTTTGGTGCATTCGCTTGAAATAGGCAAACCGCCGCGCGGGTCCGGGGGCAACCATGGCGGCCATGGTGGAGGTCGCAAGCCACGCCACCTTCACTGAAAACGCGCAAGCCCTATGCTCAAAAAAATAAGCGTTCAGCAAATTCAGTTGGGAATGCACCTGAAGGAGTTTTGTGGCTCCTGGATGGAACATCCTTTTTGGCGCAATGGTTTTGTGATTACCGATCCCAAGGATATAGAAAGCATTCTTTCCAGCAGCATCAAGGAGGTCTGGATCGATTGTGGCAAGGGCCTGGATGTCGCACCCGGTGAGTTGGCCGTGTCCGAGGCGGAGTCAGATGCCCAGGTAGACGAGGCATTGGAGCAGGTAGTGCTGGAGCGGCGCAATGTCGCGCCTCTGTCGACCGCTGCCGAAATCGAGAATGCCACCAAGATTTGCCTGCAGTCCAAACGTGCCGTGATCTCCATGTTTGAAGAGGCGCGCATGGGTAAGGCGGTGGATACCGGTGGTGCCAAAAAATTGGTGGAAGAAATCACCGACTCCGTTGCGCGCAATCCGGGGGCATTGATCAGCCTGGCCCGCCTTAAAACCGCGGACGACTACACCTATATGCACTCGGTGGCGGTCTGCGCCATGATGGTGGCGCTGGCCAAGCAATTGAAGCTGGACGAGGAGCAGGTTCGTCTGGCTGGACTGGCCGGGCTGATGCACGATATCGGCAAGGCCATGATTCCCATGGAGATACTTAACAAGCCAGGAAAACTGACGCAGGCGGAATTCGAAATCGTGAAACAGCATCCACGGGAGGGGCATACCCTGTTGCTGACCGGGCAGGACGTCGATCTATCCGTGCTGGACGTGTGCCTGAACCACCACGAAAAGGTGGACGGTTCGGGTTATCCTGCGGGTCTGAAAGACGCCGAGATCAGTCTGTTTGCAAAGATGGGTGCTGTCTGCGATGTCTATGACGCCATCACCTCCAACAGGCCTTACAAGGCCGGCTGGGACCCCGCCGAGTCGCTGCGTCGCATGGCCGAGTGGGCCAAGGGGCACTTTGACATCCGGGTGTTCCAGGCCTTCGTCAAGAGTCTGGGCATTTATCCGATTGGAAGCCTGGTGCAGCTCAGTTCCGGTCGCTTGGGGGTGGTGGTGGAGCAGACCGGCAAGTCGCTGACGACGCCTACGGTCAAGGTATTCTTTTCCACCAAGTCCAATATGCGCCTCGTCCCCGAAATCATTGATTTATCCAATCCGGGTATTGCGGAAAAAATCGTCAGCCGCGAAGACCCCGCCAAATGGCGCTTCGGGGACCTGAACGAACTTTGGTCGGGCATCGCCAGTTAAGCGCGCGGCGCTAGCCGCCCGCCATGCTGAGCGCTACTGGGTGCTGAAGAGCCGCCGTCAGGCCCTTTGTGCAAAGCTCCATGCCAGTTCGGCCAGGGGCCTGGCGCTCGCGCCTGAGCTTTCGGCCTGGGCGCTGGAGGCGGTGCCGGCCTCGGCCCGTTTAGCGATGCCCTGCAGGATGGCCGCGATGCGGAACATGTTGTAGGCCATATAGAAATTCCAGTCCTGCGCCAATTGCGCGGGTGTGGCCAGGCCGGTGCGCTCGCAATAGCGGCGAATGTAGTCCTGCTCACTGGGAATCCCAAGGGCCTGTAGGTCCAGCCCGGCTATGCCGCGGAAGGTGCCGCTGGGAATGTTCCAGGCCATGCAGTGGTAGCTGAAGTCCGCCAGGGGATGGCCCAGCGTGGACAGTTCCCAGTCCAGCACCGCAATCACCCGGGCTTCATGCGCATCGAACATCAGGTTGTCCAGGCGATAGTCACCGTGGACGACGCTCACCATGTTGGGGTCGCGTGCCATGGCGGGAATGTTCTGCGGCAGCCAGGCCATCAAATGCTCCATCTCGGCGATCGGCTGGGTGACGGAGGCCACATACTGGCGGCTCCATCGGCCAATCTGGCGATCGAAATAGTTGCCAGGCTTGCCATAGCCGCCCAGACCC
>TBL_comb47_HYPODRAFT_10007525_pt1 | contig 11392 bp, 8 predicted proteins | sample TroBogypolimnion_40_FD_10682 | JGI IMG/M metagenome (IMG submission 10682) | reverse complement strand
CATGCTTTCTGGTTTGGTTTTCTTCTCGCATCAAATGGGTAGTTTTTGTGGTGCTTATTTTGGCGGCTATTTATTTGATAAAACCGGCTCCTACACCATTGTCTGGCAAATCTCGATTGCCTTGGGCGTCATTGGATTCCTGGTGAACCTACCAATTAAAGAGAGAGCCGTGACAAGAACGCATAAAACAGCGGTCGCCTAAGTTCATTAGTACAATCATCCAAAATCTTAAAGAGCATCATGACTAGAGCATTATTTATCCTGCAGAAAAAGAAAGCCCCCTTTTTGCAATGGGCAACAGCAAGCTTAGTACTATTGATACTGGTTGCTGTCTTTGCAAGCTACTATGCTCCCGATATGATGTACGCCATGACCAGTCAGCTAATGACGATGTGTGGCTGGCAGTAAGCTAAATCTATCGCTTATTGAGATAAAAACTCGCCGTAGCACAATGGATAGTGCACATGCCTCCTAAGCGTGGGATACAGGTTCGATTCCTGTCGGCGGGACCACAGTAATCCCTCAAGATTTACAACAGCACCCAAATATAAAAAATCATGACATAAAAAAGGGTGGCACATGGCCACCCTAAGCTATTACAGAGATTTATTGGAATGATTAGAAACGATATCTCATGCCGACTGAGATGCCTTGTATGCGGTTACCACCCCAGCATCCAGGGGTGCCTGTTATACCGCCATTTGCCGATGGATTACCAGGACCTCCATTAGCGCTACTGGAGAGGCCAGCATCATGACAGTCGGTTGTTACGCCATGGCCACCAGCACCCATGTCGTAGTGAGCATTACCATTATTGACGGTCATCGCATAGTTTGCATAGAAAGATAAGTTTCTATCAACTTGGTGAATTCCAGTGATGGTATACATATTAGCTGTACTCTGGCCGTTAGGTATAGACGGATCATAATTATGCTGACCAGCTGCATCGCCTACCGCTGCGTTCGCCCGTGCCCAACCAACCGCCAATTGATTTGCTCCAGGTAATTCCTGAACAGCGGTTAACCAAAAGCCGGAACGTTGACGTTCATTCTGATATTGCAGATAAGAAGGAACATTTCGATACATCCATTCGTAGATACCGCCAAGTTTTGTACCAGTGGATTGAAAGGTATACATTAAGCCAGTTTTAAATGCAGATTCACTGCCGACGTCTGCAGCCATCGCTTGATTGATGCCGTAGCTACCAGTGGGAGTAATAAGATTGCCAATAGCTGCACCATTAGCAGCAAAATTGCCATCGTAATTGGCCGAGCCAATTAAATCACTACCGCGATTTACATTCTGATGTAGCTCATAAGCCGCCAAGGCGTACCAAGCCTTTTTATCGTCATAGACTAAGCTGGTAGAAAAGGCGTTGCTAAAGCCACCATCATCACAGTAATTACCATTTTCGCCCTGCGCGGTACCCGTACCACCACTGCCTGGGATATTGCCGCCATTACAGTTAGATGAGCTTTGGGGTATTGCACTTGAGTCTACAGCACGATTTTGGCCTGGTGAGAATAAAGCTGCAAAACTCATGTTATTCCATGCAGGTGATTCATACCATATTGAATGCTCCATCATTGAGCCAAACTCAACACGGTTATCACCACCCGTATTACCCATGATTACGTTGTAGCCACCCAAAGTGCCTTGGAACGGCGTATTAAATACTGCGGTTGAGGTCGCATATGGGGTATATGTCTTACCAACCTTAACAGCGCCAAAATCTTTGCTTCCAAAGCCGATATAAGAAGTTCCAGTAGTCATACCACCATTTACCGAGCTACTTTCCTGTGAATTACTCATGGAGGTCCCACTTTGAGTAGTCAAGGCTATATTGGTTTGTAATTGCCACAAGAATTGAGTGTCATGCCAATCTGAGATAGGCTGAAAACCACGTAAACCAATGTAAGTATTGTTAGTTGATAGAGCCCCCAAACCACCATTATTACCAACAGGAGATGCCCCTGGATGCTGTCCATTTGGACCCTGTACCATTCCATTGAGACCGTTATTAACGTAATCTGCAGACACATCCAAATTACCGTATAGGGTAATTCCACCACCTGCTGGCATTGTGAATGACAAGCTGTCATCTTTTTCACGAGCCATGAAGTTGGTGTTGCCGGCTACAGCTGGGTTCGCCGCACCTGTATATTGGTTAACAGTGCCAGGCTGATAGCTGTTAGCTTGCTTTGGAATCTCAATTCGTTCAAAGATGGTGCTCACACTTGCCTTAGTGGAGTCAGCTTCTTTTTGCACGGCTGCTACAGAGGTTGATGCTTGTTTGGCAGTTTGCTGCGCTTGCTGGGCGGTTTGGGTAGCTTGCTGAGTTGCTTGAGCTTGCTTATCCACCTGCGCTTGAATAGCTTTTAATTGGGCCTGCAAAGCTTGAATTTGCTGCATAAGCTCGGCAGATGATTGTGCGGCTGCCATTGTCGGAATCATGACTGCTGATGCCGCAAAAGCAGAAGCTAATAAAGCTGATATAGCTTTCTTTTTCAAAATTACGTCTCCCTTTATATTTACCCCCTTCTTTGATGCGGGGGGTTTTAATGATTATTGTTTTTGCAGGCAAATCAGAACTTGATGAAAGTCAATTTTTACTTAAATACACCCTAGGGATTTGTACTAATAATCCACTAGAACTAAATACCTAATTGAGTGCTTTGTATGTTGCATCCATTGGAGATGGTTCCTCAAGAGCTGCTTATATTGCATTGCAACCTACGCATGATTTCTTTTGTGAACTTTTGATATGGCATAAAAAAAGCACCTCGATCTGAAGTGCTTTTTATTNGGGTATTTACTGAATCAACCTTTAGTGATTTTCGCAGTAGACATCAACTGTTGAATCGCTTTTTGCTTATCAGCTTGCACCATCATGCTGGCAATACCTTGCTTGACTTCATCATACGGCGGCACTTTAAATGGGCGGATGTCATTTACTTTTAGAACTACCCAACCATAATCTGTTTTTACAGGGGTGCTATCTACTTTACCTTTGCCGGTAGTGAGGAGCGCATCACCGATGGCTGGCAACAGCTTACCTGGCAATGACCAGTTCATCTGACCGCCTTGTGCTCCACCCTGCTTATCCAGTGATTTTTCTTTTGCCAAGGTGGCAAAGTCAGTACCCATGTTTGCACTGGCAATCACTTCCTTCGCTTCAGCTTCTGTGCCAACAACAATATCTGAGAAAAGATATTCATTTGCATTTTTTGGCTCTTTACTTAAAGCAACTAACTTGTCGTACTCACCTTTAACATCTGCTTCAGAAATGGGATGAGCCTTCATATATTGAGCAAACCAAATATCGACCATGGCCGTTTGCTGCGCCATGCGGATGCGAAATTCATTATCAGGTTGAGTAGCTAGGCCTTTTTTCTTGANATCTTGCATGACCGCCTCACGGAAGACTAAATCCTCAAGTACGCCCTGTCTTAATTGCGCATTATCAGTTGCGCCTCGTGCTACTTCAGCTTTCACCATCTCGTCTACTTGACGCTGATAGATTTTGGTTCCATTGACTATCACAACCGCTTGACCGCCAGATTGTGAATAGCTATTGATGGAATAAAGGGAGCTCACCGCTACAAGCGCTAATGCAATATTTCTAAACTTCATTGGAATCCTTTGTTAGTGGGTTATTAGAATGATAACGAATTAGTAGTGAATATCTCGCACACCGGTATCCTGCATGACCTTTTGGAAGTCAGGTGAAGCCAAAATAATCTTTTTGGCTGCAGCCCTGAGGCGGTCAACCGCCTCAGGCGGCAGAGTGAAGGACGTGGGTAGGTTGTTGAGGTATTCATATTCCTGCTGATCTTTCAGCATCTTGAACGAAACATCCACTACATACAAGTCAATATCCGGCGTGTTGACGATTTTCTCGAGTTGCGGGTTTTTATTGTGAGCAAACAACTTAGAGTTCCGCAGGATACTCATACTCTTCCAGCGTGCTTGAGTATCTTTCAAAGATTCAATTTCTTCATAGGAGTAATGATCAATGGGTACACCGGTTGCCTTAAGTAGGAGCTCAATACTCCCCGGCCCATTTTCTGATTGATTCCAATCAGTCTTGGGCGAAGAAAGTGAATTGACTACTACCACCACAATACGCTTGACGTAATCCAAGGGTGTAGGCAATCCTGCAAGTCGCATGGCCTCAAGACCTTCTAAAGACTCTAGAACCCCACGAATACCTAAATTATCCGAGACCCCGCCATCAACCAAATGAATGTAAGGATTATCTTTGCCATCATGGTAGTAATCCATCTCCTGCATCTGTTTAATTAAACGTGCCGCAGGTCTTGGGGCAGTAGCCTCATTCACAAATGGATCAATATAGCCGGGGCGCTTATAGACGCAGCTGCCGCCGTAGTTATTCATCGTCACTGGTGAGAGCACTAAGGGAACTGCAGATGAAGCTGCTGCAGCCCTAGAAAGATTCATTGGCCCAACAGTTGAACAAAGGTTGTCATAAAACAATTGGGTAAAGGCAAATCCAGCACCAGTCGATATATCGGTAGCAGTGGTGAGAATAAAGGGGCCGCCGCTCTTTTGTAAATCATCAAATGTTGCCCCATGAAACAGGATTTCATCATAGTACTGAGCAGCTAATTCGGATCTCCCCCAGCCCGTGGATGCAAGCTTACCCCAATTGAGAGGATTCATTACCCGCCCAACGATCTCGCCTTGAACATCGCGCTTTAAGAAATCAGACTCATAGGTATCAAATAACTTTTCACCATAAAGGCCATAAGCAAGTGCAGTAAAGCTACCGCCAGATACGCCAGAAATCAGGTCAACCTCATCTAATGCGCGAACCCGTTTTCCTTGTTTATTTGTGAACTGAATATCGCGCAGCGTTTCAAGAACTCCGTATGAAAATGCTGCCGCCCTCGTACCGCCACCTGAAAAGGCCAAGACAACTAAAGTATCGGGAGTCTTTTCCTTGGAATATTCAGTAGAGTTCTTGTATCGATATCCTTTATTGAGATCTACAGCGTCAATAGGTGGATTCACGGGCCTAGTAGCGCAACCGCCCAATACGGCTAGTAATAGGCAGTAAATAAAGGGATTTACTATACTTTTCATGCAAATTTTCAGAGCAATGGCAGGCAAGCAAGCTTCCGAAAGAAAGTGCTTAGGTTTGATAACTATACTCATTTGCTCATACAAACAAATGGCAAGCGCACCAATGTGGTGTACGCTCAATTTTTCGGCGTGCGCCTTTCCTTGGCCACCATCGATACAGTGACATCAGCGCTTGCCGCATTACCCCAGCTGGTTCTTGCATAATTTACGAGCTCTGCAATTTCAACATCAGTGAGTTTCGAGCCAAATTCAGGCATAGAAATGTAATTATTTTGCGCAATTACCCCATTTAAAACGACTTTGATGATGTTTCCTGGATTGGGAGCAATCACCGCAGGATTGCCAGCTAATGGGGGGATAACCCCCTGAACACCCCTGCCTGAGGATTGGTGGCAGCCGCTGCAATTATCAATATAGAGGCGGGCACCCTCTAATTTATGCAAATCAATCTTTTTATTGCCTCCAAACAAACTGGAATTGGCAGGCAAGGTTTTTAGATAGGTTGCCATTGCCAGAAGATCGTCGTCGGTGAGATGGCTGGTACTGTTATGTACTACCTCAGCCATTGGACCCAATGCAGTCGTTTTTCCAGGATATGCTCCCGTTTTGAGATAAGTTGCAATATCCGATGCTGACCACGCACCCAGGCCAGTTGTGATGTTGGAAGTGAGATTCAAGGCAAACCAGCCATCAATTAGGGCGCCAGTAAATGCTTTCGATTGTTTAATTCCACCCAAGACATCCCGGGGTGAATGACAGTCACTGCAGTGACCTAGGCCCTCAACTANATANGCNCCCCTATTCCAGCTGGCACTTTTACTGGTATCGGGCTGATAAAACCCAGGAGTAAAAAAGAGTTCACGCCAAAAAAACATTGATTTGCGAATATTGAACGGAAAATCCAAATGATTGACAGACACTGCATTGCTAACAGCAGGAATAGTTTGGATATAGGCATAAATGGCATTGACATCCTCCCTGCTCACCTTGGTGCCCGCCACAAATGGCATAGCAGGAAATAAATCTTGGTCGTGCTTATTAACGCCATCGTGGATAGCTCGGAAAAAATCTTCTTCCGACCAAGTGCCGATGCCTGTCTGCACATCCGGGGTGATATTGGGTGTTAAGAGATAGCCAAAAGGGGTATTCATCTTCAGGCCACCTGCAAATGGCTTGCCTGATGGCCCCGTATGGCAAGAAATGCAATCCCCAGCCGTTGCTAAATATTGACCGCGCTCCACTTGCGTCTGAGTGCCTGCAAAAGCAGCAGGGATTAAAAATAAGAGGGGTAAAAAATAAAGAGTGCGGATCAATTTCATTTATTTACCTGAGAGACGCCTTGCCAAGGCCAACGCCCATCAATTTCAAGAGCCAATGACCAGCTCAAGAAACAACGAATTAATACAATAGCCCCTAAGACAGCAACGCTAGTTAATGTTGGACTAATAGCAACGGTACGAATAATATCGCCAGCCACTAGAACTTCAAGGCCTAGTATCAAAGCACGAATAATTTGAATGCGGAATGATTTGTAGGCCAAATCAAAATCCTGGCCAAACATAGCTCGAGCAAAACCAATTAAACCCCAAACTACGCCAATCGAGACAATAGCAACTCCCAGCACATCCATGCAGTCACTGACAATTTGTATAGCTTCAATTAAGTTCATGGACAGCCAGCGTTTTACATTTAATAACAATATGACATCTATCGTAACTTACTGCCAACGCAAGGTAAATGCAGCTGACAAAAAGTATCTAGCCTCTTCTACAAAAAGAGTTTAAAAACTGCATTTGCAAGCTTCCTGGGGTAATTGGATTCCAGAGTAGATCTTTTGCTGGAACGCTGGTTTTTGGCCCTAGCGCATCTTTATCCCTATATAGTTCATAAGCGCCAAGCGCAAAGTCTTGGGTCTCGCATCCAAAAAATTGTGTTTCAGTTTTGGACTGATATTGAATTTTCTGGCGATTGATTTCAGCAGTCTGCATTGTGGGGTAATTAGTGAAAACACTGACTGCATAATGCACTTCATCGATTCTTTTAATGCTCAAAGTGGAATAGGTAATAACAACTCCCTTTTGAGCGGAGTCCTTATATGTCAGCCACTCTGCATGCGCAATAACGCTCCAAAAAAATAGTGAGGCAACCAAAAGACGTAGTGAAGATTTCATAAGGGGCATGATACTTGGGGATCCATGTCAAGAAATTGTTATGAACACTACTTTAGTGCTAGCACACATTTTAAGAATTTTGCCTTGCAACAGAAATTTCTTTTTATGTTGTAAAACTTATCCACAGATTGTGTGGATAAATACTGAAAAGTTTTCGTAAGTCACCGATTTGTATAGAGACACCTGGCTTGCTTAAAAAATAAGCAGCAATTATTGATGTTTAAAAATGTAAAACTTGCTTGACTTTGGTCAAGGAATCTCGACTTATCTCTTACACTTCGTCTATGCATAATTTGAACACTAGNACCATTGCCGCTCTTGAAGAGATGCTTCAAAACATAGCGCGNACACCCCCAGCCGATTANTTACCTATTCATTTTCAANGCGGGATGCATGCGCAAGCAAATGGCGAGGTCATTGGNCACATNAATCCTGAGTTTTCTCATTTTTTGCAGGAATCCCTCAAAAAAGAGCCGATTGCCAACGTTCGAATTGACTCTCATCGCCTCACCATAGCAGCAGCCCCTCCAAGCGACTTGAGTCTTAGCTGGACAGAATTAGCCCAAAGAATGCGAGCAGGCGGCTTTATTCCAGGGTGGCGAAATGAGGACTTCTCTTGGATCGATCAAAATGGTCATGCCTACTTTCACCTGGAAAGGGCTGCGTTTCGCACCTTTGGCTTGCGCAGCACGGCTACTCACATCAATGGTTTTACCGCTGCCGGCACTTTATGGCTAGGTCGTCGTAGTCAAAATAAGGCTACAGACCCAGGGCTTTTAGATAATTTAGCTGCCGGCGGTATTTCTGCTGATGAAACCCCCTGGGTTTGCGCTCGCCGCGAACTTTGGGAGGAAGCTGGTGTTCCCCAGCAAATATCTGAGCATATTCAACCAGTTGGACGCATGCATATGCGTCGGATTAGTAGCGAGCGCGGGTTTCATGATGAGCAGCTCTATATATATGACCTCAAGCTAGCTGAAAACTTTGTCCCCACCAACCATGATGGAGAGGTCAGTAGTTTTATTGAGATATCCATATCAGAGGCAGCGGCACGCATTTTGGCTGATGAATTTACCAAGGACGCCGGGTTTGTCACGGCTGATTTCATTTTGCGCAATGCAAGATAAAGCCAAACGGCTTTTATTACTTCATCCCCCATCAATCTCTTGATGTCGATCATCCATGAAAGTGCTTTTTCGTGGTTAAATCAAGGCTAAGGATGAAACAGGGGTGCCCTCCAAAGCTGATTTAGCCAAGAGGCGCTGAGAAAGACCCTAGAACCCGATCCAGGTAATGCTGGCGTGGGGAGTTACATCAGACCGACACCCGGTTTCGTCCATCTACAAACAGTCAGGAGATGGACATGAGCAATACATCAAAAACGAAAACAGCAATTCCAAGCATTCAAAGCCTTGAAAAAGACTTTGGCCAAAAATTTGCCTATCCGGCCTCTACAAAAACGTATCTTCAAGGTTCACGCCCGGATATCAAAGCACCGATTCGTATGATTGAGCAGCAACCCACTCGCGTAGGCGAGCAGTTAGTTGCTAATCCGCCGGTACCTGTGTATGACACATCTGGCCCATACAGCGATCCAGATATCCTGATTAACCTTGAAAAAGGTTTGCCCAAGCTACGCAAAGAATGGATTGAACAGCGCAACGACACTGAACTGCTCAGTGGCCCATCTTCAGAATATGGTGTTGCACGTTCCCAAGATCCACAAACTGCCAATTTGAGATTTGCCCATATTGCCGCTCCTCGCGTAGCAAAAGCAGGCAAGAATGTTAGCCAAATGTATTACGCACGCCAAGGCATTGTTACTCCTGAAATGGAATATGTGGCTTTGCGCGAATCCATGGGTCTTGAACAACTTCGTAAAAATCCAGAATATAAGCAGCTCCTCAAACAGCATCCTGGCAAAAGCTATGGTGCAAATCTTCCAGAAATTGTGACCGGTGAATTTGTAAGGCAAGAAATTGCAGCGGGCCGCGCGATTATTCCAGCGAACATTAATCACCCAGAGTTAGAGCCAATGATTATCGGCCGCAACTTCCGCGTCAAGATTAATGGCAACTTAGGCAATTCAGCTGTGACCTCTTCTATTAATGAAGAAGTTGAAAAGATGGTGTGGTCTATTCGTTGGGGTGCAGACACCATTATGGATTTATCTACCGGGAAACATATTCATGAGACGCGTGAGTGGATTATTCGTAACTCCCCAGTACCCATTGGAACAGTACCTATCTATCAAGCGCTCGATAAGACCGGTGGTATTGCAGAAGACCTCACTTGGGAAATGTTCCGCGACACATTAGTGGAGCAGGCAGAGCAAGGTGTTGATTACTTCACCATTCATGCAGGTGTTCTGTTACGTTATGTACCACTGACTGCTGATCGCATCACTGGCATTGTTTCACGTGGTGGTTCCATCATGGCTAAATGGTGTCTTGCTCATCACAAAGAAAACTTCTTATATACAAAGTTTGATGAGATCTGCGAAATCATGAAGGCGTATGACGTGTCCTTTAGTCTTGGTGATGGCTTACGTCCAGGTTGCATTGCCGACTCCAATGATGCTGCCCAATTCGGTGAACTGCATACCCTAGGTGAACTCACTGCCAAAGCATGGAAGCATGATGTGCAAGTCATGATTGAGGGTCCTGGTCACGTTCCAATGCAACGCATTGAGGAGAACATGACTGAAGAGCTCAAGCACTGCTTGGAAGCGCCCTTCTACACTCTCGGACCATTGATTACTGATATTGCGCCTGGCTACGATCACATCACCAGCGGCATCGGTGCAGCACAAATTGGTTGGTATGGCACAGCGATGCTTTGCTATGTCACCCCCAAAGAGCATCTCGGTTTGCCAGACAAAGAAGATGTCCGCGAGGGAATTATTACTTACAAGATAGCCGCCCATGGCGCTGACTTAGCAAAAGGCTTGCCCGGCGCTCAGGTTCGCGACAATGCCCTATCTAAAGCCCGCTTCGAGTTCCGCTGGGAGGATCAATTTAACCTCGGTTTAGATCCTGAGCGCGCTCGTGAATATCATGACGCAACTTTGCCAGCAGAAGGCGCCAAAATCGCCCACTTCTGCTCAATGTGTGGACCGAAGTTCTGCTCGATGAAGATCACTCAGGAAGTGCGTGACTATGCTGCATCTTTGGATGCCGATGGCAATCCTAAGGTCATTCCGATTGCAGTTGAGGCGGTCCAGGGTATGGAAGAAAAATCGATTGAGTTTCGCAAACGCGGTAGCGAAATCTACCAATAAGAAACCAGAATGAGCAAGACTTTTGCCAACAGTCAATATGCAGTAGTCGGCGCCGGGCTCATCGGCCGACTACTTGCTGTTGCCTTGGCAAAGCGCGGCGCTCAAGTTGAGATGTATGAAAAAGGCGCAGCTGATGCATTGCAATCGCCCGCAAGAATTGCTGCCGCCATGTTGGCCCCGTTAGCAGAATCAGCCATTACCGAAGATAACGTGGTGCGGATGGGTGTGCATAGCTTGTCACGCTGGCCAACGCTTTTAAGCGAACTCAGTTCTCCAGTATTTTTTCAGCAAAATGGCACTTTGATTTTGTGGCATCGCCAAGATGCCAGCGATGCTGAGCGTTTTATTAAACACTTAGAGCGCAATAGTGCTAATAACGCAATGCTTAGTAGTCCCGAGAAAGTGGACGGCGAACGCCTACGAAGTCTAGAGCCGAGTATTAGTGAGCGCTTTCATCAGGCTCTATATCTACCTAATGAAGGCCAGCTAGATAACCGCCAACTACTTAGTGCCTTGGCAACAGAATTAGACATATTAAAAGTTCGCTGTCACTGGAACAGTCCTGTCGATCCAGAACTGCTGCGTGAACAAAATAAATATGATTGGGTCATTGACTGTCGCGGGTTGGGCGCTAAAGCAGCATGGGGCCAAAATGCGAAGGATGCTAATAGCAATCCATTGCGTGGCATTCGGGGGGAAGTCATTCGCTTACATGCGCCAGAAGTCAAACTACAAAGACCAACGCGCCTCATTCATCCGCGCTATCCGATTTATATTGCACCAAAAGAAAATGATGTCTATGTAGTGGGCGCCACCGAAATTGAATCGGAAGATC
>TBL_comb47_HYPODRAFT_10007524_pt1 | contig 11394 bp, 3 predicted proteins | sample TroBogypolimnion_40_FD_10682 | JGI IMG/M metagenome (IMG submission 10682) | reverse complement strand
ATATCCGAAAAAAGTAACAATTGGAAAATCTTTGTAACGAGGGTCTTGGTTCATCCTGATGGCAAAATCGGAGACCATCTCCACCTGCTGATTTTCAAGATGGACTTTTTGCCGGGCAAATTTCCCTATAGCCCGGGGCTCCAAAATCCTAATGAAATGCGCACCAAGTTGTTTGGCTAATTTTGCATATTCCAACAGGTTTTCTTCTGTAACAAATTCACGTGTTGCGCACAAGGAAAGACTGGCGATCATTCCCGTACCAAGACAATTTCGTACTGCCTCGGTCGCCATCGCATAACTCTTACTGTTATTTCTGAAATTGTTGTGCATATCCGGGTTCCAATGATCGAGGCTGATATTGGCACCTTTCAATCCAGCACTTTTGAGGGCTGATGCTTTATCGTGGGTCAGTCCGAAACCGGAAGTAAGCAGCCAGCAATCCATTGTAGGTGAGGCTTCCCTGACTAGTTCCACAAGATCGCAAAAACGGGACAAAGGTTCTCCGCCACTGAACTGGATATGACGTATTCCATTGGCTATGAAAACAGCGAGAATTTTCTTTAATTCCTGCAGGTCTAACCTGTCGTGCTGTGCGATATTATCCCATTCGTAACAATGGCTGCACGACAAAGGGCAACGGTTCGTGATTCCCCAGATAAGTGTCTGCAGTTGAGGCTTATTGTTGAAAATCCCTGTAACTGTTCCATTATTTCTAAGGAACTCGTTGTGGATTGCACTTTTTAGATTTTTGGAAGGATAGCCGCAATAATCAGAATTCCAAAAATATTGGCTGCCAGATTTGATGTATTTTGAAATCACAGTATTGCCATGGACTTTATTACGAAGATCGCGAAGTCTTTTCATTTCCGAAATTGCCCGAAACGGGTTGCGATAAAGCTTAAATGCCTCAGCACTGATAAACAAAAGGACTCTTCTTCGGATAAAGCCAGCTCTCCACCCGGTTATTAACTTCGTTATTTCTGTCATAATTGCAGTTTATGGGAATAGTGAATTACCTTTCTATTATTGTACCTGCGAGACCTGTTGTGCAATCCGCTTCATCTGTTCGTTGACAAACCTGTTAAATTGCCCGGGCTGCCTGAATGACTTCAGTTTATAGATGTCAGGCTTGCCAACCGGATTAAGAAGAATTTCGTACCAACCTTTGCTATGTAGTATGATTGTCCTACTCAAACCGGTACTTTTCGGCAGATCGAAAGTTAGCACTGCCTTGTTGTCCATTGTTGGCTGCGTGTAGTATTTGCCATCATCTTTGTTCAGCAAACCCACAACATCCTTTTGTTCCTCGTTGAACGCCGTTTTGGCAGGAATGGTATATGAGGTAACTTTCTGGTCACCTGAATAGTCAACTGCTGCATAGTCGATTTCCCATAAAAAATTGCCAAATTCCAGTTTCACCTTTAACGGATTGGTTTCCTTCCCATTCAATGGGATAGAAAGTACATCATCCTTAAATTTCATGGGCCCGGCGATGTTGTAATCATCCACAAAATCCCATTTGCCATCCCGCTCGACGTACAACGACATTGGGATTCCCTGATCACGGCTCCACTTCCGCATTTCGTCACCCGACGATTTCTCCTGTTTCTTCACATATCCCTTATAAGCTGAACCAAACATCTTATGAAACTGTCCCAGCATATAATCGAGTACAATCGAATTTTTGGCATGTATAGCCAATTTAGCACTTTTAGCATTAGCCTGACCAGGAAATGTGAGGATCACTCCATCTTTCAGCGGAAGATCTTTGTCGTTTGAATTACTCTGGTAGAACAAATTATCTTTCGAAGATACAAGTTTGGTAATATCTTCACCCACAAGATTTAAAGCCTTAACAGGTGCAACAGGTTGGCTCATCGTTGTGATTTTACCATATTTATCCACCAAAACACCCGTGTTTTCAGGATGGTCAATCACAAGAAGTTCCAAAAGGTTGGTGTGCTGGATTTCTTTAACCTCATTGGTTATCTTGAGCGTATAGGATTGTTGACCGGGATAGGTTGGCAGTTTCAGGTAATCGTTCCGCTCAAGTGGCTTGTGGATGCTGCCGCTGTAAATTTCGCCAGCGAAATTGTAGTTGTCCCCATCTTTTGTGTAAATAAACGGGCACGATTCCTTAGTAAGGGCATAAATAATACCCATAATAAGCATTGCTCCTGCTGTAATCCCAACTACTCCAAAAAAATAGGAACCCACAGTTGATGCAGTATCTCTATCGTAGATTTCAACTTTGCTGATTGAACTTATTGGAATAGAAACCTTCCTGTTTCCGAGGTCGGTAAACTCGTCGAGATAAAGGTGAACCTCGTTGAGAAGGTATCTTTGGCTATGTGCAGCCCTTGTAAGATACCGGTTGGGTCTGTTGGGCTTCACAGGTTTAACAGTTGGCGGCATCAGATAGTCATTCAGTACGCCAGTTAACTTATTATCTTTTAATTGGATATCGGTTAGCAACCATTTTTTTTGGTTGAAATGGACGATAATCGATTTTTCGGCTAAATTCATACCAGCCATTTTTTCTGAAGATGGCTGATTTGAAGTGGTTACTTTGAAATAGTTCCGGCATCCGATGGTCAGGTTGATTACTGCAAAAACAAGCATCACCGAGATCCAACGCATGACCTGCTTTTTAGGAATTCTATTTGAAACAAGAAAATGTAAAATAGATGATTTTTGATTTTGAAACCAGGTTTTCATAATTAAGAAGTTTAAAAATTTAAACAAAACTCGCATCGAAAAATAGTATTAGCAAAAGTTGCTGAAGGATCAAATAGAAGCGGTACATCAAATCCAAGGTTAAATGCCAGATATTTGTTAAGATTATAAAAACCGAAAAGACTTAGAATGACACCCTTCATATTCCGGGTAAATGGCTTTGGTGTATAATAAAAGGGAGAAGGAGAATATTTCCCGTAAATATAACTGAGACCCGTACCAAAGCGGAAGGTTCGTATCGGGAAAATGTAATAGTTGAGCTCAAATCGGGTGCTCCGTTCCGGAATTAAAGCAAAATTAAAACCTGTATCAATATAATATCCACCAGGGTTTTGTTGTTTTGCAATTGCCACCTTAAAACCCCATCTGGCAGTACCTGGCAGATATTCGTAGGAGAAGGTCAGGTTCCTGTAGAATAAGTATCCGGCCAGGTCAAAGCCTATTAAATTATGGGTATCAAAGGTATTCTGATCTTTTTGTGGTTGATTGCCAACAATATTTACCTTTATAAATGAAGTTCTTGTACCATTCTGGTAAATTATGCTATCAATTGCATGGGTATTGAGAACCCGGGTTAAACTATCAACAGAGTTGATCAGTTTGTACAAGAGGCTTTCATCAGATGCCTCCAGGATTTTGGCTTTAACGATTTCACCGTTTTTCTTGAAGATAAGGTCTTGTGCTGCAATTTGTAATGTCAATAAAAGTGCCGCAATGCAAAACAATACTCGTTTAATTTTAGTTTCCATGATATCGGATTTATAAAAGATGAAACAAACGAAATGCCATGTTAAATTTACAACGTGTTCTGAACTTTTTATCTTTATTGCAATTTTTGCCGATTATTGTGCCTGAGATACCTGTTGTTCCATTTTTTTCAATTGTTCGTTGACAAACCTGTTAAATTGCCCGGGCTGCCTGAATGACCTCAGTTTATTGATGTCAGGCTTGCCAACCGGATTAAGAAGAATTTCGTACCAACCTTTGCTATGAAGTATGACTGTCCGGCTTGTGTTGGAAGGTGCTGGCAGATCAAATGTTACTTCAGCCTTGTTGTCCATTGTTGGCTGCGTGTAGTATTTGCCATCATCTTTGTTCAGCAAACCCACAATATCCTTATGTTCCTCGTTGATCGCCGTTTTGGCAGGAATGGTATAAGAGGCAACTTTCTGGTCACCTGAATAGTCAACGGCGGCATAGTCTATTTCCCATAAGAAGTTGCCAAATTCAAGTTTCACCTTTAACGGATTGGTTTCCTTCCCTTTCAATGGGATAGAAAGTACGTCATCCTTAAATTTCATGGGACCTGCTATGTTGTAATCATCCACAAAATCCCATTTGCCATCCCGCTCAACATACAGCGACAGTGGGATTCCCTGTTCCAAACTCCATTTGCGCATTTCTTCACCCGACGATTTCTCCTGCTTCTTCACATATCCCTTATAGGCTGAACCAAACATCTTGTTAAACTGTCCCAGCATATAATCAAGTATGATCGAATTCTTGGCATGAATAGCCAATTTAGCACTCTTAGCATTAGCCTGGCCAGGAAATGTGAGGATCACTCCATCTTTCAGCGGAAGATCTTTGTCGTTTGAATTACTCTGGTAGAACAAATTATCTTTCGAAGATACAAGTTTGGTAATATCTTCACCCACAAGATTTAAAGCCTTAACAGGTGCAACAGGTTGGCTCATCGTTGTGATTTTACCATATTTATCCACCAAAACACCCGTGTTTTCAGGATGGTCAATCACAAGAAGTTCCAAAAGGTTGGTGTGCTGGATTTCTTTAACCTCATTGGTTATCTTGAGCGTATAGGATTGTTGACCGGGATAGGTTGGCAGTTTCAGGTAATCGTTCCGCTCAAGTGGCTTGTGGATGCTGCCGCTGTAAATTTCGCCAGCGAAATTGTAGTTGTCCCCATCTTTTGTGTAAATAAACGGGCACGATTCCTTAGTAAGGGCATAAATAATACCCATAATAAGCATTGCTCCTGCTGTAATCCCAACTACTCCAAAAAAATAGGAACCCACAGTTGATGCAGTATCTCTATCGTAGATTTCAACTTTGCTGATTGAACTTATTGGAATAGAAACCTTCCTGTTTCCGAGGTCGGTAAACTCGTCGAGATAAAGGTGAACCTCGTTGAGAAGGTATCTTTGGCTATGTGCAGCCCTTGTAAGATACCGGTTGGGTCTGTTGGGCTTCACAGGTTTAACAGTTGGCGGCATCAGATAGTCATTCAGTACGCCAGTTAACTTATTATCTTTTAATTGGATATCGGTTAGCAACCATTTTTTTTGGTTGAAATGGACGATAATCGATTTTTCGGCTAAATTCATACCAGCCATTTTTTCTGAAGATGGCTGATTTGAAGTGGTTACTTTGAAATAGTTCCGGCATCCGATGGTCAGGTTGATTACTGCAAAAACAAGCATCACCGAGATCCAACGCATGACCTGCTTTTTAGGAATTCTATTTGAAACAAGAAAATGTAAAATAGATGATTTTTGATTTTGAAACCAGGTTTTCATAATTAAGAAGTTTAAAAATTTAAACAAAACTCGCATCGAAAAATAGTATTAGCAAAAGTTGCTGAAGGATCAAATAGAAGCGGTACATCAAATCCAAGGTTAAATGCCAGATATTTGTTAAGATTATAAAAACCGAAAAGACTTAGAATGACACCCTTCATATTCCGGGTAAATGGCTTTGGTGTATAATAAAAGGGAGAAGGAGAATATTTCCCGTAAATATAACTGAGACCCGTACCAAAGCGGAAGGTTCGTATCGGGAAAATGTAATAGTTGAGCTCAAATCGGGTGCTCCGTTCCGGAATTAAAGCAAAATTAAAACCTGTATCAATATAATATCCACCAGGGTTTTGTTGTTTTGCAATTGCCACCTTAAAACCCCATCTGGCAGTACCTGGCAGATATTCGTAGGAGAAGGTCAGGTTCCTGTAGAATAAGTATCCGGCCAGGTCAAAGCCTATTAAATTATGGGTATCAAAGGTATTCTGATCTTTTTGTGGTTGATTGCCAACAATATTTACCTTTATAAATGAAGTTCTTGTACCATTCTGGTAAATTATGCTATCAATTGCATGGGTATTGAGAACCCGGGTTAAACTATCAACAGAGTTGATCAGTTTGTACAAGAGGCTTTCATCAGATGCCTCCAGGATTTTGGCTTTAACGATTTCACCGTTTTTCTTGAAGATAAGGTCTTGTGCTGCAATTTGTAATGTCAATAAAAGTGCCGCAATGCAAAACAATACTCGTTTAATTTTAGTTTCCATGATATCGGATTTATAAAAGATGAAACAAACGAAATGCCATGTTAAATTTACAACGTGTTCTGAACTTTTTATCTTTATTGCAATTTTTGCCGATTATTGTGCCTGAGATACCTGTTGTTCCATTTTTTTCAATTGTTCGTTGACAAACCTGTTAAATTGCCCGGGCTGCCTGAATGACCTCAGTTTATTGATGTCAGGCTTGCCAACCGGATTAAGAAGAATTTCGTACCAACCTTTGCTATGAAGTATGACTGTCCGGCTTGTGTTGGAAGGTGCTGGCAGATCAAATGTTACTTCAGCCTTGTTGTCCATTGTTGGCTGCGTGTAGTATTTGCCATCATCTTTGTTCAGCAAACCCACAATATCCTTATGTTCCTCGTTGATCGCCGTTTTGGCAGGAATGGTATAAGAGGCAACTTTCTGGTCACCTGAATAGTCAACGGCGGCATAGTCTATTTCCCATAAGAAGTTGCCAAATTCAAGTTTCACCTTTAACGGATTGGTTTCCTTCCCTTTCAATGGGATAGAAAGTACGTCATCCTTAAATTTCATGGGACCTGCTATGTTGTAATCATCCACAAAATCCCATTTGCCATCCCGCTCAACATACAGCGACAGTGGGATTCCCTGTTCCAAACTCCATTTGCGCATTTCTTCACCCGACGATTTCTCCTGCTTCTTCACATATCCCTTATAGGCTGAACCAAACATCTTGTTAAACTGTCCCAGCATATAATCAAGTATGATCGAATTCTTGGCATGAATAGCCAATTTAGCACTCTTAGCATTAGCCTGGCCAGGAAATGTGAGGATCACTCCATCTTTCAGCGGAAGATCTTTGTCGTTTGAATTACTCTGGTAGAACAAATTATCTTTCGAAGATACAAGTTTGGTAATATCTTCACCCACAAGATTTAAAGCCTTAACAGGTGCAACAGGTTGGCTCATCGTTGTGATTTTACCATATTTATCCACCAAAACACCCGTGTTTTCAGGATGGTCAATCACAAGAAGTTCCAAAAGGTTGGTGTGCTGGATTTCTTTAACCTCATTGGTTATCTTGAGCGTATAGGATTGTTGACCGGGATAGGTTGGCAGTTTCAGGTAATCGTTCCGCTCAAGTGGCTTGTGGATGCTGCCGCTGTAAATTTCGCCAGCGAAATTGTAGTTGTCCCCATCTTTTGTGTAAATAAACGGGCACGATTCCTTAGTAAGGGCATAAATAATACCCATAATAAGCATTGCTCCTGCTGTAATCCCAACTACTCCAAAAAAATAGGAACCCACAGTTGATGCAGTATCTCTATCGTAGATTTCAACTTTGCTGATTGAACTTATTGGAATAGAAACCTTCCTGTTTCCGAGGTCGGTAAACTCGTCGAGATAAAGGTGAACCTCGTTGAGAAGGTATCTTTGGCTATGTGCAGCCCTTGTAAGATACCGGTTGGGTCTGTTGGGCTTCACAGGTTTAACAGTTGGCGGCATCAGATAGTCATTCAGTACGCCAGTTAACTTATTATCTTTTAATTGGATATCGGTTAGCAACCATTTTTTTTGGTTGAAATGGACGATAATCGATTTTTCGGCTAAATTCATACCAGCCATTTTTTCTGAAGATGGCTGATTTGAAGTGGTTACTTTGAAATAGTTCCGGCATCCGATGGTCAGGTTGATTACTGCAAAAACAAGCATCACCGAGATCCAACGCATGACCTGCTTTTTAGGAATTCTATTTGAAACAAGAAAATGTAAAATAGATGATTTTTGATTTTGAAACCAGGTTTTCATAATTAAGAAGTTTAAAAATTTAAACAAAACTCGCATCGAAAAATAGTATTAGCAAAAGTTGCTGAAGGATCAAATAGAAGCGGTACATCAAATCCAAGGTTAAATGCCAGATATTTGTTAAGATTATAAAAACCGAAAAGACTTAGAATGACACCCTTCATATTCCGGGTAAATGGCTTTGGTGTATAATAAAAGGGAGAAGGAGAATATTTCCCGTAAATATAACTGAGACCCGTACCAAAGCGGAAGGTTCGTATCGGGAAAATGTAATAGTTGAGCTCAAATCGGGTGCTCCGTTCCGGAATTAAAGCAAAATTAAAACCTGTATCAATATAATATCCACCAGGGTTTTGTTGTTTTGCAATTGCCACCTTAAAACCCCATCTGGCAGTACCTGGCAGATATTCGTAGGAGAAGGTCAGGTTCCTGTAGAATAAGTATCCGGCCAGGTCAAAGCCTATTAAATTATGGGTATCAAAGGTATTCTGATCTTTTTGTGGTTGATTGCCAACAATATTTACCTTTATAAATGAAGTTCTTGTACCATTCTGGTAAATTATGCTATCAATTGCATGGGTATTGAGAACCCGGGTTAAACTATCAACAGAGTTGATCAGTTTGTACAAGAGGCTTTCATCAGATGCCTCCAGGATTTTGGCTTTAACGATTTCACCGTTTTTCTTGAAGATAAGGTCTTGTGCTGCAATTTGTAATGTCAATAAAAGTGCCGCAATGCAAAACAATACTCGTTTAATTTTAGTTTCCATGATATCGGATTTATAAAAGATGAAACAAACGAAATGCCATGTTAAATTTACAACGTGTTCTGAACTTTTTATCTTTATTGCAATTTTTGCCGATTATTGTGCCTGAGATACCTGTTGTTCCATTTTTTTCAATTGTTCGTTGACAAACCTGTTAAATTGCCCGGGCTGCCTGAATGACCTCAGTTTATTGATGTCAGGCTTGCCAACCGGATTAAGAAGAATTTCGTACCAACCTTTGCTATGAAGTATGACTGTCCGGCTTGTGTTGGAAGGTGCTGGCAGATCAAATGTTACTTCAGCCTTGTTGTCCATTGTTGGCTGCGTGTAGTATTTGCCATCATCTTTGTTCAGCAAACCCACAATATCCTTATGTTCCTCGTTGATCGCCGTTTTGGCAGGAATGGTATAAGAGGCAACTTTCTGGTCACCTGAATAGTCAACGGCGGCATAGTCTATTTCCCATAAGAAGTTGCCAAATTCAAGTTTCACCTTTAACGGATTGGTTTCCTTCCCTTTCAATGGGATAGAAAGTACGTCATCCTTAAATTTCATGGGACCTGCTATGTTGTAATCATCCACAAAATCCCATTTGCCATCCCGCTCAACATACAGCGACAGTGGGATTCCCTGTTCCAAACTCCATTTGCGCATTTCTTCACCCGACGATTTCTCCTGCTTCTTCACATATCCCTTATAGGCTGAACCAAACATCTTGTTAAACTGTCCCAGCATATAATCAAGTATGATCGAATTCTTGGCATGAATAGCCAATTTAGCACTCTTAGCATTAGCCTGGCCAGGAAATGTGAGGATCACTCCATCTTTCAGCGGAAGATCTTTGTCGTTTGAATTACTCTGGTAGAACAAATTATCTTTCGAAGATACAAGTTTGGTAATATCTTCACCCACAAGATTTAAAGCCTTAACAGGTGCGACAGGTTGGCTCATCGTTGTGATTTTACCATATTTATCCACCAAAACACCCGTGTTTTGAGGATGATCAATCACAAGAAGTTCCAAAAGGTTGGTGTGCTGGATCTCTTTTGCTTCGTTTGCTATCTTGAGTGTATAGGATTGTTGACCAGGATAGGTTGGCAGTTTAAGGTAATCGTTCCGCTCAAGTGGTTTGTGGATGCTGCCGCTGTAAATTTCGCCTGCGAATTGGTAGTTTTCACCATCCCATGTGTAAATAAATGGGCATGATGTAAGTACAGTAACAACCATCAAAGCAATGAAGGCACAGGCACTTATTCCCAACGCTCCAAAAAACCATGATCCAATGGTTGATGGAATGTCCTTATGGTATATATCAATTTCATTGACAGTACTCATTGGAATGGACACTTTATAATTACCCATATCTGAAAATTCGTCCAGATAAAGGTGAACCTCATTGAGCAGGTATCGTTGGTTTTTTGATTTATCAAGACCTCCGATGTATCGGTTGGCATTGAAAGGACGAATAGGTTTTATGGTTGGAGCCATTTTATAATCATTCAATTTGCCGGATATCACATTATCTCTAATTTGAATATCGTTTAAAACCCATTTTTTTCCGTTAAAATGAATGATGATCGTTTTCCCGCTATCATTCAAATTCTTAATTATTTCATTAGATGGTTTGTACGATGAGTTTATCCGGAAATAACTATTACAACCGATTGTCAAATTGAGTACAGCAAAAACAAGCATAAAAGAGACCAATTTATAAACTTGTTTCCTTTCAATATTATACCATTCCGGCAGCATTGACCAGGATGGTTTATTCATTTTAAAGAAGTCTTTCATAATCAATAAATTTAGAAATTATAAAGTATTTTGCAATGGATCCCACCTTGTGCAGCAATCTGCAATGACATAAAAAGTGCAGCAATGCAAAACAATACTCGTTTAATTTTATTTTCCATGATATCGGAGTTATAAAAGATGAAACAAACGAAATGTCATGTTAAATTTTCAAGGTAATTCTGAACTTTTTATCTTTATTGCAATTCTTGTCGATTATTGTGCCTGTGATACCTGTTGTTCCATTTTTTTCAATTGTTCGTTGACGAACCTGTTAAATTGCCCGGGCTGCCTGAATGACCTCAGTTTATTGATGTCAGGCTTGCCAACAGGATTAAGAAGAATTTCGTACCAACCTTTGCTATGAAGTATGACTGTCCGTCTTAAGTCGGATGTTTTCGGCAGATCAAATGTTACTTCAGCCTTGTTGTCCATTGTTGGCTGCGTGTAGTATTTGCCATCATCTTTGTTCAGCAAACCAACAACATCCTTTTGTTCCTCGTTGATCGCCGTTTTGGCTGGAATGGTATAAGAGGTAACTTTCTGGTCACCTGAATAGTCAACTGCTGCATAGTCGATTTCCCATAAGAAGTTGCCAAATTCAAGTTTCACCTTTAGCGGATTGGTCTCCTTCCCATTCAAAGGGATAGAAAGTACGTCTTCCTTAAATTTCATGGGCCCGGCGATGTTGTAATCATCCACAAAATCCCATTTGCCATCCCGCTCGACGTACAACGACAGTGGGATTCCCTGGTCAAGGCTCCACTTCCGAATATCTGCACCCGAAGATTTCTCCTGTTTTTTCGCATATCCCTGATAGGCTGTACCAAACATCTTGTGAAACTGTCCCAGCAATTAATCAAGTACGATCGAATTTTTGGCATGTATAGCCAATTTAGCACTTTTAGCATCAGCCTGGCCAGGAAATGTAAGGATCACTCCATCTTTCTGCGGAAGATCTTTGTCGTTTGAATTACTCTGGTAGAACAAATTGTCTTTCGATGATATCAGTTT
>TBL_comb47_HYPODRAFT_10007523_pt1 | contig 11396 bp, 4 predicted proteins | sample TroBogypolimnion_40_FD_10682 | JGI IMG/M metagenome (IMG submission 10682) | reverse complement strand
ATCAAGTCCTCGTTAAGGATATGAGAGGGCAGATTTTTTATGAATAATCGGGAAATGTATACAACCCCCGCCTGAATTAGGATTTTCCCTTTATATATGTAAATATGTAGGGTTAATAATAAAAAATACCTAAAATAGGGGTATTAATACTTTTATATTAAATATGCAGTTAATAACCCCCTATCATGCCAAATACTTTGCATACGCACTCACGCAGAAAAATGCTGCAGATGGGGTTGGACGACTATCGCAGTCTTTATTTGACGCTAGCGTTGATTTAAACCCCCATCAAATTGAGGCGGCACTATTTGCTCTTAAGTCTCCGCTATCAAAAGGCGTACTTCTGGCAGATGAGGTTGGATTAGGTAAGACTATTGAGGCTGGAATAGTTTTATGTCAAAACTGGTCAGAGAGAAAGCGCCGTCTACTAGTCTTATGTCCGGCTTCGCTAAGAAAACAATGGGCCATCGAACTTGAAGAGAAGTTTAATTTACCCTCCGTTGTCCTGGATGCCAAAACTTGGCGGGAGACTTTAAAAAGAGGAGTTCATCCACTAAATCAAAAAGCTATCGTTGTTATGTCATATAACTATGCCGGCAGGATGAAGGATGATTTAAAGGCTATTGGATGGGATTTGGTTGTTATCGATGAAGCTCATAAGCTCAGAAACTCTTATCGAGAGAGTAATAAAATTGGCCAGGCAATTAAGTGGGCAACTTTTGATTGTAGAAAGCTGCTGTTAACTGCAACACCACTTCAAAATTCATTGGTAGAGCTTTATGGCTTATCTACGCTGATAGATGATCATATTTTCGGCGATCTTAATGCCTTTAGAAGCCAATACGTGTCTGCAGGTGGCGATGTAGAGGGATTACGGGATAGGCTATCTGGTTTTTGTAGAAGAACTCTTCGTAACCAGGTGACTGAATATATTCGTTACACAGAGCGTAAGGCAATAACCAGACCATTCAGCCCAACTGATGATGAGCATAAGCTCTATGAGGCTGTGAGTGCATTTCTTTTGCGACCAAATAGTTATGCAATACCTCATCGCCAAAGACATCTTACTGAGCTTATCTTAAGAAAACTGCTTGCCTCATCATCCTTAGCTATTGCAGGAACGCTGGAAAGTCTTAAGGTACGCTTAGAGGCTTTGCGAGATAAAAAAATTCAAGATGATGCTGAGTTCACCGAAAAACTTATTGAGGAGGAGGACCTCGAGATTGATTTGGTTGATGAGCTAGATGAAATATTAGACGAAGATGAAGAAAACTCGGGTCAGGTTGAGGATGTAACTATAGATAGGCAAAAGCTTAATGAAGAGATTAGCCTGCTTAGTGATTTGATATCGTTTGCACGAAATATTGGGACTGATACTAAAACCAAGAGCTTAATAAGTGCACTTGAGATTGGTTTTGAGCAAATGGCCATCACTGGGGCCCAGCGCAAGGCTTTAATTTTTACTGAGTCTCGTAGAACCCAGGCCTATTTGAATGAATATCTACAAGCAAATGGTTATGCTGGGCAGGTTATTCAATTTAGCGGAACAAATAATAGTCCTGAAACTGCAAAAATATATGAGGAGTGGCTTAATAAAAATCGCGAAACAGGTAGAGTTACTGGCTCACGTGATATTGATGTAAGAACAGCACTGATAGAGCACTTCAGAGACAAGGGCACGATCATGATTGCTACTGAAGCAGCTGCCGAAGGTGTCAATATCCAATTTTGCTCGCTTGTTATTAATTACGATTTACCATGGAATCCCCAAAGGGTTGAGCAGAGGATTGGAAGATGTCATCGCTACGGCCAAAAGCATGATGTTGTAGTAATTAATTTTTTAAATGAGCGCAATCATGCAGATAGACGCGTCCTTGAGCTTCTGACTGAAAAATTTAATCTATTTAATGGTGTCTTTGGCGCATCCGATGATGTTTTAGGGAGTGTTGAATCTGGCGTAGATTTCGAGAAAAGAATTCTATCGATATATCAAGACTGCAGAACTCCCGCAGAGATTGAAGCGGCTTTTAAAAAGCTCCAGCAAGAGATGGATGAAAACATTCAGGCTCGCATGAATGACACGCGTAAAGCGTTATTAGAAAACTTCGATGAGGATGTTCACGAAAGACTCAAGATACAACTGCGGGACGCAAAGGATCAGTTGGACAGGTTTGGTAAGAGATTCTGGGCGCTAACTCATTTCATATTAAACAAGCAGGCAAAATTTGATGACACTAAGCTTGCATTTGACCTTGACGTTTCTCCAGGGCCTGAGATTCAGACCGGTAGATACCATTTAATTACCAAATCTTCGCCTGAAAAGCTTGCTGATGCTTCCGAGCCTCAGGAGCATGGAAGTTTCTTATATCGACTTTCTCATCCGCTAGGGGAGTTTGTAATTGATGAGGCAAAAGGCCTTCCATCCGATGTTTGTCAGCTAGACTTTGATGTATCCAATCATCCCGTAAGATTGGCTCAGGTAGAGGGTTTAAAAGGCAAGAGTGGCTATTTGACTCTCAATAATTTAATTATTGAGAGTTATGAGCGCGAGGAGTATTTATTATTTACGAGTGTTGATGAGCAAGGCAATGTTATTGATTCAGAGACTTGCGAAAAGCTTTTTAACTGCCTTGCTAAAGAGCGACACCTTAACTTAATCCCCGGTGATGTAAAACAAAAGCTAGAAGGGGAGTCCTCTAGATTTGCCAGGGCAACAATCTCTAAGTCACTTGAGCAGAATAATCAATATTTTAATGAAGCTCGTGAAAAGCTTGAAAAATGGGCTGATGATCTTGTTATTGCTGCAGAGAAGGCGCTTAAAGATACCAAGGAAAAAATTAAAATTCTTCAGAGGCAGGCTAGGGTCGCGGCGAATCTTGAGGAGCAGCATAGCGTTCAGCAAGAAATGCAAAAACTAGAGAAGCTTCAGCGTAAGCAGAGGCAGGAAATATTTAAGGTTGAAGATGAAATTATTGAAAAAAGAGACCAACTAATTGACGCCCTTGAAAAAAGGTTAACTCAAAAAACAGAAATTAAAAATTTATTCACAATTAAGTGGTCAGTAATTTAAAAAGAGATAAGCAATGAGCAAGTACGACGATTTAGTAAAAAAATTAAAAGAAATTTTTCAGATTGATAAACCTGAGCTAAATTTTGGTGTTTATAAAATACTTGGGGCTAAAGTTGCTGAAATTAGTGATTATTTGGATAAAGGGCTTTCAAGTAATGTCGATAGATATTTGAATTCTGCTCGCACTCAAGAGCTTGAAAATATTAAAAAAGAGCTGGAGGAGAAAGAGGCGCAATATCGTGAAGACGGTATTGATCCGACCAAGGTACCTAAGCTCAATGAGCTTAGGGCACTTATTGCTTCAGGGGATGGAGTGGAAAGCGCTAATGCGGTCTTTTCAAATCTATTAACGTTCTTTTCTAGATATTACATAGATGGTGATTTTGTTACTCAGAGAAGGTACAAGGGAGATACATACTCAATACCCTACTCGGGCGAAGAGGTCCTATTGCATTGGGTTAACAAAGATCAGTACTATACAAAGAGCGGAGAAAATTTTACAAACTATTCATTTAAATTAGATGATGGAAGATCTGTAATATTCAAGTTAGTTGCTGCCGATACTGCGAAAGACAATAGAAAAGAAATAGGAAAAGATCGCCGCTTTATGCTCATTGAAGAGCGAGATAGGGAGGTTGAAAGTGAAGATGGTGATAAATATATCGAGACACTCAAGCCTATTGAAGAGGTGGAGATAAATGGTGTTTCGACCCTGGTTTTAAGATTTGAATACAAAACTATTGAAAAGGGATTTTTAAATAAGCAGGATGAAATTGTAGCTGCTGATTGTACGAAAATTTTAAATGATAGCTTGGTCAAAGCTCGTTGGCTCGATCTGGCTAAGAGAGAGCCAACAGAGAAAAACCCAAAAAGAACGCTCTTAGAGAGATGTCTTGCGTCATTCACTAGCAAAAATACTTCTGATTACTTTATTCATAAAGATCTAGGAAAATTTTTAGAATCAGAGTTAGATTTCTATATTAAAAATGAAATTCTTATCCTAGATGATATTCAGAATTCAAAAAACTCTTCTCAGCTTCAATCAAAATTAAATCTAATTCAAGCTTTTCGATTGATTGCAAAGGATTTAATTAAATTTTTATCTCAGCTTGAGGATTTTCAAAAAAAGATTTGGCTTAAGAAGAGGTTTGTTGTCTCTACAAATTATTGTTTAACACTAGATTTAATTCCAAGGTCGCTATATAGGGATATCCTGGACAATCCTAGGCAAATCAAGCAATGGTCCGAGTATGGCATGTTAGGAGCCACCTCTAAAGATTTGCTTAACTCTGGAAGTGTTGATATGGATTTTTTAGAAACCCATCAGTCTTTAATGGTAGACACTGCACTTTTTGATACAAATTTTAAATACAAAATATTGGCTAATATAGATGATCTTGATGCTGCAATTAATGGAACTCTTATAAATGCTGACAATTTTCAGGCTTTAAATTTATTAAGACAAAAATTTAAAAATCAGATTAAATGCGTGCATATTGATCCACCATACAACACGGCAACCAGCGGCTTTTTATATAAAAATCAATTTCAACACTCTTCCTGGCTAAGCATGATGAGTCAGACCACTTCGCAAGTTCCTCATTTCTTATCACCTGATGGAACATTTCAGTGCCATATTGACGAGAATGAATATGAGAATCTATTTTTACTGATGGAATCTTTATCATTGCCAAATAGTGGAACAGTTATTTGGGATAAGAAAAACCCAATGTTAGGTCGAAAGGGAGTGGCCACTCAGCATGAGTATGTTTTGTGGAGGTCTAATGTAGATGGGCCAATTTATCTAAAAAATGACAATGTTGTCTTAATTTTAAATAAAGCTAAAAATCTGATTTCTGATAATGGCGGTGTTAATGAGCAGTCCCGCCAAGCTTTTTCTAAGTGGATTACCGCTCAAGATTCTCTTACGGGTGGCGAAAAGGCCTATCGCTTTATCGACGACAATGGGGCTGTATACAGAGGTGTAGCCATGGGGGCGCCTGAGCCTAGGCTGGATCCAAAGTTTCATATCCCGCTTATACATCCAATTACAAACTTACCATGCCCAGTGCCCCCCAATGGTTGGTCTAGGACACCTGAGACTCTTAAAGCTTTGATTGATGATGGCCAGATTTTATGGGGAAAAGATCACACATCTCAACCTCAGAAAAAGGTTTATATGGGAATGGAGTCTAAGCGTCAGCTTTCTTCAGTAATTCAAAATGCTAATAGTGGAAAACGCTATATGGATGCTCTAGGATTGGCATTTCCTTATTGCCATCCCGTTTCTCTTTATACGGATTTATTTGGTGCTGTACCCGCAAGAGACGGAGATATTTTTTTAGATTATTTTGCAGGTTCTGGAACAACCGGTCATGCTGTTATAGATTTGAATCGTCAAGATGGGATCAATCGGAAGTATGTTTTAGTTGAGCAGGGCGAGTATTTTGAAGATGTAACAAAGCCTAGAATTCAAAAAGTTGTCTATTCCTCAGAGTGGAGTAATGGGCAAGCAAAATCAAATGAGGGTGGGCTTTCTCATATGTTTAAGGTACTAAAGCTAGAGAGCTTTGAGGATTCTTTGAATAATATTGAGCTAAAAAGCACCCCAGAGAAGCAAAAAATTCTTGAAGGTTTAGGAAAAAAGGTTAGAGAAGACTATTTGTTAAATTATTTTTTAGATATTGAGTCTTCGGGCTCAATTTTATCTGTCGATAAATTTAATAAACCTTTTGAATTCAAGTTAAACGTATCTATGGATTCCTCTGGCGCCTCTACTGAGGTGGCGATAGATTTGGTTGAAACTTTTAATTATTTAATTGGGTTGAGTGTTAAACATCTAGATGCTCATCTTGATCGAGGATATTTGACTATAAGTGGAACCATGCCGGGAGGCGAAAAGGCGCTTGTGATATGGAGGGACACTGAAAAACTTCCATATGAAAAGTTATCAGATAGCCTGAAGTCTCTCTCAATAAATCCTGCGGATGATGAATTTTCAGTTGTGTATATAAATGGAGACCACAATTTACCAACAACTTTCACTCCTTTAGAAACAGAGGGTGGGATTACTAAAACACTAAAAATTAAGCAGATAGAGAGTGAATTTCTTTCTCAAATGTTCTCTACGGAGAATATTTGATGGCGAAAGTAAGTTTTCACCAGGAGTTAATTCTTAACCAGTGGATGTTAAGATTTTTTAATGGGCAATCTATATCTGATTTGAATCTGAGAATTGGCGGGGATAGGTTTGAGGGTATTAACCAGGACGGTCAGACCGAGTATTTTCACGAATTAAATCATAACTTATTTAATTCTGATTTTATTTCGCAGCAGGACCTCAGAAAGTATGACTTAAATATAGTACAGCATTGGAGCCAAATAACTGAGCATCGAAATAAGGCTGAGGGAGTAACCCTCAACATGAAATATTTTCAGTATCTTTCACTCTTATTTACTGAAATTTATCTTGATTGGTATTTTAATAAAAAGCAGGCGTTATTAGACGGATTGAACAGCCAAATTCAAGAGTTTAATAATTTACATGGTGTTGAACAAAGTTTTCAGTCCTATGCTCCCGGCGAGCTAAATAAATTGGCTTATTGGAATGCTACTGGAAGTGGTAAAACTTTACTATTGCATGTAAATATCCTTCAATATTTACATTACTACCAGAACGGCAATCCCGATTTATTTCCTGACAAAATTATTCTTTTGACTCCGAATGAGGGCCTCTCTAAGCAGCACTTGGAGGAATTAAATCTCTCAAATTTTAGTTTTACTAAACTCTTTGAAAAAAATCAAAATTCAGTTTTCAAGGGAACTATTGAAGTTATTGATATAAATAAGTTGTCCGATGAGATGGGTGATAAAACTGTAGCGGTTGAAGCATTTGAAGGTGACAACCTTGTGCTTGTGGATGAGGGCCATCGTGGAACTGGCACCGCGGCTGGTGCTTGGATGTCGCGCCGCGAGGCTTTAATTAGCAAAGGATTTGCTTTTGAGTACTCTGCAACTTTTGGTCAGGCTGTATCCAAGGGCTTATCAGTAGTTAAGGCCCAGGAAAAGCTAATCAAAGACAAGGCAAAATTACTATTTGAAACTACTAATCTAAGAAGGCTCAGTGATGACCAAAGGTTATTGCTGCGCCTTAATGATGAAGAGAAACGAAAGTCTAAGATAACTGCTATCAAAGAGGTTTATGCCAAAAGCATCTTATTTGATTATTCTTATAAATATTTTTACCAAGATGGATATGGCAAAGAATCCTTAATTCTTAATCTAAAAGACGACGATTATTCTGATCAAGATATTGCGGCTCAATACTTTACTGCTTGTTTATTGAGTTTTTATCAACAGCAGTATTTATGGCGTACAAACAAACAAAAGATTGCAGAATTCAATATAGAAAAGCCGCTATGGATCTTCGTTGGCAATACAGTCAACGGTGAAGACTCTGACATCTTGAATGTTATTAGATTTATTTCCCAATTTCTGAATGATGAAGATAGGGCAAAAATTTGGATTGGGGAGCTCTTATCTAACACACCAAGATTACTTGATGCTAAAGGTAGAAATATTTTTCAGAATAGATTCACGCCGTTGTTGCAATTTAATTCTGATGAAATTTATCAGAATGTATTGAAAATTCTTTTTAACGCAGAAGCTCGACAAAGATTGAAAGTGGTTAATGTGAGGAGTGGCAAAGGGGAGCTGGCTCTAAAGGTTGGCGACTCCGAGCCCTTTGGTTTAATTAATATTGGCGATGATGCTAGCTTTTTTAAAGAGGCCGAGAAACAAGAGAATTCGGTCTTATTTGATACTGAGATAGATGAATTTGGCCCATCAATTTTTAGCACAATTAATTCCAAAAATTCAAATATCAATATTTTGATTGGCTCAAGAAAGTTTACTGAGGGTTGGAGTAGTTGGCGTGTATCAACTATGGGCCTACTAAATATGGGTAAGGGTGAGGGATCTCAAATTATCCAATTATTTGGACGAGGTGTTCGGCTCAAGGGTAAGGGATACTCGCTTAAAAGAAGTCTTCCATCTCAACGACCCAAAGGCGCCCACTTAGAGCGACTTGAAACTCTTAATATCTTTGGGGTAAATGCTGGATACATGGCAACTTTTAAAGACTATTTAAAAGAAGAGGGAATTACTCCATCCGATGAGATCATTGAGTTGGATTTTGAGACTCAAATTCAGCTGCCTACCAAAAATCTAAAGACACTATCTCTCAAGGACGGTTACAAAGACAATCAAATAAAAGGTTTTAAGCGCACTTATTATCCTTGGCTTTATGAAATTCCTGCTGAGTTTGAGGGGAAAATAAAACTTCCCCATGTGGATTTAGATTTGTACCCTAAGATTGAGGCTCTGACCTCAAAAGATATTGCGGGATCGATTCCTGAGTCGACAGGTCGTCATGCCGGAAAAATTCAATATCAAACCATGGCATTTTTTGATTTTGATAGGGTTTATTTGTCTTTACAGGAATTTAAGATTGCAAGAACCTGGAGTAATTTACGCCTTGATATGCGTCGGCTTAAAGATTTTTGCCTTGGATCAGATGATTGGTATACCTTGCTCGTACCTTCTTCAGAATTGGATTTTAGGAAGTTTTCAGACGTAAGGAAGCAGGAAGATATATTAATTCAGCTTTTGAAGGAATATACAGATAAATTTTATAGGGCCCTTAAAAATGCCTACGAGGGTCAGTTTTATGATGTTGTTAGCGTAAAAGAGGACGATGAGTCTCTCGTCAAGGTGTACCACTTTGAAATAGATAATGACGAGGATGGTGAAGAGTATGAAGCAAAAATAAAAGCCCTTCAATCTCTTGTGGCTGAGAAGAAAATAGGCGAAGCTTCAAAATGGAATGCCGGTTCTATGGTAGCTATTTGCTTTGATAGACATCTTTATTACCCGCTTTTCTCTATTCAAGGCGAAGTTCCTCTAAAGATGCGTCCTTTGTCTTTCGATGTGCCTAGTGAGGTTCAGTTTATTAAAGATTTGGAAAATTTCTATCAATCACCTTTGGGGAAAGATATTATTGGTGATAGAAGCTTATATCTTCTTAGAAATGCAGATAGCAAAGCAAAGGGACTTGGTTTTGCATTGGCTGGTAACTTTTATCCTGACTTCCTGCTGTGGCTTGTGGATGATAAAACAGGAAAGCAATGGCTTAGTTTTATAGATCCAAAGGGTATACGGCAAATGAATTTATCTGATCCCAAATTAAATTTATACAAAGAAGTTAAGGTTATAGAGCATAAATTAGGGGATCCCAATTTGGTTTTGAATGCCTTTATTGTTTCGGTCACTAAATTTTCAGATCTAATCAACACAACATCCACTCAAAGTGAGCTAGAGGAGCGTAATGTGCTCTTTATGTCAGATGGCCCTGATACATATATGAAGAAAATGTTTAGTAGGTTGAGTGTTTAAAAATTTTTGGATTTTATTTAAAGTAATAGGAAAATTATGCCGTTTGGTTTGCCCATAACGATTAAAGAAGCTGTTGAGCATATTTATAAAAAAGAGTATCTATTGCCAGCCATTCAGCGTGAATTTGTATGGAGTGCTGAACAAATTGAAAAACTCTTTGATTCTCTTATGCGCGGCTATCCGATTAGCTCTTTCTTATTCTGGAGGGTCGAAAAGGGAAATCAAAATAATTATCAATTTTATGAATTTATTCGTGACTATCACGAGCGAGATAATACCAATAACCCAAAGGCTAATGTTGGTGTTGAGGAGTCAATTACAGCAATTCTTGATGGTCAACAACGTTTAACGTCACTCTATATTGGATTGCGAGGCTCATACTCGTATAAATTATCAAAAAAACGTTGGGATAATCCTTCTGCATTTCCTAAGAAGAGACTTTATTTAAATTTATTGGCTCCCTCGTTAGAGTCTGATCTTGAGTATGACTTTCAGTTCAAGTCCGAGGATGAGCTAAAGGTAAGTACTGAATCATTCTTATGGTTTGAAGTGGGCGAGGTGATGAAATATAACTCACTTGAAGATGCTATGAATTATTTGATGGAGAATATTGTAGGAAAGTATCCTCCAGATCAAATGAAGTTTGCAAATAAAACGCTTTGTAAGCTCTTCGAGGTTATCCATCAGTCGAAATCTATTAATTTTTTCCTCGAAGAGGGCGAAAGTCTAGACAAGGTCTTGGATATTTTTGTCCGAATTAATAGTGGTGGGACCCAATTAAGCTACTCAGATTTACTTTTGTCTATAGCGTCCGCTGAGTGGAAGGAGCGAGATGCTCGGGAGGAAATTAACTCATTTGTTAGAGAGTTGAACTCTGTAGGTGACGGTTTTAATCTCAACAAGGATTTTGTTCTTAAGAGTTGCCTAGTTCTTGCGGATAAGGATATAGCATTTAAGGTTGAGAACTTTAATCAGCAAACAATGCTCGCAATTGAAGGTATATGGCCTGAAATTACAAAAGCAATCAAAGGTGCGGTTGTATTACTGTCTAGTCTTGGATATCAAAGAGATACGTTGACATCAAGTAATGCAATTATTCCTATTGCTTACTATCTAAAGTTAATTGGTAGCCCTGAAAATTTTTATATCTCAAGAGATTATGAAGGTGATAGGGTAAGAATATTTAAATGGCTTAGGATGGCTCTTTTAAAAAGGGCTTTTAGTGGGCAGCCGGATAATGTGCTGAGACCTATGCGTGAAGTTCTCAAAGATTCTGATGGCGTATTTCCACTAGAGGCTATATTAAATAAATTTAAAGGTAGCACTAAGGCCTTAACTTTTGATGATGATGAGTTAATTAATTTAACCTCGTATGAGTATGGGGAGGCCTATACCTATTCGGCACTAGCCTTCTTATACCCATCGCTTGATTTTCGCAATCGATTTCATCTCGATCATATTTATCCAAAATGGATGTTTAATAAAAAAGAGCTTTTAAGTCAGGGTATTGCTAAGGAAGAAATTCCTGTGTACTTAGATTCTTTTAATTCACTGTCAAATCTTCAGCTTCTTGAGGGGGTTCCAAACCAAGAGAAATCAGGGAAAAGATTCGACGAATGGATACTAGAAGCCTATCCTGATGAAGCACTTCGTCAAAACTATATGAAGAAAAACTTTATTCCTGATATTGAGCTCTCATTAAAAAACTTTCCGAAGTTCATTGAGATGAGAAGGGCATTGCTAGTGGATGAGTTTAAAAAGCTTTTAAGATGAGATTCAGCCACTTCAAATCTTATTTTGAGTAGGGGCTTCTAAAATTAAGGATTCGGTAGCCGACCCTTAAACCCCTGCTACCCCCTCCTATTTCTCTGGA
>TBL_comb47_HYPODRAFT_10007522_pt1 | contig 11397 bp, 14 predicted proteins | sample TroBogypolimnion_40_FD_10682 | JGI IMG/M metagenome (IMG submission 10682) | reverse complement strand
TGGCTCAGTAGCCACTCCATTCACCACCGCATCAGGCACACTCCAAGGAGAGTTAAGCCTCTGCCAGCGGTATTACTGGCGAGCAGGTGGAGATAACAGTACGCAGACCTTTGGTGTTGGTTCTGGCATATCTTCTACTGCATCAGTTTTCTACATCCAAAATCCTGTACCAATGAGAGCCGCACCATCATCCACTATTGATTACGGCACACTCAATGTCACCGATGGTGTGAACTATGGTTATGGCTGCACAAGCGTAGTTATGACAACTGCTGGTCGGCTTGGTTCTTATATTACGGCAAATGTGGCATCAGGATTGACCGTAAACCGCTTTCATTACTTGAGAAGCAATTTCACTACATCTGACTATCTTGGCTTTAGTGCGGAGTTGTAATAATGAACATTGAAACAATCATTCAAACCGACCCATTGACTCAAGTAGCAACTGAATATGTTGTTATCACCCATGATGACGGCAACCATACTTCTATGCTCAAGAGCGATTATGATGCTCAACAAGCCACACTTGCAGCCAACTCAGCCCCACAGGGCTAGGCTGGAACACTCCACCGAGAGTTAGGGTATAATAAACTGTCCACTGGGTTGCTCTCAATGGAACTACGAATCTGACTCGCCGTTACAGCGGTGAGCAGTCGTACCTGTTACCCTTGCAACATGGATTTTAGTCAAACTTTATCTGAGGCTCTTGAAACAGAATTAAAAGTGCCAGAAGAAGTTATTGAGTATCTTGAAGCCAATAAAGACCTCGGCAAAAAAGAGTTGGTTAAATAATGAACTTAGTCCAAAAGGCGGTTGGACAAGGTGGCAAGTTAGCCCCAATAGCAATACCTCATACCTTTGGCGGTATGAATCCTTCGATCTTTATAGATCGTGATGGTGACATTCTTGTAAATGTTCGATGCGTGAATTATATTCTTTATCACTCAGAGAACAATCAGCAATTCCCCTCTCGCTGGGGGCCACTTGCTTATTTGCATCCTGAAAAAGATCAGCGATTAGTTACAGAAAATTACTTAGTACGGCTTAATAGCAATCTTAAAATTACTGATTGCGTTAAAGTTGAAATGCTTAAACTTCATGAACCTATTTGGGAGTTTGTAGGGTTAGAAGATGCTCGCCTTGTTTATTGGGATGATTATTACCTCATAGGCGTTCGGCGTGATACTACAACTAACGGCGTAGGCCGCATGGAGTTAAGCAAAATCGAGTTAGATAAAGAAAACTGGATTGCTAAGGAAGTTGATCGCAAGCGAATCCCTGCGCCAGCGCCGGATAACTCGTACTGCGAGAAGAACTGGATGCCGATTCTTGATCGCCCTTATCACTTTGTTAAATGGAATAGCCCTGTTGAAATTGTTGAATTTGACGGAACACAGACCAATCAAATCAGCGTTCGACAAGGAGTTCAACCGCCTAAAGATCAGCGCGGTGGCTCTCAGCTCATTAGATGGGGCAATTGCTACATTGCGATAACCCATGAAGTTGATCTATTTAAGAATTACCTCAATCAAAAAGATGGCATATACCGCCATAGACTTTGTGTTTATGATGATCAGTTAAACCTTGTCGGGCTATCCAAAGAGTTTTCATTCTTAGATTTTAGAATTGAGTTTTGTGTAGGAATTGCCGAATACAAAGGCGATCTGCTTGTAAGTTTTGCTGTAGCAGATAACGCTGCATTTGTGTTATGTACGCCACGCGTTATTATTGAGGACTTAATAGCGGAGGCGCTTGATGCTTGATGAATTTATTTATGCTTTATCTAAAGACCCATTTGACCCCCAATTAAATTTTAATGTTGCGGTTCAATATGAAAAAGCAGATCAGATAGCGAGCGCAGTAGGGTTTTATTTAAGAACGGCTGAATACGGCAAGGACACGCATCCAACCCTTGTTTACGCATCACTTCTAAAACTTGCCAAATGTTTTAACGATCAAAACGACAGATTACACACAGTTTCTAATTGCATCCTTCAGGCTATTGCTTATTTGCCTTATCGCCCTGAAGCGTATTTTTGGATGTCACGCTTTCACGAACGGCAAGGTAATTGGCAAGAGTGTTATACATTTGCCAAGATCGGATTGCATCAACAACCGCTTAACGATTTGCCCGTTGATTGCGAGTTTAATAGTTATTGCCTTAACTTTGAAAAAGCCGTTTCTGGTTGGTGGATAGGTCGCGCTGAAGAATCTAGATTGTTATTTCAACAATTGCTTCAACTTGATCTTACGCCTGAATATAGGCAATCAATAGAGCGCAACCTTGCTACTATTTGATATAGGAGCTAACCGGGGAGATGCTACGGTTGTTGGAGTTGCGCTTGGTTATAGTGTAGTAGCCGTAGAACCTTCACGGGTTTATGCGGAGTTAGTCAAAAATTTTATTTACAATCCAAAAGTTACACCGCTTAAATACGCCGTATCCGATAAAGATTACCAGCGCGTTGAGTTTTATGAAGCGCAAGAAGATGGGTTAAGCACCTTAAACAAGGATTGGCTTACTTCTCCAAACATGCCTTACAATGGCAAACCTTTTAGAATTATTCACGCTACAACAATCACGGTAGATACCCTTGCCAAGATATACGGCGAACCTGATCTCATCAAGATAGATGTTGAAGGCGCTGAATGGTCAGTATTTAATGGCATGACTCGCAAGATGGGCATGATTGCTTTTGAGTGGACTCAGGCAACAATAGACGAACACCAAAAGCAATTAGATTATTTGCGCAATCTTGGATATACCGAGGTTGCACCGCAATTTATTGAACCGCACTTAGATCAACCTACTGACTGGTATCCAATAGATCAAGATTTATGGGCTTGGCGAGACAAGAACGCTAATGCTTGGGAATCAGATGGCTGGAAAAGAAACAAACTTAGACCGACAGCCGATGTCGGAATGATTTGGGTTAAATGACAAAGGAGAACGAATGGGCTTATTAGATCGCCTTGCCGCTAAAGTAGCGGAACAGATTACTAAAGCGCCAGCGCCTACTGCTACTCCCATGAATGTCAATGCTCTTACCAGCACCGATACTCAACACTATAACGCTGATCCAATGTATCGTGATCCGATTCTTGGCAATAACCCATTTCCTGCCGCAATTCCACTATTTCCTAATGCGATTAACCCACTTGGGGCTAATAACCGGGCTGATCCGCGCCGTTATGAATTCCTTGTTGCTCAAAACATCAACCTCTTTGAAAATCGCCTTGTACCGTTCAAAACTTTGCGAGTAGCAGCAGATCAAATTGACATATTGCGCCGTTGTGTTGAAGTTCGTAAGGCTAAACTTGTTGGGCTTGATTGGGATATTGTTCTTTCAGATTCAGCTAGTGAAAGAATTATTGCCGAGTCTGGCGGTAATCACCTTCGTGCTATGGCAGATGCCCGTGAAAAGTTTGCTCCTGAGATTGCTCGCCTTCGCGCATTTTGGGAAACTCCTGATCCTCATAATGGTTTAACTTTTGCCGATTGGCTAGGAATGGCAATCGAAGAAATAGATGTTCTCGATGCGCTCGCTATTTGGCCTCAAATGAAGGCTAATGGCGAAATTCGTGGTTTGCAGATTCTTGATGGTTCAACTATCAAGCCTCTTTTAGATGATCGCGGTATGCGCCCTGATCCTTCAGTTGGCCCTGCTTATCAACAGATTCTTTTTGGATTCCCACGCTCTGAATTTCATGCAACCGTAGATGATGAAGCAGCCGATGGAGAATTTAGTAGCGATGAACTTGCCTACTTAGTTCGCAATCGTAGGGCTAACTCAATTTGGGGATACTCACCGGTTGAACGCGCTTTACCTATGGCAGATATTTATCTTCGCCGCCAACAATGGATTAAGGCTGAATTTACCGATGGAGTAATGCCTAAATCTTGGATGGAATTGCCAGAGTCGGCAACAATGACTCCCGATCAAATTCGCGCCTATGAAGCTATTTACAACGATGATCTATCAGGACAGACTGAGCAAAGAAATCGTATGCGCCTTCTTGTTCCGGGTGGACAACTTAAATTTGAAGAAGGCTATAGTGAGAAATTTTCAGATCGTTTAGATGATTACCTCATTACTTCAATTACCGGACATTTTGGCGTTCTTCCTACCGAACTTGGATATTCTTCTAAGGCAGGACTAGGCGGTTCAGGACATCAACAAGGCGAGAAAGAAGCCGCAGAAGCAATTGGAATTATTCCTACGGCTAAATGGCTTTCACAACAACTTTCAGCCCTTTCTTATCGTTGGTTAGGTATGCCACGCGAACTAGAATTTCGTTTAGCGCCTAGCGATCAAACAGATAATGAAGAAAAAGCAAAGCGTGACGATCTTAGAATTCGTAACGGTGGAAATAGTTTAAATGAAGATCGCGCCTCTCGCGGTATGCCACTTCTTGATACACCTGAAGCCGATATGCCTATTTTTGTAGCCGGACAATCTGTTTATCTATTTGGCCCAGATGGAATGGTTGCCGCTGGAACTAATCTTGATGAAAACGGCAATGAAATAGAAGAACCTGTTGAAACTCCTGCCGAAACTCCTGCTACTCCTGCCCAACAAGAAGTTGCTAAATTTGTTCGTTGGATTAACAGAGTTACACCTGATCGTTCTTTTAACTTTGAGCATTTAGAAAAATCTTATGCCGAGGTTCTTAATAAGTTCATTGATGCCAAAGATATTGACGGCGCTCGCTGGTACGCCGAACGCTATTTGGGGTTGTAATGGAATGGCATGGCACGACTATCCGCCTTGCTGCAAAACACGCTGACCAAATTCAAAAAGGATTCAAAAGGGCGTTTAACGCAGATGACATTGTTGCTACTTTTTTTGCGGCTCATTTAGGGCAGACAGAAGTAACAACTCAGCAATCCCGTGATTGGGCTAACACCCATATAACACCCGATAAAACGGCCTTAATTGCCTCTCTAAAGCCTTTATATGCCGATGGATGGGTATTAGGTCAGGCAGTAGCGCAAACCCTTCTCATTGGACAAATTGACAAATCAATTACTATCAGCCCAACAATTGCGCCAGTTACAGATTGGGCAACTTGGAAGCCCGGTAATGAATCCGCTTCCGCTTTAATTAAACCTTCGGGTGGATTACAAAGTTTACTAGATCGCAGAGGTTTAGTAATTGATGGCGTAAGCAATACAAAACTTGATCGCATTGGAACTGTTTTAAGCAAAGCCCTTGAATCAGGTATTACGCCTAAAGAAGTTTCAATTATGGTAGATCAAGTTATTAACGATCCTCAACAAGCTCTTATTATTGCTCAAACCGAAATGAGCCGAGCCGTATCTGTTGCCTCTCGAAACCTTTATCAAGATTCAGGGGTTACTCAAGTTGAATGGTTAGTCGCAGAGGGTTGCGATGATTGTAAAGAAAACGCCGATGCTTCCCCTATCGGCATTGATGAAACTTTCCCAACAGGGGATACCGAGCCACCTGCTCACCCAAATTGTATGTGCGATCTTGCACCTTATGTAGATACCTCAAACCTCTAGGAGAAAAACAATGGCACTAATCCAAGCCAATAACACAGTAGGCACAACTGCTCAAATTGTCTTTACTGTTCCAGCAGGAAACCGTCAGAATGTTCCCGTTTATATTGACAATCTTGATACCGCCGCTATTTGGATTGGTGATGCTGGTATTACCGCAACAGGAGCAACTCAGGGAATCAAACTTGCCGCAAATGCAAGCCGTCAGCTTTGGTGCAATGGTGGAGATCAAATTTACGCCATATCTGTTGCTGGTACTGGCGCAGGACTTGTTGTAGTAACCGCATCGGTTTAAGGAGATACACATGGAAAAAGACTTTACTACCGCTTATGCCACTATTCTCAAATATGACGAGAATGAAGATGGAACGCTTATGGTCTATGGCAACGCTACAGATGACTCACTAGACCTTGATCAGCAAATTTGCGATCCTGCTTGGCTTGAAAAGGCTATGCCAGATTGGTTTACATCCGGTGGAAATGTTCGTGAAATGCATGGCCCTAACGCAGCAGGAGTAGCAAAAGAATATGAAAATAAGAACGGCAAACATATTATTGGTGTTCATGTTGTTGATCCATTGGCAGTTAAAAAAGTTCAGACTCAAGTTTATCGCGGATTCTCAGTAGGCATCAAAGCACCTCGCGTAGTACGCGACACCAAAGCCGTTAATGGTCGAATCATTGACGGTTCAATTATCGAAGTTTCTCTAGTAGATCGCCCTTCCAATCCCAACGCTAAGTTGATTTTGGCTAAATCGGTTGATGGAGAAAGCACTCTTGTTCGGGTTGAGGAAATGCACGAATTCAAAGCTCCCTTGCCTAGCGAAGTGTTTAAGAATATCAAGACCGAGAAAGGGTCAAAGATGGAAACAATTAAGCAAATCACGGAATTGGCTAAGTCTTTGACAAGCGACACCGTGAAATTTGATCAAGATTCATTTGATGCGGCTCGCCGCGCTATTGCTCAACTTATTATTGTTGAGGCTGGCGAGATGGCTGCTTCAAGTGATGAAACCTATTCGCTTAACCAACTTATTGAGGTTGCTAATCACCTTATGGCTTGGTATCAAGGCGAAGTTCAAGAAGGAGAAGCAGCACCTATGTCAGATATTGAACTTTCTGCCGAGGCAGAAACAGTTAAAGAAGCCGATTCAACCGCTGGTTGCGATTGTGCTGGTTGCAAATCATGTAAGGGTTGCGACTCAAAAATGTGTGCTGGTCATACAGACACCATGAAAGAAAAATCTGTTAAATGCTTAGAGTGCGGATGCGATACACCCGGCGATGCTCATGGTCGCACCGATGTAACTACCGCCGAAATGATTGATCTTGGCACAGAAAAGTCTGTCGAAGCAGATTCAACTGTTGATGCTACTGCCTTAATTGCAGAAGCAATTGCAGAACAAACACCAGAAGTTTCTGAGGCTGAAACCTCAGAAGATGAGGGTCTAAAAACTCTTGTCGCAGAAGCCGTTAAGAGTGCTATGGATAAGTTTGAAGCAGAGAAAGCTACTTTAGTTGCTGATTTAGATTCAGCGGTTGAAAAGGCTTTAAGTCTTGAAACTGAACTAGCAACGGCGTTGGAAAAAACAGTTGCAGGTGGGCCAAAGCGCACCGCAACAAAATTATCAATGGAAACTCAGAACGCGCATATTGTTAAGGCTTTGACTCTCAAAGCTAAAGCAGATGCTTCGACTGATCCAATTCTTGCTAAGGGTTATCTTGAATTAGCAGCAGACGAAATGAACGCTGCCGGATTCTCTGGCAAAACACTCTAAACGAAAAGGAAATAAAATAAATGGCAACAGCCCAAGAAATGTTTGGCGATTCTTCGCCAAAAGACTTGGCAGTAAAGTCAGAGGCTTTTGATACCGCCCTAAAGAGCGCAACATCAAACCCTAATACTGACCCAATGTTCAAGCAAAAAGTTGATGCAGGACTTCCACAGGCTTTCTCAAAAGCTACTGGCGCATCAGAACAGATCGCAGCATTGCTTTCTAACAAGTCACTATCTGCCGATGCAGTTGCATCTTTGAACAACGCTCTCGCTGCTCAGACCGCAGATATTGGTAAGGACATCAGCCTTACTACACCACTTAGCTCATCTTTTGCCGCCTATGACCTAGAGGCTCCTGCTAAGTATCTCGTTCCAGTTCCAACTCCATTGCGTAACAAACTTCCACGCTCTAAGGGTGTCGGTACTGCACACAGAATCAAGAAAATTACAGGGTTCTCTAACGCCATTACCGGCACAGCGAACATCCATCCCGGTATTACAGAAACCACACAGAACAACTTTGCTGTAACTGGTTCTGCTCAACCTCTATACCTCAATCGCGGCCCTAAGATTTCTTATACCGCTTCAGATGCGATCTTCGCTTACAGTTCTTTCGGATTGTCTGATGATGTAACATTTGATGCTCAGTATTCTGGTCTTGGATACCAAGATTTGATCGCTACATCTGCTCGTACACTTCTTTACTCATCTATGCTCGCTGAAGAGCGTATGCTTTTGATGGGTCGCGGAACAGTTGCAAACGGATTCTCTGGCGCTCTTACTGCTCCAACAATTACCGCAACTGCTCGTACCGCTGCCACAGGTGAGACACCTATCTCACTAGGCACAAAGGTATGGGTCAAGGCAACTTCCGATGCTGGTTCATTCGGTGACTCTGTTGTTTCATCTGTTGCTTCTGCAACCCCAGATGGATCAACTCAGGTTATTGATGTGGTTGTTTCTACTCCAATCTCAGGCGCAATTGGATACAAAGTATTCTCTGGCGTTGGTGCTTCTGAACCTGCTGATACTGCAAAGTATTACCAAGGCCGTTCTGCAACAACAAAGTTTACCCTTCAGGGTGTTCTTGCGGTTGCTGGCGATGTTGCTTCTAACCACGCTGCTGATACATCTGCCTACACCGCAGGTTATGACGGAATCTTGAGCTATGTTCTTGGTTCACAGTCAGGTTACAACAACAACATTAACGCATCATTCTCGACAAGCAATCCGGGCGTAGAATTCCAGACTGCTTTTGCATCTATGTATGCAAACAACCTTGCTAACCCTGATGAGATTTTCTTAAACGGTGCTGATCGTAAGCAACTTTCAGATTCCATCAAAAATGGCTCAACTGCTAACTATCGTCTAAACCTTGCTCAAAATGATGTCGGGGATTATGTCGGCGGTGCAGTTATCGGCGCACTCCATAACGAAGTAACAGGAAAACTTGTTGATCTAACAGTTCACCCTTATCTTCCACAGGGCGTTGCACCAATCTTGTCGTATGTCCTTCCATTCGAAAACTCAGAAGTTTCAAACCTCTGGGCTGCCGTCAATGTGCAGGATTACACATACCTCAACTGGCCTAAGATTCAGCTACAGAACGAAGCATCAACCTACTGGCGTGGAACATTCGTGTCCTACGGCCCATCATGGTCTGGCGCGGTTTCTGGTATCAAGGCTGCTTAGTTTCATCACGATTGAGAGCGCATCGCAAGGTGCGCTCTCTCTCATTAGAGAGGGCGAATAATGACAAAAATGATTCCACCAAAGGGTATGACAAGTATTTCAGTTGATACCCGGTACGGCAAAAAAAGTAAGTTTGTTGGCAAGGATGGTTTACTTGAAATTAAAGACCCTAAACTTGTTAAAAAACTTAAAGATGAAGGCTTGGGAGTCGCTAGCGCAAGTGGAATTATTCAACACATTTCAACAGTTGGCTTCACCTGTCATAAGTGCGGCTTCGGTTCATTCTTCAAAAAATGCTCAAAGTGCGGAGAGATAAATGGCTAATGCCTTTTCAAATACAACCCATCAGTTCTCAACTCCTTATCTAACTCTTGCCGAGTATAAAAATGCGCCTACTGCAATTGATTTTGATAATCTTGTGTGGAATTCGCAAGACCCAGATGTTCAGGATGCGGAGTTAAGCAATGTCATTGCTAGAGCAAGCTCATGGATTGATACCTATTGCAACCAAGTTCTTGCAGCAACCACCGAGACAGAAAATATGCGAACAAGAATCACCCAAGATGGAACACTTAGAATCCATCCACGATACAACCCTATTATTGCGCTTACTGCACTTAGTTACGGCAATCCATCAGCGCAAATGAACGCAATCACCGATCCATCTGTTGCATGGATTGAAGATTATCAAATTATTATTCCTGCCGGAAATCTTGGTTTTAACTATTCAACACAAGGCCCACTTCAATTTGGATTACCTGCTATGCCTCGTTCGGAGATGTTTGTTAATCTTCAATATGTTGCAGGTTACGCCAATGCCTTGATTGCTACCGCTACCGCTAGTGATTCAAGTCTTACGGTTCAAGATGCTACGGGAATTACCGCAGGGCTTACGCTAAAGATTTATGACGGTTTTAGTTCAGAATTTGTTACAGTTGCCAGCACTTATTCTTTTGCCTCAACAACAATTCCTCTTACTAACGCTCTTGCCTATACTCACGCTTCGGGTGTATCTATTTCAGCTTTACCGCCAGCCATTAAAGAAGCAGCGATATTAGTAACGACTTCCATGCTTAAAGTTCGTGGTGATAATTCAATGGTGATGAGCATATCTAGCAAGCCTTCTGAAATTTCAGGTTCTCAAGGAATTGGTTCAGAACTTAAAATGGCTCAAGACTTACTTATTCCTTATCGCAGAGTACGCTAATGCTGACAGGTCGCGCCGCCGTTCGATCCACGCTTGCAAATTTTATCAAAGCGCCAAATGTTGATGGAATCAATCAAGTATTTACTTCATTTCCAAAACGAATTGATTTTCAAACTAATGCGTTGCCTTCTCAACTTTCGCGTACTGCCGCAGTTATTTTTGTTGAATCTGAAAAAGAAAATCGCCTAGCAATAGGTGGAGCTACAAGCGGAATCAAGCGCGTTGAATACTCAATTGTTATTCAATTATTTCATCATTCTTCAGAGCGTAAGCCCGAAGATGCTATGGATGATTTTGACAAAGTAATAGAAAATCTTAAAACTAAATTGCGTTCAGATCATCAATTTGGCGATCCGTCAGGCATTTTTGTATGGGAAGGTGCTGAGCCAGTTATCAGCGTTTCTTATGGCGAACCTGATTCTAGTAGTGGAACTTATACCGATACTTGGGCATCTGTTCGTTTTGATGTTACCCAAATGATTCAAGCATAGGAGCAAAAATGGCAACCTTTCAATACAACGGCTCAGACGAGCGCGTATTTCCTTCAATCGCAATAACAGTAGAACCCGGTGACACATTTGATGCCCCTGATGATTTCAGCGCATTTAATGTATCGCTAACAAAACAAACCAAACCAACCGCGCCAGCCCCAACAGTAGGAGAGTGAAATGGCACTAGCACAACCATCCGTAAAATCGTACCTTGGGGTGGCTTTAGAAACCACCAAAGGCACAGCCGTAACCGCTACAAACTTTGTTCCAATTACACTCAACACTTTTAAGCCTGTTGATGTTGTTGCGCCTTTATACGATACAGGTATTCGTGGTTCACTTGTTGAAAACTACAACTATGTTCAAGGTCGTAAAAATACTACCGTAGATTTTGGTGGGCCAGTATTTGCTGACACCATTGGTTATTGGATTGCTGGCGTACTTGGCGATGTCACTACAACAGGTGCATCTGCTCCCTATACTCACGCAATCGCTTTGAAAAACGCAGTAGGAACAACGGGAGATGCTCAACCTAAGTCTTTGACAATTACAGATTTTTATTCAGCCGGAACTCGTCAATATCCCGGATCGCAAATTACCGATTTTGGTTTGACATTTAACGCCGATGGAATGTTGGAATATACCGTTAAGGCAATGGGCTTTCCATCTGCCACAACAACCGCCCCTGCCCCATCATTTTCAACAG
>TBL_comb47_HYPODRAFT_10007521_pt1 | contig 11398 bp, 9 predicted proteins | sample TroBogypolimnion_40_FD_10682 | JGI IMG/M metagenome (IMG submission 10682) | reverse complement strand
CCGCGCGTGGCCCAGATGATTGATCACTACACCCAATACGTCGGTTCGTCGCCGTATGGTGCGCCCGCCGTGCTGTGCGGCATCGCGCACATGCAGGCCGACGAGGGCGTGTGGTATCCGCTGGGCGGCACGCGCGCCGTGCCCGTGGCGCTGGAAAAGCTCGCGCGCGAACTCGGCGTCAAAATCCACACCAACACGAAGGTTGAACAAATCCTCACGCAGGGCGGCACCGTCACCGGCGTGCGCACCGGCTATGGGGAAGAAATTCCGCTCTCCGCCGTTGTGTCGAACTGCGATTCCGTCCGCACGCACCGTGAACTGATTAATCGCAGCGTCGGCGCGAAGTTTGAAAAGCGCCGCAATTACGAAGCCGCGTGCTCCGGAGTCGTGCTCTATCTCGGACTGAACCAACGCTACGAACATCTGGCCCATCACGACTTCGTTTTCAGCCGCGACCCGCATGAGGAGTTCGATTTCATTTACAAAAAGGGTGAACCCGCGCCCGACCCGACCTGTTACCTCGCCGCGACGACGTGCAGCGAACCCGGCACCGCGCCCAAAGGCGGCGAGGCGCTCTACGTTCTGGTTCACACGCCGTATCTGCGGCCGCATCATGACTGGAAGAAAATGTTTCCGGCGTATCGAAAAACCATCCTCGAAAAACTCAAGCGCACCGGCGGCATGAAGGACATTGAGAGCCGCATCGTGTCCGAGCACGCGTTGACGCCGCAGGATATCAACGACCGCTACCACGTTTTGAATGGCGCGATTTACGGTCTTGCCAGTCACGGTAAATTTCTGGGCGCGTTCAAACCCGGCAACCGTTCGCCAGATTTGCGCGGACTGTATCTCGCCGGCGGCGCGGCGCATCCCGGTCCCGGCATGCCGATGGTGCTGATGAGCGGCTGGATCGCCGCCGACGCGCTGGACAAGGATGGTGTGGCCGAACGCAAAGCGGATGGCACGCCGGTCGTGGAACGTGAGTCGTCAGCGTTGGTCGAAGCGTAAACAGAGAAAAACGATTCAAATCTAAAATGACTCCGCAAACGACGACAAGTTTTGAACTGCGCCCAACCCCGGGTGCTTTGTCTTCGTGTCCTGCCGCAGCGAAGCCATTCGCGCAAACCAAACGCGCCAGTCAGCTGGCGCAGGCCAAGCCGCTACCGCGTATTTCAAAACCGTTGCTTCATTGGTTCTCCTGGTATTCGCGTCGCTACGTTAGACGCCACTTTCATTCGCTCCGCGTGTTGCGTGACGGCTTGCCGTTCAGCGCAGCGGGTTTGCCGCTGGTGATCTATTCCAACCACGCTTCGTGGTGGGATGCGCTCGTGGGACTGGTCTTGAAGAATGAATTTCTTTCCGGGCGAACAGCGTTTGCGCCGATCGCCGACGAAATGTTGCAAAAATACAAGATGTTCGCCCGACTCGGCTTCTTTGGCGTGGAACAGGGAACGCAACGCGGCGCACTTAAATTCCTCCGCACCGCCGAAACGATTTTGCGCGACCCCGATTCCCTGCTCGTGATCACGCCGCAAGGCCGCTTCACCGACGTGCGCGAACGTCCGCTGCATTTTGAAGCCGGCCTGGGCCGCCTGGCCACGCGCGTTGAACGGGCGGTGTTTCTGCCGATGGCGACAGAGTTTGTTTTCTGGGAAGAGCGGTTACCGGAGATTCTCGTGCGCTTTGGCGAGCCGGTCGAAGTCCGGGCGGAACATGGGGCGGCCTTTGACGCGAAATATTGGAAGTCACTTTTTGAACAGAAGCTGGAAGCCACACAGGATGCGCTGGCCGCCGCCGCCCAGCGCCGCGATCCGGTTGAATTTCAAATCGTCCTGCGCGGCGGTGCGGGCCAAGGCGGCATCTACGATTGGTGGCGCGCGACCAAGGCCAGGATACGAGGCCAACATTTTCGCAAGGAGCATGGAACGAAATGAATCTGGAAATACTCGCCATCATCGCGTTCGTCATGGCCGCCATGCCCTGTGGACTTTTTCTGGCCAATCTTTCGGTCTATCGCCGGCTGGCCCAACAAAAATCGACCACCACCCAATCCGTCAGTGTTTTGATTCCGGCCCGCAATGAGGAGCAGAACCTCCGCGCAACGCTGGCAGCCGCGCTCGCAAATCACGGCGTAGATTTCGAAGTCATCGTGCTGGACGACCACTCGACGGACGGCACGGCGAAAATCGTGTCGGCCCTGGCGGCCCGGGATTCACGGTTGCGGCTGGAAACCGCGCCGCCGTTGCCAGCCGGTTGGTGCGGGAAACAGCACGCCTGCCACGTGCTCGCCCAACGCGCACGAAATCCGCTGCTGGTGTTCATTGATGCCGATGTCCGGCTGGCGCCGGACTCATTGGCGCGCATGGCCGGCTTCCTAGAGCGGAGCGAGGCCGCGCTGGCCAGCGGCGTGCCGCAACAGGAGCTCGGCACATTTTCCGAACGGCTGTTGATTCCGCTGATCCATTTCATCCTGCTCGGCTTTCTGCCGATGCGCGCGATGCGCCGGACAAAGTCGCCCGCCTTCGCGGCCGGCTGCGGCCAGTTGTTCATCGCGCGGCGCGAGGCATATCGGAGGTGCGGCGGGCACGCCCAAATCCGGGAGTCCTTGCACGACGGCGTCAAGCTCCCGCGCGTTTTCCGCCGCGCCGGTTTTCAAACGGACTTGTTTGATGCCACCGACGTGGCAACCTGCCGCATGTATCACACCAACGCCGAAACGTGGCGCGGCCTCGGCAAAAACGCCACGGAGGGCCTCGCCGCGCCCGCGACGATCCTGCCGATGAGCGCGCTGCTGCTGTTCGGCCAGATCGTCCCGTTCGCTTTGCTGTTTTTAACCACACCCGGTTCGTGGGTGTTCAACTTAACCGCCATAGGAGGTGGGCTCGCGCTCATACCGCGAGTGGTGGCTGCGCGGCGCTTCCGGCTATCGTGGCTGGGAGCGCTGCTGCATCCACTTGGAGTTCTGTGGCTGCTCGGCATCCAATGGCACGCGTTACTGCGAAAACTCCTGGGCCAGCCGATGCAATGGAAGGGACGCGATTATCTGCCCGGCAAAACTAATCCTTCCGCCGCCCGGATTGTCCTGATGCTTATTGGCGCTTTGACGGTGCTTAGCATCACGGTGCGTGCTGAGGCAACCGTGCCGGCTGTGATCACCACCAATCTGATTTGTGCGAGCTTTGAACTGCCGGATCAGTTCGGCACGAACCACGCAATCGATTTCCCCCAACCCCGGCCGCTGGTGTTAATTGTCGCCGACCGCAAGGGATCCGAACAAATTGATGGCTGGGTGGCGGGCCTCAAGCCGCAATGTGAGGGCCGGCTCAATTTGATCGGCGTGGCGAATGTCGGCGGTGCGCCCGACTGGGTGCATGGCCTGATCCGTAAAAAATTTCGCAACCAATATCCCTACGCCATCCTCCTCGACTGGTCGGGCAAGCTGCCGGCTTCGCTCCATTGCCAACAGGATGTGGCCAACGTCTTCCTGCTTGATTCCGCCGGCCGTGTGCTGGCCACCCAGCGGGGCAAGTGCGATGCAGCGTCGTTGCAAAACCTGACGCATTTGGTGGATCTGGCGCTCAGCAAAAAATCCGAGTGATGCGGTGCCCCACGGCCCTGGCGCCAAAAATGTTCCGCTCAAATCGTCTTGGAGTGTCGCCGCTCATTCGCCACGCCCAACGTGTTGTCAAAACACATGGCGATGTTGCGGATGAACAAACGGCCGCTGTCGGTGATTTCAAGTCCGCCGGGATTGAGCTTCACCAGACCGTCGGCGGCGAACGGCGCGAGCAGCGCGAGTTCCTTTGCAAAATGCTGCTCGAAGTTGATGCCGAGCTTCGCGCTCATCGCGGCGAAGTCGAGCGAGAGGTCGCACATGGCGCGCATGATGGTTTCACGGCGGATCTTGTCCTCCTCGGTCACGAAATACGCCTTGTGCAACGGCACGTTGCCCGCGTCCACGGCGGCCTGATACTTCGGCAGTTCCTTCTCATTCTGCCAGTAAGCCTCGGGCACCTGCGACACACCGCTCATGCCAAACGCGTAGATGTCCGAGCCGGCGCGCGTGCTGTAGCCCTGAAAATTCCGTTGCAGCTGCTTGTTGCGCTGCGCGATCGTGAGTTCGTCGTTCGGCTTCGCAAAATGATCCATGCCGATATAGACGTATTGGTCGTCCGCCGTGAGCCGTTCGATGACGAGCTTGAGGACTTCCAGTTTGCTTTCCGGTGTGGGCAGGATTTTTTCCTCCAGAATTTTCTGCGCGGGCTTGATCCACGGCACGTGCGCGTAGCTGAACACGGCGAGCCGGTCGGGCTTCATCTCCAGCACCGTGTCGAGCGTTTCGTTGAAGGTTTCTGGAGTCTGGAACGGCAGCCCGTAGATCAAATCGAGATTGATGGAGCCGAAGCCCAGTTCGCGCATCCAGTCAATCGCCTGCTGCGTCATCTCGCGCGGCTGGATGCGATGGATCGCCTCCTGCACCACCGGATTAAAATCCTGCACGCCCATCGAGGCGCGGTTGAAACCGATCTCGCGCAGGGCAACGAGGTGCTCACGCGTGAGGCGACGCGGATCCACCTCCACGCTGGCTTCGATGTCGGGCGCGAAGGTGAAATGCTTGTGGATGATTTCGCCGAGCCGGCGGATTTCGTCGGGCCGCAAGAAAGTCGGCGAGCCGCCGCCGAAATGGAGTTGCACGGCCTTGCGGTCCTTGTTCAAACGCGGCGCGAGCTTGGCAACTTCGCGGCCCAGATAGCTGATATAGTCCTTGCCCTTGTCGTGATTGAGCGTGATGACGGTGGTGCAGCCGCAGAACCAGCAGAGCGTTTCGCAGAACGGGATGTGAAAATAAACCGAGAGGTCGCGCGGCGTGCGGTTGTTGGCTTCGAGTTTTTCGGAAAGCTGATCCCACGTCACGGCGTCGGTGAACTTGGTGGCGGGCGGATAGCTGGTGTAACGCGGCCCGGCCACGTTGTATTTCTTCACCAGCTCGAGATCTACGTTCAGCGTCTTCATTTGAAAGCTTTCACAGTATCCACCAGCGCCCCGATATTTTCCAGTTTTGCCGCCGGGGTCAACCCGTGGCCGAGATTGAAGATGTGTCCGGCGCGACTGCGCATCGCTTCCAGAACCGCCTTTGCTTCGCGGACGACCTCGGCCGGCAAACCGTCGCTGATCACCGTCGGTGCCAGGTTGCCCTGCATGCCGAGGTTTTCCGGAATCAGCTTGCGCGCCTCTGCCATGGACGTTTGCCAGTCAATGCCAATGACATTGGCCCCGGTGCCGATCAAATCCGGCCAGTTGCCGTGCGTGCCGAGGGAGAATTGGATGACCGGAACTTTGCCGCCCAGATTGGTGATGATGTCCTTCATCCAGCGACCGGAAGCTTCCTGAAATTCCGGAGGTGCCAGATGTCCGCCGTGGCTGTCGAAAATCTGCAATGCGTCAATGCCCGTGGCGATCTGCATCTGCAAATACGCGGTGACGGCGGCGGTCAATTTCTCGGCGAGCGCATAATACGTTTTTGGATCCTCGCGGAACAATTGCAGCGCGCGGCTGTATTTCGGCACGCTGGCGCCTTCCATCATGAACGTTGCCAGCGTCCAGGGCGAACCGCTGAAGCCGAGCAGCGCGGTTTGGTCGCCGAGTTCCTGGCGCAGCATCCGCAACGCCTTGTCCACGTAACTCAACCGCTCGACCACCCGCTCGACGGAAAGTTTTTCGATGTCGGCCTTGGTTTGCACCGTGAAATCCATCACCACGCCGCCGGTTTCCTTGAAATGATACGTCTGCCCCAGCGCCTCGGGAATCACCAGAATGTCGCTGAACAGAATCGCGGCGTCGAAACCGAACCGGCGCACGGGCTGCAACGTGACTTCGACGGCCAGTTCGGGATTCTGCACGAGCTGGACGAAGGTGTAAGTCTCCTTGAGCTTGCGGTATTCCGGCAAAGCGCGTCCGGCCTGGCGCATGAGCCACACCGGCGGGCGATCCACCGGCTGGCAGCGGGCGGCAGCATTGAATCGCTGGCGATTCGTCAACGCAGGCGCGGCGGAGGGGATGGGGGCGGCGGCAATATTCATTTGTTTTGCGGGCAGATTGTTAACACACCCCGCGAGATTTGAACAGGCGAAGGTTGGGAATTTTCCAGCGCAACTTTGTTCCGGAAGCGGTTTTTAACTGACACGACAATGAACGATAAGCCGCTAAACTTACGCGAATCCCTCTGGCGCCGGCAGTTGACCGACGCCGAGCGGGCGGAACTGCGCGCCCGGCCGGAAACGGCGGCCGACTTGGAACTCGAATCGCGCCTGAGCGAAATGCTCGCGAAAATCCCCGACGCGCCCGTGGCGTCCAACTTCACCGCCCGCCTGATGCAGGCCGTCGAACGGGAAGAATCCCGCCCGTCGCGCCGCTGGAGTTTCCGCTGGAACTGGCACGCGCTGCTGCCGCGCGTCGCGGTCACGGCCGCGGTGGTGCTGTTTGCCGGGGCCACGTTCCGCCACTACGAACTGACCAGCCAGCGCGCCGCGCTGGCCAAAAATGTCGCCCTTGTCGCCGGTTCCCAGCCGCCGCCCAGCGTGGACGTGCTGGATAATTTCGACGCCATCCAGCGCCTGAGCCAACCGGCCCACGCCGACGAGGAACTGCTGGCCCTCCTGCAATGATTTTCTCCCGTCAGGCGAATTGGTGGCTGGCCTGCTGGGCGGCGGGGCAATTGATCAGTTTGCCGCTCTGCGCCGAGACCAGCACGCCGCCCTCGCCGGTGAAATTGTTTTCCGTCCCGACCAATATCATCCCGCCGCTGCCGCAGGCCGGTTCGCCCGTGAATTTTTTCCGGCAACTTCTGGCGATGCCCCCGAGTGACCGGGCAAGATTTCTGACCAACAAGCCAGCGGTCGCCCGCGCGCGCCTCCTCGCCAAAGTCCGTGAATACGAGGTGCTCGGCCCGGACGAACGCGAATTGCGACTGCGCGCGACTGAACTGCGCTGGCATCTCCTCCCGTTTTTTCACGAACCGGCGACGAATCACGCCGCGCGGCTGGCCCTCGTCCCGGACGATTTGCGCGAACTGGTGAAGACCCGCGTGAATGAATGGGACACCCTGCCCCCGCAGTTGCAGCAGGAATTTCTGGCGAACGAACCCGCACTCCACTATTTCACGCATGTGGATTCGCTCAATAATCCGCCGCCGCTGCCCCCCCTGCCAACCGGGGCCGGAAGCCTCAATAATCCCGGAGACGACGCACAGTCCCGCTGGAACGCGCTCTCGCCGGATGAACGCCGGCAGATCACCGCGCAGTTCGGCCAGTTTTTTGAACTCACTCCCGCTGAGAAGCAAAAAACCCTCAACACCTTGTCGGCCGCCGAACGCCGGCAAATGCAAAGGACCCTGCAATCGTTCGACCACTTGCCCGGCCCACAGCGGCTCCAATGCATCCGCGCCTACACCCAATTTGCGGGCATGACACCGCAGGAGCGCACGGAATTTTTGAAGAACGCCGAACGCTGGTCCCAAATGTCGCCCAAGGACCGTCAGGTCTGGCGCGACCTCGTCACGCACGTTCCGATGTCGCCGCCGGTGCCGCCGTCCATCATGCCGCCGGTGCCGCCGCAGATTGACCCGCGTATTCATCCCGCCGTGGCCACCAACCGCAACTGACCCGGCGCATTTCCCATTCGCCATTTACACCTTCGCCCCTTAATTTCCCGCCGTGCATCCGATCCTGTTTCATCTCGGTTCGTTCCCGGTCCACTCTTATGGCGTGATGACCGCGCTCGCCTTTGTGTTCGGGCTGTGGACGGCGACGCTGCGCGCGAAACGCGTAAAAATTTCGGGCGAAGTCATCGCCGACGTCACTCTCTGGGTCATGATCGGCACCATCGTCGGTGCCCGCACCGTCTATGTGGTGACGTATTGGAAGGACGAATTTGCCGGCCAGCCGCTCGCGGAAATTTTTGCCATCTGGCACGGCGGATTGGTTTATTACGGCGGATTGATCGGCGCGTCGTTGGCCGGAATCATTTATCTGCGCTGGAAAAAGGCACCGCTGTGGAAAATTGCCGACGTGATGGCGCCGAGCATCGCGCTCGGCAGCGTCTTTGGCCGCATCGGCTGCCTGCTCAACGGCTGCTGCTACGGCCGCGCGTGCGCGGCGCCGTGGGCCATCACGTTCCCGGCGGACAATCCGCTCCATCCACCGACCATGCCGGTGCATCCCACGGAGATTTACGACGCGCTCCTGAACTTCGCGCTTTATCTTTTTCTGGCCTGGCTGTTCCGGCGCAGGAAATTCGACGGCCAGATTTTTGCAACCTACCTCATCTGCTACGCCATCACGCGCTCGTTCGTCGAATACTTTCGCGGCGATTACAACGACGCCCACCATCATTTCGGCCTGACGCCCGCGCAACTCGTCAGCGTGCCCATTTTCGTCACCGGCCTTGCGCTGGCGGCGATACTCTCGCGGCGTGAACAAAAACAAGGCTAGCAATGGCAGAACCCCAGCTCCCATCTGCCAGCTCCCATCTGCCCATCTTCATCGCCGGACCCACCGCCGTGGGCAAATCCGAGATCGCGCTGTTGGTCGCTGAAAAAATCGGCTGCGAAATCATTTCCGCCGATTCCATGCAGGTTTATCGCGGGCTCGACATCGGCACCGCCAAACCGTCGCCCGCCGAACGCGCCCGGGTGCCGCATCACCTCATTGACATCTGCGACCTCACGGAAAACTTCGACGCCGCGCAATTCATCCGGCGCGCGCAATCAGCCGTCACGGAAATCTCGGCGCGCGGGCACGTGCCGGTTTTCTGCGGCGGCACCGGACTTTACTTCAAAGCCTTCTTGAGCGGACTCGGCGAAGCGCCCGCCACCAATCCCGAACTCCGCGCCGAACTGGAAGCCGCGTCATTTGAATCGTTGCGGCATGAACTGCGCGAGCGCGATCCGGTCGCCTACGAAAAGATTGATAAACAAAATCCGCGCCGCGTCATCCGCGCCGTGGAAGTGATCCGGCTGACGGGCAAAAAGTTTTCCGACCAGCGTGCCGAGTGGAAGGTGCAGAGCGCCGGCCCAATTAAAACCAATTCATTCTGCTTCACGCGCCCGGCGGCGGACCTGCACGCGCGCATCAACGCCCGCGTGGATGCGATGTTCGCCCGCGGGCTGGTGGAGGAGACGCGCGAATTGCTCCAGCGCGGCCTCGCCGAAAACAAAACCGCGATGCAGGCCATCGGCTACCGGCAGGTGGTGGAATATCTGCGCGACGAACGCTCGCTGACGGAAACGATTGAGCTGGTGAAAAGCCGCACGCGGCAGTTTGCCAAGCGGCAACTGACCTGGTTCCGCCGTCATGGAAACATGGCGTGGTTGGAATTGAAGCCGGATGAAGCTTCTGAAGTAGTCGTGGCAGATTTGGTTAAGCGATTATCCGCTTAAATTTCCCTCGGCCGTTTGACGGCGACTTCAATTTCCGCCTTATTCTTGGCGATCATGTTCGAGGGCAGGATGCCGCGCCAGAAAACGTTCGGGTAAACAATCGCGCCGCGACCGAGGATGCTGCCGGGGTTCAGCACGGCGTTGCAGCCGGCTTCCGCGCCGTCGCCCAGCAGCGCGCCGAACTTGCGCAACCCGGTGTCCAAAATGGTTCCACGTGGCAAGTTGCAGGTCGCAGGTTGTTCTGCGGTGGCGTCTTTTGAACCTTCAACTTTCAACGTGCAACTTGGAACCACGACCATGACGTTTCCGGGCAGCAGTTTGACGTTGGAAATCTTCACGCCCGCGCCGAGATGCGCCTTGTGGCCGAGGATCGAGTCGCCAATGTAATTGAAGTGCGGCACCTGCGCGCCGTTGAACAACAGCGCGTTTTTCAGCTCGCTTGAATTGCCCACCACGCAGCCGTCGCCGATGATGACGTTCTCGCGGAGATAGGCGTTGTGCCGGATCGAGCAGTTCTTCCCGATGATGGCCGGGCCCTTGATCAGCACGCCGGGTTCCACGACCGTGCCTTCGCCGATGACGACCTTGTCGCCGATGCTCGCGCCGGGAAAGCGCTTGGGCGGATTCTGTTTCGGCACCGACGCGAGGTAGGCTTCAATTTTCTTGAGCGCGTCCCACGCAAATTCGCAGCCGTCGAAAATGGCGGCGTGTTCGGTTTGTGAAAGGTCAAACAAATCGGCGGTTTTGAACATGCGGGCAGGCTAGGCGAAACGGCGGCGGCGGCAAAGCGCAAATGGGTGCTGGCGCACGGCCACCAATGCTTGCCATTCGCGGCGGCGGGGTTATTTTTGCGGGCGTCGGTGCGCCCCCGTAGCTCAAATGGATAGAGCAGTCGTTTCCTAAATCTAGGCAAGCACTTTTTTTGAATTTTTGCTTTGATGGGTTTTCGTATTTTCTCATTGATTCTATTGGCTACTTTTTACTTTTGCCCGCAGTTTTCAAATTCCGACCTTTGGTTGTTTTTGGTTCTAATTTGTTCTAAAAACTCAATATGGTATCAGATGCGGTATCAGATTTGAGTCTGTGGAATTCGTTGAAAACAAAGGCGAAAACCGAGGAGTGGTGCTCCCGCACGGAATCGAACCGTGATTTGCCATTTAGGAAACGGCCGCTCTGATCCATTTGAGCTACGGGAGCACAAATTTTGACCAGCATACGCGCCCGCGATTTTTTTCCAAGTCACATCGTTGCGAAGTAAAATGGACGCGGGGTTCGTAACAGGCTAGACTTCTCAAAATGACGTGGCGTGAATTAAGCGATTTTCTGCATTTGCAACGGCGGGCCATTGAACCCAAGCCAGTCGCCGATTTTGCCCGGATTGGAGAAAAAAGGGCGGACACTTTCAAGCGCCTTGAAAAAGCAACCCGTGAATCGCTTGACGAAGCTGTGCGCGAATTTACCAAGACCAAGAATTGGCCCGCGCTTTCAGACAAGCAGGTTACGATGCTATATTTGCGCCTGAGTTACGGTGTTGATTTGGCTATGGCGTTAAGCATCTGCAAAACGGGTCTTTTCCCCACATTGAAAAACCGTGATTCGGAAATGATCCAGTGGTTGCTTAACGAAGCATGGGATTATCCGGGTCAACCACATACGCTTCGCCTATATTCTGAAAGGCGACGCGATTTTGGCAACGACCCAATGCGGAATTAGAAAAATCGTCAAAGGCGATTGGTTAATTTTCTTTGCCGCGTTGCTTGATTTCAATGTCCTCGATCACGCCTTCGTTTCTGGCAATCGCCGTGTATTTTTCAGGACACGTTTTGATGCGCTCCACGGCGAGCCGTTCCAAGGCATCGCACAGCGGCTCCAAACCTTTTCCTTTAACCATGACGATTCGGTCTTGAAATTGGATTTCAACAGCATCCTTGCCATTTTGCCGGATGAATTTCGCGTGCTGAA
>TBL_comb47_HYPODRAFT_10007519_pt1 | contig 11401 bp, 18 predicted proteins | sample TroBogypolimnion_40_FD_10682 | JGI IMG/M metagenome (IMG submission 10682) | reverse complement strand
CCAGCGGAGGGTGTTGAAGAAGGATGAGAAATACTCCCGGGAGTCGAAGCCGTTCCTGCCAATCGAGTCCCATGCCTGCTCGGTGATGATTTTGGGGGAGAGTTCGGCCTCCCAGAGGATAGTCGAAAGCTCACCCTGGGCGGAATCTTCAAGGCAGGCCAACTCCACTGTGGTGCCGTAGGGAGCCCACTCCACAGACTCGACGATGTGAGACCGCGACCGGACGTGGACGATGTCGCCTCGGGTCGGTGGGGGGATCTGGTGAAGGATCGTAGGCATGAATTTGGTCCGCGAATTGCAAAAATGCCATTTAGGCAGGGGATTTCTATTTCATACGACTGCTCTGAACCAGAGCAAACGTCTGAGATCGGGTAGATTTTCGGTCTCGTGGAAGGACAAATTTGCTCGGGTTGCGTGGCTTTGCCTCTGGGTACAAGAAATGTCCAGGATGACGGTGCTGGTAAATCCCCAAAAGAAAGCAAGCCGCCGCTGGGAAGCTCGGCTGGGGCGGATTTTTGGCCGAAGGAATACGAAGAAAGGCGGACGGATTTCCCCGTCCGCCTTTCTCTCTCTGATTCGTGGGTCATTGCGACTAGTCTACCGCTGAGGCCGCCGCCATTTCGAATGGTAGTTCGGTGTCCACGGGCGCGTGGGTCGTTGAACCTACAGCGTGCCTGAGTGTTTCACGCGGCACACAAGCTCCGTATCGTGATTCCTCGCGAAGGCCCGGGAAGAGGGCTAGTGGGTCGAGACGGAGGGGGATTAAATGAAAAGAAAAAGAGCGGACGGGGTTGGCCCCGTCCGCTCCCTTTCGACTCCATCAGTTCTTCCGGCGACGGCTGTGGCCCGGTTCGCCGGACGCCAGCGGGAGTTCATTCCCGTCGGCCTGCCCGGTCGGTTCTCCCCCGGCATCCTCCGCCTTGTGTTTCGGCGAGAGGAATTCCAGGGTGTCGACGTGGAGCACCAGCTCACCGGCAAGGGTGTCATCATCACGCTTGTAGGCTTTCGCCTCACAGCGGCCGCGGACCAGCAGTTTCATGCCTTTGGCGATGTGCTCCTTGAGTTTTTCAGCCCTTTCTCCCCACACCTTGGCACTGACCCAATCGGTGAATTCGCGTTCACCAATGCGCCGGGAAGTCGCGATGTTGATGTTGAGGACGGGCATTTTACCAGCGTCGAAAAATTTCACGCTGCCGACATTTCCAATTACTAATGTTTCAAACATACCAGACAGTTCTTTTTGTTAGTGAGGGCGGGCGACAGCCTGCACGCTAGCTTTTTGGGAATTTCCCCAATTTCCGTGTGATCTGTTACCCAGTCGACGGCACCCCGACTCAGTTTCCGACTACTGTTTGTTGAGTTCCAGGCGGAGGTTTTGCAGCTTGAGTTTCGCAGTTTGGAGAGCATTTTCTAAATTGGCCCTGCGCTCTTCGGTAAGCGAAATTATTCCATTTCTAACAACAGCGGAACATCGTTTGCTTTTCGCATGGTTCTCAATCGCTCCAATAGGCGTTTCTGTTGCAAGACGACGGATACCCCTAATATCTTCTTCATTCGGTAATAGACTGAAAATACCTTTCGAATACTTTAGGGAAACAAGGTTCGATCTCAGATTGCCGGTAGATACTTGAATCTGCTTTAGAAGCGAAGCCATGTCTACCAGAGACGCCTCACCATCAAGTTCCATCATTTTATCAATCATTTTCACAATAGCCTGGGCATCTTCAATTAAGATGTCTTTTTCCTTTCTCTTATTTGCATTTTTTTTCTGCAGGGATGATGCAAGTATGCCTGTGGCAATTAACGCAGCGCAAGCTTGAATTACATTTCCAGCAGTAAACTCCGGTTTAAATTCAATAGATGCTGTGAACTGATAAAGAGAATCCAACCACGACCAGCCGCCATCTTTGGTTGTCACGGCCAGCGAGAAGAGAATGTTCCGAGTCATCTCGTCTTTCCTTTCTCGTTGGATGCATCGTGCATATATTCCTTTATTTCCTCAAGCCAATCAGGAACTTCTTCAGATTTAATCAGCAAATGCTTTTCAAGATCTTTTAGAGAATAATCATTTGTTCGAATAAGTCCGCCAAAAGATTCTTCAAGAAATGACGTGCCGTATCCTGATGTTCCGTCGAGGTCAACGGTCAAAATTTTGCCTTTAGAAATAGCCTCTTTCAACTTTGGAAGAAGAGTCAACTTTCTGAATTCTTCGCCTGAAAAGTCGCCCTCCGCGATCAATCTAGGCCCGGGACTAGTTGAGAAGTCTTTAGCTATAATGATTTTCATGGTATTGAATGATTTGATTTGTTGATTTCCCAAGATATAAAAGTTCCACTGAATTCGCTTCTAATCCGTTTGAATGAATTTTCCTTTGAATAAAAATATGCGTCGTTCGTAATTATGCAGAGATTAGAAATCTGCCCATTCGAAAGTGCCTGAAAAATGCCTGGTAATCCCTTTCCTCTAAAGTAGCTATTTGATGCTGTTCGGTGGAGCTCGCCATTGAGAATCAATTTAAGGACCTCATGGTTTTCGCCGTGCTGAAACCGTTCTTTTAGCTTCTTGATCGCTCCGAAGAATTTATTTGTATTTCGCTTGTTTTCTAAGTTTACAAAAATGCCTACCCCATAATCAATAAATGAGAATCTAGAGATCGGTCCCTCTGTTTCATGTCTTACGGACAACCACCAGTGTTTTGAGCCCTCTTCTTGAAGATCTGCGTGATTGTTGGTATTTTGCATCAGTTCTACAAGCACGCGCTGTAGCCCCGGGCATCGCCGTTCTTCGCCCCAAATATGCTTGGAGGTTGTCTTGATTATGCTCTCTCCAAGTTTTGCATCAACCCTCTTTTTGGCATGAGTGAGAATCGAGCTTGATAAGGCTAATGAGTAACTGTCCTGATCTTTGAACCTTTTTTTGGAAAGGTGATCGAAAAAGTGTGAGTCGAAGAGCATTTTACAAGCAAATTGGTCACGCGGCATGTCGCCATTGAATCGGACCTTTTTGGCCTTAAATCGTACAGCTGCTGCCAATAGAACTGAAATGCCATCAAAATCAATCTTTGTGACTTCCCTCAGGTCAATCCATACGGGTTTCTTTTTTTCGAATAGCAATTTAATTCGCGCGGCAAATTCAGAAACTTCCTCTGGATTTTCAATAAAGCTCATTACTACAGGTGCCGGTACCTTTGTGTATCCTTCGATTTCCTTTTGCCGCCTCAAATATACACCCCTGCTGCTCTTCTTGATTTTTTGAGTTAGGCGGTTTTTGATTGTCCTATGCCTCTTAAATCGTGCGCGTCTCATCAAGGAACGTCGCATTAGTCGTTTTCGCCTTCGTAACCGCTTCTCCACCTTTGATGGTTTGCTGCCCCTATTTGTGTCGAATAGGTGCGATTCGAGATCTCGACCAAATAAAATAGTTAGAGGCGATGTTTGTTGCCGTGGCTCTTGGGTTATTGGGGTCACTGAATGGGGCATGGATGGCGGCGTGTCGCAGGTCACGAATTCTGAAATCTGATACTTCGAATTTGCTCATTTGTAGTTTGCAGCGGAAATCGAGGGCAGTGGGGAATTGGGGGGTGAGTATGCAAATTAGGGACAAAATGTCGCGTCCGAGGTGGAGGCAGATCGGGTGATGAGGATGGGTTGCGATGCTTTGGCGGTGTCTGGGTTGGAGTAGTTGGCAACGCCGGCCTGTCTGAGCGACCGTCGCGGCATTGCCAGCGGGGCGAGGCGCTGCGTCCGGTGTTTGCGGGTGGGGATGGCACGGGGATGAGCTTGGTTGGAGCGTTGGATAGCTGTTATCCGGTCCGGCTGACTTCCGCACGCTAAATCGTGCGGAAATCAGCAATTATCGCGCGGCGGGAAAGCGACATTTTGAACAGCCAAGGCCATAAGCGACAAGAGAAAAGGGTTTTGGATAGGATCAAAACGCGGAGGTGCGGTGGTCCTGGAGTGAGCCGCAGAGAAGACACGAATTGCGCAGGTGCCCGGCGTGGTGTCCGATTGGTTGAAAAAAAAGGAGCGAATGTGGTTTCCCCCGTCAGATCTTTGTCGATTCAATCCTCTTCTCTGCCGACGGCTGAGTTCCACTTCGCTGGTTGAGGGCAGCGAGTCATTGCACCGGCGTGCTCGGCTTGATTACCCCCGGCATTCCCAGGCCTCGGTTTCGGCGAGAGGAATTCGAAGGTGTCGACTCGGAGGATCAATTTCCCGGCAAGCGAGTCATCGTCACGCTTGTAGGGCCGGCAAGAGCCCGCACGCGCCCTTTTGGGGGGGGCCTCCGATTTCCAGATGATCTGTTACGGTCAGTTCAGTGCTGCAAGCCGGCGGGTGGTTTTTTTTGGGGTGGTTTGATCCGCCACGGCGGTTCTGGCGCGGCCTTTGGCCCAGTTTTTGAGCGCGGCGATCTGGCCGTCCATGAGGCGGGCCAGCGGAACCATCCGGGTCATTGCATTGACCAAGTCGAGGTCGGTCGGCTCGCGGCCGTCTTCCAGGAACGCGTCATAGAGGGCGTCCACGAAAACCGCGTCGATTTCCGCGCCGGTGAATTGATCGGCCGATTTGGCTAATGCCGCCACGTCGAAATCCTCTTCTTTTCGCCCGTGGCGTGCGATGACAATGTCCCAGATTTGGCGGCGCTCGCTGATGTCCGGCAGGTCCACGAAAAACATCTCGTCAAAGCGGCCTTTGCGCAGGAATTCCGGGGGAAGCTGGCAAACGTCGTTGGCGGTGGCCACGACGAAGACGGGCTTGTCCTTTTCCTGCATCCACGAAAGGAACGACCCAAAAACCCGGGATGATGTCCCGCCGTCACTGCCGCCGCTGGACTTGCTTCCCGAGAACCCCTTTTCGATTTCGTCGATCCACAGAACACACGGTGCGATAGTCTCCGCGGTTTGAATGACGGCCCGAAGGTTGGCTTCACTTTGCCCGACGATGCCGCCGAACACCCGGCCCATGTCGAGCCGGAGCAAGGGCAGACCGAAGGCGCTGGCTGTGGCTTTGGCGGTCAGGGACTTGCCGGTGCCGGGAATACCAACAATCAAGAGGCCTTTTGGTGCGGGCAATCCATAGGCTTTGGCGCTGGTACCAAAGGCGCCGGCCCGGCGTTTCAACCACTCCTTCAAATTGCCGAGGCCGCCGACATCCTGGAGGCTGGTCGATGTTTGAACGACCTCTACCAAGCCATTGCGTTTCAGGGTGGATGCCTTTTCGCGGGCGATGATTTTTGGGTCGATGGACTTGGCTTCGACCACGGACAGCGCAAATACATTCTCCGCCTCGGTGGTGGTGAGTCCAAGCGCGTTGGCCAAAACACCCTCCCGGACAGCGGAATCCATGGGCGGCAATTGGGCGGATGCGATGATGCCGTCCAGCACTGTGGCAAGGGCGGCAGAGTCCGGGAGGCAGAAGTCGATCCGGGTGATTTCGTGGTCGATTTCGGCCGGGAGGTTGAGCCGGCAGCCCAACAGAATGAGCGTGTGGCCGTTAGCCTTGGCGACGCGGAGCATGTCCTTGATGCGGCGGGTGAGCATCGGGTCGCTTTGGTCGAGGTGGAGCTGCAGGTCGCGGAACAGGGCAACCACGCGCGGTTCCTGTTGGGCGAACAGGCCGTCCAGCAATTGCATCGCATCCAACGGGTCGGGACAGGCCGTGACCCGTTGTTCGGCGAGATTGACCAGCCCATCGGTGGATGACCATGCTAGAAGGTTTCGGTCGAGGGATGAACATACGGCGGCAATCTCCGCTTCGGCGCGGGTTTCCTCGGATGTGACGACGGCGAGGCCGGGGTAACCGGCCTGGATATAGGTGGATAGATTCATTGGGTCGAAGGATTGGTTTGTTGGGTGATTGGGTTGAGATTCGGGAGGGTGTTGGCAGGCCGTTGAACTTCTGGGTTTGGGGGTGCGAGGTTTTCCTGCTCCCACACTAGGCAGGCTTCGCGCGATGGATCGCTGTGAAGCAGCTTGCCAGTGGATGCGCAACGCACGTTCCAACGCTGGCTGCGGTCGCAAAAGCGGATGTCGGTGGCCCGGTAAACCTCCAGCCTGCCAATCGAGCGAAGGTCAATGGCCTCGGTGTAGAGACAACTAACCACCCCGCCGGCAGGTTGGAATCGGATGGTGGTTTTCATTCCCCTCCTACTCGTTGTTGGTTGCTGCCGGTTTGGGACTGCCGCCAATAGTCCGGCTTGCGGGTGCGGGTGCCTGGTTTTCCAAGGGCCTCTTCAATGGCTTTGGTCGCTGCCTCACAACCCTTGCCGTGAAAGCCAACGGCCTCGACCGTGATGTCACCTGCCGGCGTGATGCGGACATGGATTTTCCGGCTCACAGCGAACCTCCTTCCAGCGTTAGCAGGATCGAACCGTCGGCTTCGACCTTGCGTGTCGCCCGCAGCCCCCGCAAGCGAGCCTCGCGCATGGTTTTGTGGACACCGTAGGACTGGAGCAACCGGCCATAACCCTCGCCAACTTCCCTGGCGACGTGTCCGTCCCACCAATCGGTGGTCAGTCCATAAGTGCCTTGGTTCTCCTTTGCGGGTTCGACGGCGATGTCATACGGGCCTTTGAGCCGGATGACGTGAGGAGCCTGCCGGGTAATCCCGGCATAGCCGCGGCAATCAGCATTCTGGTGGAGAGACAGACCGAGTTCCGCACAGGCATCGTGCAGGGCATCGAGGTCCCGTATTTGAGTTTGGACGGTGGTGAAGTGTGACATGGTGCAATTGGTATTGGTAGGTAAATGGGTGACTAATCAGCCAACTGCGGCGAGGCGGCGGCCGACCTGCCCGAACCGAGAAACGATGTCGTGGGCATCCTCGCGGACAAGCTGCACGGCGTTTTCCCGGAGGCGGTTGAGGCCATCGGATAGACTTGCCATGGCGCCCGGATCGTTCCGGTATTCCTCGGCGCTGCGGTTGAGCAGTTCGCGGCGGAACCGTTCCAGGGTGCTTTCCAACTGCTGGTCGTCCGCAAAGTTAAGTGAGCGGAAATTTTCGATGAAGGTGGCGAGCCGGTTTAGCGTCCGCTGATGGACGCCCCCTTTGGATTCATCAATGGTCGCCAATACGTCCGATGCCAAGTGTGCGGTTTCCTGCCGCAATGCCGCGACGCTTTCCCGGATGAAGCCATCGAGATCGGATTGGAGACGGTGTGTCGCCTGTTCGGCCACCCGGCGGCGGCTTTCCGATGACTCGAATTCCGCGATGCCATTGGCAATTTCAAGCCTGATGCCCTGGGGCGCGGTGATCTGGAACATTTGCACATCAAAGGAAAATCGCTTGGCGATGGAGCCGGCCGGCGGAAACGATTGCTCGATGGTGGCAATCAGATGTTCCGCGCTGCCATTCATGTGCTGCGCGGCCTCACGCCATTCGACCATAGCCTGGTCTCGCAGCGGCGCATAGCCATCGACAAAGGATTCGGTAGCCTGGCGGAATTCCTCGCTGAATTTCGCCAACCGGTTGGTGAGTTCACCTAACTTTGCGTTCGGTACAAAGCGGGCGATTCCACCCAGAAACGGGAAACTGGCCCCCTCGACGCATGCATTCGTCCGCGATTCGATAAGGGCAAAATCCTGGAGCGCATCCTTGGGGATCAGGCGTTTTTGGCCTAACTGGATCAGGCGCTTGGAGACTTTGGCCGGATCGAGGCCAAGATCCTCGGGTTTCAGACGCTTGCACCCCCGCCAAAATCGGACGGAAGTTGAAATAAGAACGCCTTTTTGGCAGACTGCGTCAATCAGTGGGTTGTCGGTCGTGTTCATGTTATATAATATCAGTGTTTGGTGATGGAGATTGTTGATGGCACCGGACCGAAATTGGCCCAATGATACTGTTGCGACAGTTGTAGGCTGGAACCGGGTTCCTGCCTGTGGTTGTTATTGCTATAGCTGCCACAACCGACCTTGCCGGAGTAACTTCTTTGCTGTCCGGGGCGCTGCCGACAGGCAGTGCTCATACTGTGTTAGAGTGAGTTTGTCGGCGATGAATTCGAGGGCCACTGCCGGTGAGAGGGCAATGCAATCATCAAGGACATCACGGGGCAAACGATGGGCCGCGAATGCAATCGCGGCCGCCGGCGCACGGCGGGCACAATTCGCAATTTGCTCCTCGGAGAGTTCACGCCAAGCGAGAACGAGCGCCGCTCGGGGATCCCGCCGAACGCATTCGTCGAGTTCCTCCGGACTCATGGTTTCATGCTCAATAAACAGCCTTTTGAGAGGATCGTCGGAATTCATAGGGTAAGCGTATCGGATGGATCGGTTGATTCCTCCACTGGTGTGGAGTCGGGTTTGGTCAGTTCATCCGGCCACTCGACCAAGTTGGCGGTGTGCAGTTTGAGTTCCGCATAATCCAGCCAACCGTCAAATTCCTCGCCAAGTTGTTCATCATAAATCCATGTCCCCTCTGCGCCCCCAAGGGGTGCGTCCTCACGTGGATCTATCCTGACCGACAAATGCCCCCACCGATAGCGGGCATAAATCGTGCACCCGTCATCGGTCTTGCCGGTATAGGTTGCGGGGCAGGCGAAACAAATGCATTGGGCTGATATAATTTTGATCATGTTTCTATGGATGTTTCGGAGTTGGTCACGCCACAGTTCTTGAGGGGGCGATGGCGGCGAGATGAGTTAGAAACTCGATGAGTATCGGGCAACGACTGCGGATGCAAACGGGGCGGGCCGGATCGGGAATGACATGCGACCCCACCGCGAGCGGGTTGGCCCCGGCGTTGATGGACGGCCACCGGCTGCGCAGATACCCCGCCCTGCGGAATCCCTCCGGCCCGAAAAACTCCACACCGTGGATACGAAGGTCACGCCATTTGTCGTCAAAAAATCCACGAACCTGGCACCCTTGGACAATCAAGCGCCCCACTGAAAGCGGGCCGCTCCGCCGTCAGGCCAAGTCACAAAACGAAGACGCACAGCGGTTTTACGCAGGCGCGCGTCCCCGACCCAAATTCGGAACAGCATGACCAAAAACACGCAAAAAGAAATCAAGGCACGGCAGCAAATGCGTGCCGGCACCAAATGGCGGGTGAACAACCCCACCCCGGACGAAGCCGGGAAGGTCTTCCAGATTTCCCAAGTCACCCCCGACAACGTCGCATTCGGCTATGCGCCCGGCCAACCGGGACTGTGCGGCGGTGCCCACAACCCGGCCGAATGGATCAAGCGCGTGGCCTCCGGAAAATACATCATCATACCCTGACGGCCATGAGCCAACCCAAACCTATCAGCTTTGACGAATTCATCACCCGTGAAAAAAACCGGGTGGAAGCCTTCCGCCGGTGGTGGGAAACCCAAAACACCCGCCAACTCACCCAATTTCCAAAGGAAATGTGGCCGGTGGACTGGAACGAACAACTCCACCTCTTCGATTCCGGCACCGATGAGGCGCCGGCCGACGCCAACACCTGGAAGGAAATCATCCACGGCTTGCGACGGCACATCGACTTCCGAACGACCTTCTGCACAACCTTCGAGCAATTCGAATGCCGGGGCGAAATCGTGGACCAGTTCTTCCAAGGCTGCCTGGTATCACTCAACTCGGCCAACACGGAAGGGGTGGCCGAATTCGTGCAACGGCTCAACGCCCACCAAGCCGACACGAACTACCCCCCGGAGAAAATCCACAAAATCTGGAATCATCCCAAACACCCGATCCGGAATTTCCTGATTGCCCGGAGCACCGTGTATCCAGAACCAAACCCAGCCTAATTCAAAATGGCCCTTGCCAAAATTAAAGAAAGCAGTCAGAACGCTGCATGACCACCCCCAAATGACCAGCCCCAACAAAGCCTTCTGGGACGCCCACGGACGAGTGGGACTCGTCTGGTCAAACCCAGATGCGTCGGACGACGTGTTGATTGCCGCAGCGCTTCTCAAACAGCCCAACTTTCACCTGCTGCTCGACATCGCCTCCCACTTCGGGCTTGAACGATTAACAAAGCAATGGCAAACGCTCAAAGATGGGATTGAACAACAGCAGCATCCCGAAGAGCTTCAAAAAATGAGGCGAGCCACGCCCATCGTGGAGCGGTGCCTTGCCACCATGCGGGAAGCAATAGAAACACAATATGTCTGAACAGCCAAAACTGAAAGAGCCCAGAAAGGTCATGCCAGCCCCCACTGCTTGGTTGTTCGAAGAAATTCGAATCAATCCGTTGCTAAGTCCATTCATTCTCATCGGAGGCACTGGACTCTCACTGCATATCGAACACAGGGTCAGTGAAGACCTTGATCTCATCACCCTTCTCCCCAAACTACCAAGAGCTGCATTGAAAGAACTGGAGAAGCAACTTGAAAAGAACGGACACCAAATCGAACACCAAGTTGATCCTGACGACTACGACGATTCCCAGATTTTCGGGTTTGACTTGGCAGACAGTCAACAAAACTGGATCGCGGATGGTGCCATAAAACTGACCTTCTTCACGGCAGCGCCAGAACACGCCATATTGCTAACCCAAACCCAATCAGAAAAAAAAAATGAGTTGGGACTCAAGATTGCCTCATTCAAAGAGTTATGCCAACTCAAAGCCATTGTAACCGCTGGCCGATCAAAAAGCCGGGACTGGCTGGACCTTTTTATTCTTGAGCGTGACCACCAATTCGGAGTAGCAAAATGGAAGGAGGCATTCGATCAAGCCGGATTGACCCCGATGCAGTTCGAAATAGCTCTAAACCGGATGTGCAAAGGGAGACTTAACAAATCGGACGAAGGTTATTCCTCCCTTCTTCCGAACCCACCAAACATCGAAGAGATGCAAACCAAATTCAGAAGTTTGCGGGAAAGCTATGAAAAATCACTGGCAAAACCTCGGGCAAAACAATTGGAAAAGCCCGACGGCAACGACGACACCGGCACGCCTTCAAATCCATGACCCAAATCTATCTTGACAACCAAGAATTATGGAATTTACAGCAATCGAGATTGCGGATTGATGCAAACCAAGCAAGTAGCTCAACGCAAACAACCCGCCGGTTGCACGTTTCCTGAGAACCATCAGTACATGGTGACAAGCACACCCGCAGTGCTTACGCGACTGGGGAATGAGGCAGCAACTGCCAGACCGACCCATACCCGCCCAACACAAAGTGCAATTCTTCCGGAACAACTACGTGATGGGAGCATTCCAACGAGAGGATTTCGAAGGACACACCTGCGTGCTCTGGTCTGAAGGAGGTATCGCGCACGCCCCCGATTGCCGTTGCCACAAAAAAGCGGAGCAGCCCCAATCCAAATTCTAACATGGAAACCTGGCGGGACAGGGTGCAGGGACGTTGTGAGGAATGGGCCGGAAACTTCATCAGAGAAAACGGGGGTGAGGCCGTATGGATAGACAACCTGCCCGGCCACGAAACCCTCTCCTCCGGCACATAGGCATAAACC
>TBL_comb47_HYPODRAFT_10007518_pt1 | contig 11401 bp, 8 predicted proteins | sample TroBogypolimnion_40_FD_10682 | JGI IMG/M metagenome (IMG submission 10682) | reverse complement strand
CAAAAACCACGATGTGTTCCTGGACAGGTGCCTGTATTTCTTCCAATGATATCATCCGCATGAATATAAAAAGTAAAAATAATCAATTTTTCTATCCATGGCATACCCCTCAATCCATTGAAAATTCTCAATTTTGCAGAAATTCTCCGGACCTATGCCTGTTTTCCTGTTTCATGATATCATCTTCGGTCCGGTTCGCAGCCGTCGATTGGGCCTTTCGCTTGGGATCAACCCCCTTCCAACACACGAAAAATACTGTACTTTCAATTGCATCTATTGTGAATGTGGCTGGACGAAAAAAATTCCCGGCGACATGGTTAGTCTTCCTTCGCGCATCCAGGTAAAGGAATTTCTTGAACAAAAGCTAAAGGAACTTGCGTTGGAAGAATACCTCCCGGATGCACTTACTTTTGCAGGAAACGGTGAACCTACATTGCATCCTGATTTTCCCGGGATTGTGGATGATACCCTTTCCTTACGCGATAAATATGCACCGGGTGCAAAAGTGACAGTTCTTTCAAATGCTTCGATGATCCATGATCAGAAGGTGTTTCAGGCTCTCCTGAAACTTGATAATAACATCCAGAAACTAGATTCGGGATCGGGGAAATTATTTCAGATGATCAATAACCCTGTTCAACCGGAAAGATTTGAAGAGATGATCCGGGACCTGAAGAAATTCAACGGGCAGGTGACCATTCAAAGTCTTTTCCTGAAAGGTTTTTACAAGGATCAGTCTGTTGATAATACGACAGGAGAAGAATTGACTGCATGGCTGAAACACATTGAATTCATCCGCCCGCAGATGGTGATGATCTATTCTCTCGACAGGGCAACACCGTCGCATCACCTGGTGAAAGTACCGATCACTGAGCTGGAAAAGATAGCGGAGAGAGTGAGAGAACTCAGGATAGAGGTGGCAGTGTATTGATTTATGATTAATCCTTTCAAATCGTCTTATCTTTATCAACTAATACCAGCATTCATAAAAAGTCAAACGTGCCTGACCTGCTGACCTATCCCCCGAAAATAATCCTGGCCTTTGGTGAATCCATCAACGGGAACCAGGAGATCACGGAATGGCTCATTCAAAACGGGTATCCTGAACTGGCCGCGTTATCTCATGCGATCCGGGGAAGTGATGAGGCTTTTTTGTGGCTGATGAAAAACAAATTCCTTGAACTTGCCGCTCTTGACAGCGCCATTGATGAAGATCCCAAAGCATTTGAATGGCTGGAAAAAAGCGGTTACCTGTTTCACATCGTTTTCGCCGAATGTTGCCGCGGGAAGAAGGAAGCCATTGAATGGATGGGTCAGAATAACCTGCAACCGCTCATCATGATTGCACGAAAGATAAAGCAATTAAGGGACAGCCAGACGTTTGACTACCACAAATTGCATTTCTGAAAAAGGATTATCCGCACTTTGAATACCCGCAGCTTTTACAGACGAGACACCCTTCCTGGTAAACAAGACCATTCTGGTCGCTGCATTTCGGGCAATTATGCTCTGCAGCCTGTGTTCCGTCGGGAATGAATTTTTTCAGTGCCCGTTCAACACCATTTTTCCAGGTATTGATCGTATCCACTTCAAAGTGAAGTTTCGAGATGATGTTAACAACGAATGGCAAGGGCATGCCGTGACGAAGAATTCCGGAGATCAGCTTGGCGTAGTTCCAGTATTCCTTGGTAAAGGAACGGCTCAGTCCTTCGATGGTGATCTTGTATCCCTGCTTGTCTTCAAACTGGAAGTCATACCGGGAATTGTCGCCGTCAAGTTTCACCTTGATGATCGATCCTTTCACAACCCATGAAGGAATCCAGAAGTCATCTGCAAGCCCGGTGAATATCTCGTATGGCCGGCCATTAAGCAAACCAACAACCGCGATCCATTTTTCATAATCATTCTGAAACCTGACAATCTCTGCCTCGAGCTTTTCAGGACGGGCAGGGGCTTTGGTTTCAATGAATTCGTTCACCTCTTTTTTCTGATCCTTCGAGCCGCTGCTTACGAGTACACCTGCCCGGCTGCCATCGCGGTAAACCGTCATTCCTTTGCAACCAACTTTCCACGCAGTTTCGTAGATGGAACCGATCATCTCTTCTTTCGTATCCGAAGGAACATTGACGGTAACGCTGATGGAATGATCGACCCATTTCTGGACAGCACCCTGCATCGTGACCTTGGCAACCCAGTCAATATCATTGGCCGTAGCTTTATAATAAGGAGATTTCCGGATGACATTCTTCAGCTCTTTCTCGTCCATTCTCGACACCTCATCCACATCGAGTCCCACCACCTCGAGCCAGTTGACGAATTTGTGATGGAAGACATGATATTCTTCCCATGTATCACCCACGTCATCCGTAAATGTGACCTTGGCGTGTTTGTCATTGGGATTCACTTTTCTCCGCCTCTTATAATTCACGGCAAAGACCGGCTCAAGACCTGACGTGGTCTGCGAGAGGATACTTACAGAACCGGTAGGAGCAATGGTGAGCAGCGCAACATTCCTGCGCCCGTCTCTTACCATATCTTCATACAGTTCAGGATTATTTTCCTTTATCCGAAGAATGAACGGATTATTTTTTTCACGTTCGGCACTGAAGACAGGAAACGGTCCTCTTTCTTTGGCCATGGTAACCGATGACCGGTAAGCCTCCAGCGTAAGCATTTTATGCACTTCGACCGAGAAGTCGATGGCTTCATCTGACCCGTAACGTGTGCCAAGTGCAGCAAGCATATCTCCCTCGGCAGTGATCCCGAACCCGGTTCTTCTTCCCTGGATGGCTTTCTCCCTGATGTTCATCCACAGGTTCCGTTCCCTTGATTTAATCTCGTCAATTTCAGGGTCAGACTCGATTTTCTTCAGGATGTTATCAACCTTTTCAAGTTCCAGGTCGATGATGTCATCCATCATTCGCTGGGCCTTGTGAACGTGTTCGGTGAATTTTTCAGAATCAAAGCTGGCGTCAGAAGTGAAGGGCTTGTCGACATAGCTGTAAAGGTTGATGGCCATCAGCCGGCAGCTGTCGTAGGCACACAGCGGGATTTCACCGCACGGGTTCGTCGAGATCGTCTTGAATCCAAGATCTGCATAGCAGTCGGGCAATGATTCCCGGATGATTGTATCCCAGAATAATATCCCGGGTTCGGCTGATTTCCATGCATTGTGAACGATCTTCTTCCAGAGGTCGCGTGCTTTTATCGTCTTCGAGAATTTCGGAATGGCAGCATCGATAGGGAATTGCTGGACAAAATCCGCATCGTTGATCGCGGCTTTCATGAATTCATCGGTGATCTTTACAGAGATGTTTGCACCGGTAACTTTTCCGGCTTCCAGCTTGGCGTCGATGAAATGCGCGGCATCCGGATGTTTGATCGAGATGCTCAGCATCAGCGCGCCTCTCCTGCCTTCCTGCGCAACTTCGCGCGTGGAATTGGAATATCGTTCCATGAAAGGAACAATCCCGGTTGATGTCAGTGCACTGTTCCTGACAAGGCTGTCTTTGGGACGAATATAGGAAAGGTCATGACCAACGCCGCCTCTTCTTTTCATCAGCTGGACCTGTTCTTCATCGGTCTTCATGATGGCACCATAGGAATCGGAGGATTCATCACTCCCGATAACAAAGCAGTTTGATAGTGATCCGATCTGGAAATTATTCCCGATTCCTGCCATGGGGCTGCCCTGCGGGATGATATACCTGAAATCCCTGATCAGTTCGAAGATCTCATCTTCACTCATGGGATTCGGATATTTTTTCTCAATCCGGGCTAATTCTTTTGCAATCCTGTGATGCATGTCATCCGGTGTCAGTTCATACAACTGACCGTCGGCATTCTTTAAGGCATATTTGTTAACCCAGACATTCGCTGCCAGGCTGTCTCCTTTGAAATAGGCAGTAGATTTTTCAATCGCTTCGGGAATCGTATAGATTTTCACCGGGGCCTTACCAGGATCCTTCTTACTGATATCTTCTGCTTCATTCTTCATTTCCGGCTCTTCTTTTTTTGCTCTTGGTCGCATTCTTTTAGTGAGTAAGTTCCCATAAAAATCGGGTTTCTTTTCCTGTTCTGTGTTAACGATTGAGGGCGTTTCCAAGTTAGAAAATTATTTTTATGTGATGAATATATAAATCGTTGAGGTTGTAGGCGGTACAAAAAAGAGAAGAGAACCTCTTTCATGAGGCAATATACAACGAGTTATCGCTGTCAATGCTATTATTTTATTAACATCGTGGTTGATAAATTTTAATGCTTTGACTTTAAAAAAAGTATGATGAAAGATTTGTTTAAAGTGAAAAAATGGTCCCTGGAATTTTGATCAGACCAAATAAATCGTTTACATTACTGACGAATCATTCCCCATGGGATCCAGGTTCCAGATCAGCTTTTTTCCGAATCCCAGGCGGTTATCGGTCATTTTGATGTGACCGGGCACCAGTCCCCACAGTTCGAGCTTTGCCATTCGTGCGATCGGGAATTTCCTCAGGTACCTCTTCTTAGCTTTCTTCAGTACATCGCCATGGGGTTTCACCAGGTTCCCCGAGAATTGTATTCCCCTGATCTTTCCGACCATCCCGGTCTCGAGCGCGATGGCGCCGGCCACCCTGAAATTCCCTGATTCCACGGCATCGCGTATATGCCGCGTGTCATCATCCGAAGTGAAAACAAACTGGTTCTCTTCTTCCAGGTAGACATAAAAGCAGGATGCACACCAGGGTTGCTGATCCCTGGCAACTGCAAGTGTCAGCACGTGATGTTCGTCAATAAATTCCAGGATCCGCGGGTCCATTTTCGTCATCTGAGAAGTTAAAAATCGAGGCTGAGTGACAGGTAATACACGGGTTTCCGGATGATGCCATCTTCAACTCCCCAGGCCATATCTCCCCTGAGGAAATACCCGAAAATGCGCGACCGCAGCCCGAATCCGATTCCTTCAACAATGGGTTCTTTCATCATCTGGACCTTTATTGCCAAAGGACCTGTATTAATATAAGAAGTAAAAAGCTGGTTGTTCTCAGAATAGGGACTGAGACCGGTCCATGCTGTTCCGAGGTCACCAAAACCGACCGCCTGGAAGTTGTTCAGGAAATCGGAACGGATGGGGCGATTGTAAAAATACCGGAATACCGGGACACGGACTTCCGCATTGACGACAAAAAAACTATTCCCGTTCCGGATATTCTGATCAAATCCGCGCATGTTGGTGGCAATGCTCTGGAACGCGTAATTCTGGTCGGTTGCAACAGAGGTCGTGTTGTTGAAAGTCGGGAACAGCCAGTTATCGACGCCTCCCATATAATAGATGAGTTTGTTGGTGCCAAATGAAGTACTGGCTGCGAAGCGGAGTGCAAGGATCATCGAGCGGTGGATCTTCATATAATGACGAAAGTCGGCTCCGAGAACAACGATGTTGTTTTCTCTTGCATTGAGCATCTGATAGTACTCACCAAAAATTTTATAGCGCGTCCCGTTATAAAGGTTCAGCCCGACATTCCGCGTGTTATCGTACGTCAGCTCACCCTTGATGCTTCCCCAGAATTTATCGACATCCGGTTGCTGCAGGTTTGGCTGGTCAGTCGAGAGATAGACCGCCCTGTCGTACCGGAACGTTGCAGTCCCTTTGATGTTGAATACCGGAGTGAACGGGTAGGTCAGGATGTAATACAGCTCATGTATGCGGTGGCGGATGTAAGAATAATATCCGGTTTCCTCGATCGACTGCCGGTGAAAGATGATCTGCTGATCAAGCCTTCGTCGCTGGTTTGTGTAACTGAGCAGGTATTCATTATTGACCAGGTTGAAATTGAGACGGACGCCTCCCGTGATTCTGTAATTCTCCATGAGGTCTGTAATCCCTACCATGAGCAGCGCATTGAGCCCGGGATTGATGAAGATCGCCTCCTTTGCCCCGGTAAATGGCTGATACGCTGAATTCAGGTAATTGAAGTCAATCTGCGTTACCATCTGGTCAATGGAATATTCCACGTAATAGTTCAGGGGCTTTGCATTCTGGTACTTATTTACAGTGTCTTTTGCTGCCCGGTTTCCCATCCCGCCCCGAATCCCGGCTGTCGTATCAGCGGCTGCGAGATGCAGGGTGTCTCCCGGCAACCTTCCCGGCGGGATCATGCCTTTCCCGTTCCGGGGATTCTCCGCCGGCTGCCCGCTCTGCATGACGGTTGTAAAATGTTTCTTCTTTGACCGGTGGATCAGCTCCTGCATATTTTTTGAAGAATCCGGAACTGCTGACGGTGCTTCAGGATTGGCCAGGCGGATCTCTGAATTCTCGTAAAAAGTATTGGTCAGGGTTGATGATGGAACATGCCTGGCCTCGATCTTGTCAATTGTAAGCAGTTCATACTTTTTGTTCCTGTAAACCACCTGCCCGATCCGTGTGCTGTTTGGATTCATGTCCTGTTCGAGGATGTTCCTTGAATAATTTGTAATGGGAACGGCATGGGTGAAATACCGGTAATGGGTTGCTGTATCAATGTAGGAGATGGAACTGTCGAAACGCGCCAGGTACCGGTTATAGACTCCATTCTGATCACTCAGATAGGAGAAATAATGATCATCATAAGGCATGGGTTGAATCTCATTCGCCAGCGCTGTATTGGTTATCCGCTTCAGAACATTTTTCTTCCCGGCATAATCGTAAAGAAACAAATCCGTAGTAAAATGCCGCTGATTGACCCTTACTTTTTCATTGAACCGGATGGTATCGCCCGGACGGTTGGAACTGAAAATGATCGACCGGGAATGGAAGATGAACCGGGGATTCAGGTCATCGTAGATGTCATTGGTGACCTGGAGATACGAGCCGGCAATGATGTTATAGACAAAAATATCGCTTTGCCCTTTCCTGACGGCCGAAAAGACCATCAGTGTTCCATCCTCGGAATAAGAAACATCAAGGATCTTGTCAAAGTCAGGAAGGACGCGTTTTTCGAGACTTTTATCGGTCACTGAATAAAAATAAAGATAGACCTCACCTTTCCGTTCGGTGATGATAGCCAGCATTTTTCCGCCGGGATGCCAGGCCAGCAAAGGAAAGGAGTAATCGGGTTTGTCTTCGATCCGGTAACCACCGCGGTAGATCTTTTTTGTTTTTCCTGTTTCAAGATTCTTTAAATAGATCTTGTGAATCCCAAGCTCATGCGTGCACCAGGCGGCATACTTGTCATCCGGGCTGATCCTGAGCTGCCTGTAAACTTTTTCTTTATCGGGCTTTTTCACCAGTGCAGATCCCTCGGGCGTTGACCTTGAAGCATCGTCATTTTCATAAATTCCTTTATAAAAGGCGAGCCATTCAGATACCAGGTTGTTGAAGGATGTTCCGAGCACGTAAAGGAATCCCTTTTCCACATTCCGGCTCAGCCGTGCCATATAAACAATATTCGGGATCGAGGATTCACCATATTTCAGGGCGATGTAATTCCACAGGGAACGACCGGCATTGGCGGCTTCCAGTCCCGACAGGCGGTTAAATTTCAGGTACTTTCCATGAAGGATATCGTCCTTGACCGTATTGTCGATCTCCGTATTCCATTTTTGCGAGATATAGGTGATCAAGCCATTCATGTACCATTCAGGCATGTTGAAGATGGTATTGTTCTTGATCTGTGCGCCGATCCCGGTCCCGTAAATCATCTCATTCAGGATCACCGTCACGATTCCCGCCCGGATCTGCTGCTCAAGATGATTGTAGTTTCCATCAAAATAAAGCATGACTTTTCCCCCGACAATGCGCGTTACACCACCTGTATTGTAGCTGTCCCAGTCACCCGTGAGCCCGATGTTGCTTTGCTTGAGATCACTGAGGTTGTTGAAGATGATGAACTGTACTTTCTCTTCCAGCGTCGACTGCAGATCAGTTTCAATCTCCTTGATGTGTTTGTCGGCATATTCCGCGGTATAGGTCGCAAGTTCCTTGCCGTTCAGGTAGAAATAGGTATCGAACTTGTCGTACCTGAAATAGGTCCACAAAAAGTCGGTAAACTGAACGCGGTTCTTCCCGAAGGTCAACTGTGAACCGTTGTAAAACTGTGCCCGGATTATAAGAGGAGAAGAAAGCATGACCAGTGCCAAAAGGATCGCTTTTGCTAAATGCCTGGGTATTTTACAAACTCCGGCACGGATCATAGTTTTGAGGCAAAAATGGATAAAAAAAGAACCCCGCTAAGATAAGATTATTTTAAATGTCAGCATCAGGAATGATCAATTTCATACCTTTGTGCACCTTTGAAAACCAACGCATTCATTCATACTTTGCTCATGGGAACGATAAAAAAATTCATTTTCAATGCTTTTCAGGTAAACACCTATTTGCTTTACGATGAATCTCTTGAATGCATCATCATTGATGCTGCCTGTTATGAGGAAAATGAAAAGAAAGAACTCCGTGATTACATCGAGAAGCATAAACTTCACCTGGTAAGAAATATCAACACCCATTGCCACATCGACCACATCCTGGGAAATCAGTTCATTGCTGAGACTTATGGAATCCTTCCCGAATATCACGAGGAGTCGGTGCCGTTTTTTCTTACCGCAAAGGAGATCGGCCGTTCATTCGGATATGAAGTAGGAATAATCCCCGATCCGGAAGGTTTCATCGACAGCGCGACCGTCATATCCTATGGAAAAAATACACTGAGTGTATTTTATACTCCGGGTCATGCAGCCGGAAGCGTTTGCCTTTACAACAAGGACAAGAGTTTCGTAATTACAGGTGATGTTTTGTTTAAGGATACAATTGGCCGTACGGATCTTCCGTCAGGCAATTTCGACCTGCTGATGAAAAGTATCCGTGAGAAATTGTTTACACTGCCGGATGATACGGTTGTTTATCCTGGTCACGGCCCCGAGTCATCGATTGGCTATGAAAAGGAGAACAATCAGTTTATTCGTTAAAACGGAATGCTTTTTAGGACAGGATCATGCATTAACTCCCAACACTCAAAAGGACCATGAAAAGACCAAAGAATTTCCTGATCATCCGCTTCAGTTCGATTGGAGACATCGTACTGACAACACCCTTGCTTCGGTGTATCAAGGAGCAGGTTCCAAAGTCGGAAATCTATTACCTTACCAAGAAACAGTTCGGGCCGATCCTTGAAGCCAGTCCATACATTGATCATATCTGGCTTTATGAGCATAATTTCAAGGATCTCATCCCCCTGATCAAATCCCAGAATATCCACTTCATTGTTGATCTTCACAATAACTACAGGTCCAATTTTGTCAAGAAACAATTTACATTACCCAATGCCACTTTCCCAAAGCTGAACATTCAGAAGTGGGTCAGGGTCAACCTGAAGCTTAATTTCCTGCCGGAGATTCACATTGTCGAAAGGTACTTTGAGGCGCTCCAGGGGATGCACGTAAAGAACGACGGGAAAGGGCTTGATTATTTTATTCCGGAGAAGGATGAAGTTTCGCTGGATACATTACCACCTGAATTTCAGAAAGGATATATTGCATTTGCCATCGGCGGAAAGCACAATACAAAGATCCTCCCCGCAGATAAAGTTGCAATGATCTGCAACGGGCTTACCAAACCCTTGGTATTGCTGGGCGGTCATGAGGATGTTGAACGCGGAAAAGAAATTACAAAGGCATGCAAAACCAACGTACTGGATGGCTGCGGGAAATACAATATCAATCAAAGTGCATCACTGGTAAGGCAGGCAGACAAGGTCATCTCGAATGATACCGGCCTGATGCACATTGCCGCTGCTTTTAAGAAACCGGTCATTTCTGTCTGGGGCAGCACGATCCCTGCTTTCGGGATGACGCCCTACTTCCCGGAAAGCGAACAAAACCTTTCACAGGTCTTCGAAGTGAAGAAACTTTCGTGCCGTCCTTGCAGCAAGATCGGGTTTGAGAAGTGTCCGAAGGGTCATTTCCGCTGCATGAACGATCAGGACATCGACGGAATTATCAAATCCCTGAATGCACCTTTGGAATCCAGATGATCTTCGCAGATACACATACGCACCTCTATGCAGGGGAATTTGATCCGGATCGCGATGAGGTTGTGAAGAAAGCTATTGATGCCGGGGTAAAATATCTTTTTCTCCCGGGCATTGACATTGAATATTTTCCGCGGATGGTGGAGTTATGCCAGGGCCATCCTGAACATTGTTTCCCGATGATCGGGCTGCATCCGACATCTGTAAAGGCGAATTATATGGATGAGCTGGACTTTATAAAGGATCAGCTTGAACTGAATGAAACCAGGTTCCTTGCGATCGGAGAGGTGGGTATGGATCTTTACTGGGACAAGACTTTTTCTGCTGAACAGGCCGTTGCACTGAATGAACAGGCAGATCTTGCGCTTCAGTATAACCTGCCGCTGGTGATCCATACCCGAAACTCATTCGATGAAGTTATCGCTATTCTTGAGAAGAAGAAACAGCCTGCACTAACCGGTATTTTTCATTGTTTCGGCGGATCGGTTTCACAGGCAAGGCAGGCGATTGACCTTAATTTTTCCCTCGGGATCGGGGGGATCATTACTTACAAGAATTCGGGATTGCAGAAGGTCGTTGAAGAAATCGGCCTGGAGCATCTGGTGCTGGAAACAGATTCTCCATGGCTCACGCCGGCACCTTTCCGCGGACAGCGTAACGACAGCTCCTACATCCCGCTGATCGCGGAGAAGATTGCCGAGATCAAAAAGGTCCCGCTGAAGGAAGTTGCTGAGATTACTACGAAAAACGCTTTAAAACTCTTTAACCTTGATGGTGATTGATTTTTTCACCACTTAGGCACTGAGAGCACTTAGTCACACTTAGAAATCTGATGTGAAAACAATATTCTAAAAAATATTTATTCTCAGTGTTTCTTAGTGACCTAAGTGCCTTGGTGGTATTATTCATTTCAATTTATTTTTTACAATGCAAAGCAAGACCTCAATCCTCATCATCTATACCGGCGGTACGATCGGGATGATCCAGGACCCGAAGACCGGGATCCTGAAGCCGCTTGCTTTTGATAATATCTACAGGTATCTCCCGGTACTTGAGAACTTCGACTACAACTTTGAGTTTTATACATTCGATCCCTTGCTGGATTCATCAAACATGCATCCCTCGTTCTGGATTGAACTTGCCTCGCTCATCGAGAAGAATTATGAATTGTTTGATGGCTTTGTCGTGCTGCATGGTTCCGATACCATGGCATATACGGCATCGGCACTGAGTTTCATGCTCGAGAACCTGAACAAACCCGTGATCTTTACCGGTTCGCAGTTGCCGATTGGGAAAGTCCGGACGGATGGCCGTGAGAACCTGATCAACTCCATCGAGATTGCAGCAGCCAAGGTTGAGGACACACCGCTGGTTCCCGAAGTCGCCATCTGTTTTGAGAATAAGCTATTCCGCGGAAA
>TBL_comb47_HYPODRAFT_10007516_pt1 | contig 11405 bp, 3 predicted proteins | sample TroBogypolimnion_40_FD_10682 | JGI IMG/M metagenome (IMG submission 10682) | reverse complement strand
TGTTCCGATCTTTCGCCATGGCTTGTTTGAATTCCGTCGCGGCCTCCGCGAGCCGGTCTTGCTCCAGATAAAGAGCGCCCAATTCAAGGCGGGCACCCTCGTTCTGCGGATGGGACTCCAATGCCTTGTGCAACGCCGCCTCGGCCTCCGGCCAGCGCCCCTGCCTGCGATAAATCTTTCCCAACTCATAATGCGCCCAGCCATTGTTCCGATCGATGGCTATGGCTTTTTCAAACTCCACCGCAGCCGCCACGAGCCCACCTTGATCTTGATAAAGAACGCCCAATTCCACGCGGGCGCAGCCGTTCTCGGGCTCGAGTTCCAACGCTTTCTTCAATGCCGCCTCGGCGTTCACCGCTCGCCCTTGCTTGCGGTAGACCCGTCCCAGCTGGCAATGCACCCAGCCGTTCTGTGGTTCCAGCTCCAGCGCCTTCTGCAATGCCGCCTCGGCCTCAGGCAGTCGCCCCTCGCTGCGGCAGACTTCCCCTAAATTCAAATAGGCCCCGGCATCCCGCGGATTCATGCAGCAGTCTCGAAGAGCTCGGCTAGTTCGGGGAAGACCTCGCGGCAGTCTTCCCCGCGCAGCCGGTCCAGGCGGCGCGTCATGGCCACGAACCCAGGCAGCAGCTCGCTGCGATCCTGTGCCGCCATGAAGCGCGCCGCGGCCGCAAAATCGCGCGCCGCCGCCCCGTCGGCATCCAAGAACAACTCTTGATGCCCACGGAATGACGCCAGAACTCGGCTCTTCAACGCCGGCGGCAGAACCTGTACGCTATACATCGCAGGGGACACGAGCATATTGAGCGCAAACTCATCGCGTCCGATGTACCCCTTCGCGACCCATTCCCGATGAAAATCAGGCAGATGCAACGCATTGAATATGCTGAGGGTCGCCGAGATCGTGAATGCGACATTAGGGCACCGGCGCAGCAGCTCCTCCCGATTGGCCTCCACCGCCTCCCAACATAAACCCTTCCTCAGGTATTCGCCCCGCCGGCTGGAGCCGTCGAGACTCGCGGCAATCCTCACATTGCGGAAGCGCGACCACAGGTCGAGCACGTCCCGCCCCTGGAACCGCAGAGTCGAGAAGTTTGACATATAGGTCAAGCGCACATCTGTGAGGCCGCGTGCGAGGAGGAAATCCAATATCCGGTAGTGTTCCTCCATGATGAGCGGTTCCCCGCCTACGAAGAGAATCTCTTCAGGCCCCTCTTCCAGCAGCGGCTGCAGTTGGCGCCACAGCGCGTCCCAATCGTCATAAGACTTGCGTATGCACCCCTCGTTCGGCAAGCCCAGCGCCCGGGCATCCGCCGCCCAAGCGCTGCTTTGCATCGTATCGCATGTCCGGCAGCGCAGATTGCAGACGTTGGAGAAACGGATGTCGAGAAGAGGCACCGGGAGCCGCGGCAGCGTCCCGTCCGGAGCGGTCAGCCGCGCGCGGCCGCGATGGCGGCCCAACTCGATGTTGCTTCTTTGCCGCGTGCTACACAGTCCCGACCTTTCGTCTCCATAACATCTCCAGCATCCCGCCACCGGGCGCCCCTTCATCATGTTTAAACGCAGAGCCTTCATGCTCGGAGAGTTCCACAGCTCAGCAAGCGATGACGAGCGGGCATTCCCCAGAGGCGGCCCGCTCCAGGCGCAGCAGGGGCGGAACAAACCGTCAGCGCGGATATGCAAGTTCGTCCAAGGCAGTAGGCAGAACACCCGCTCCTGCGTCGGCTCCTTGGCGCTGTAGCCGACAGCCCTGTCCCGGTCCAAACGATCCAGCCATTCAGTGCAGGCGAAGGAACTCTTCGGGCTTATCGCCAAGGCTTTGGCCAGAGCCGCCTCAGCCTCGGCCGATCGCCCCTGGCCGCGATAGACGGCCCATAAACCGATATAGGCACCATCGTTGCGCGGAGCCAAGGCGACGACTCTTTGGAACTCCGCCTCGCCCTCGGCCCGGTGGCCTTGACGGAGATGGATATTCCCCAAACAGAGATGGGCGCAGACATTATGCGGATCGATGGCTATGGCCTTCCAACACGCCGTCTCAGCCTCAGAAAATCTCTCTTGATCTCTGCAAAGATCGGCCAACTCCATGCAGGTGTCAACGTTATGAGGGTCGATCTTCAGCGCTTTGTTAAATGCCACCTCAGCTTCAGAAGGCCGGCTCTGTCTACGGTAGAATCGCCCTAGCTGGCGAAGTGCCCGGACATTATCCGGGGTTGTGGCTACGGATTTTTCAAACTCCGCCTCGGCCTGCATGAATTTACTCTGGTCTTCGTAAAGAACGCCCAATGCGATGCGGACGCAACCGTTCTGCGGATCGAGTTCCAGCGCCTTCCTCAACACCTCTTCAGCCTTGGGCCATTGGCCCTGTTTGTGGTAGATTCGTCCCAGCTGGCAATGAGCCCCGCTATTGCTCCGATCCATGGCTATGACTTTTTCGAATTCCCCTTCGGCCTCAGAAAGTCTGTCTTGCTCCAGGTAAAGAGCTCCCAGCTCCATTCGGGCGCCGACGTTCTGGGGGGTGATCTCCAGCGCCTTGTTCAGCGCCGCCTCGGACTCAGAGAACTGTCCCTGCCCACGGTAGATGCTCCCGAGCTGGCAATGTGCCAAGCCATTGTTCTGATCTATGGTTATGGCTTTCTTAAACGCCTCCACCGCCTCCAAAAATCTGTCTTGACCTTGACAAAGAACGCCCAGTTCGAACTGGGCCCAACCGTCCCGTGGATCGAGTTCCAGCGCCTTGTGCAATGCCACCTCGGAATCAGACAACCGCCCCTGCCTGCGGTATATCCGTCCCAGCTGGCAATAAGCCCAGCTATTATTGTTTTGATTCTTGGTGATGGCTTTCTCAAACTCCGCCGCGGCATCAGAGAATCTCTCTTGCTCCATGTAAAGGATGCCCAATTCGAGGCGGGCACCCTCGTTCTGAGGGTCGATCCCCAGTGCCTTGCGCAATGCCGCCTCGGCCTCGGGAAACCGCCTCTCGCTGCGGCAGACTTTCCCCAAATTCAAATAGGCCCCGGCATCCCGCGGATTCATGCAGCAGTCTCGAAGAGCTCGGCTAGTTCGGGGAAGACCTCGCGGCAGTCTTCCCCGCGCCGCTGGTCCAGGCGACGCGTCATGGCTACGAACTCAGGCAATAGCTCGCTGCGATCCTGCGCTTCCATAAAGCGCACCGCAGCCGCGAAATCATCTGCCGGCAGCCCGCCGACGTCCAAGAACGACTCGCGATGCCTCCGGTATGACTCCAAGACCCGCGCCTTCCACGCCGCCGGCAGGATCTGCATGGAATATATCGAGGGGGATACAAGCATATTGATCGCGAACGCATTGCGGTCGACATATCCTTTCTCGACCCATTCCTGGTGAAAATCAGGCAGATGCAGCGCGTTGAAGATGCTGAGGGTCGCCGAGATCCCAAAAGAGACATCCGGGCACCGGCGCAGCATCTCCTCCCGGTTAGCCACCACCGCGTCCCAGCTCAGCCCCTTTCTGAGATATTCGCCGCGCCGGCCAGAGCCATCGAGACTGGCGACGATCTTGACATTGCGAAAGCGGGACCACAGGTCGATCATGTCGCGCCCCTGGAACCGCAGAGTCGAGAAATTCGTGATGTAGTTCAGGTACACATCCCGGAGGCCGCGCGCAAGGAGGAAATCCAAGATTTGGTAGTGCTCCTCCATGATGAGCGGTTCTCCTCCCGCAAAGACGATCTCTTCGAGCCCCCCCTCCAGCAGCGGCTGCAGTTGGCGCCACAGGATGTCCCAATCGTCATAGGACCTGCGTGTGCTCACCTCACCATGTGGCAAACCCAGCGCACGAGTATCAGCCATCCACGCACTGCTTTGCGTCGTATCACAGGTCCGACAGCGCAGATTGCAGACATTGGAGAAGCGGATGTCGAGAAAAGGCACCGGAAGCCGCGGCAACGTCCCGTCCGGTGCGGTCAGCCGCTCGCGGTCGCGGTGGCGGTCCAAGTCGATAGTCTTTCTTCGCCGCATGCTCCAAAACCCCGACCGCTCGATCTCGTAGCATCTCCAACATCCCGCCACCGGACGTCCGTTCATCATATCCGAACGCAAAGCCTTCATGCCCGAAGAGTTCCACAGCTCATCGATCGATAACGAGCGGGCATCCCCCATGGGCGGCCCGTCCCACATGCAGCAAGGACGGGCGAAGCCGTCGGTACGGACATGGAGATGCGTCCAAGGCAGTAGGCAGAACACCCGTTCCCGTGTCGGCGCCGCCTTGGCGTCGCTCGGCAGGCCTGGCGCAGATGACGCGCCCATTCCGACGGAAGCCGCGCGGCCCGGCGCGCCGATGGCCTGATCCCGGTCCAGGCGCTCCAGCAATTCGGTGCAGGCGTAGGCGCTGCTCGGATTTATCGCCATGGCCTTGCCCAGAACCGCCTCGGCCTCCGCTGAGCGCCCTTGACCGCGACAGATCGCCCATAGGCCGATATAAGCGCCGTCATTGCGCGCATCCAGTTCCGAGACTTTCCGGAACTCCGCCTCGGCCTCGGGCCAACGGCCCTGGCGGAGATGGATATGTCCCAAATTCAGATGAGCGCCGACATGATGCGGTTCGACGGCGATGGCCTTTTCAAACTCAGCCGCGGCCTCCAGCCTCCGACCGCGGCTGACCTGGATTCTCCCCAGATGGAAATGCGCCCGGCTGCTGCGCGGATTGATGGCGAGCGCCTTTTGGAACTCCGTCTCGGCCTGTAGCAATCCATTCCGCGCTTCATAAAGAATGCCCAACTCGATGCAAGCGCCGTCGTTGCAGGGGTCGATCTCCAGCGCCTTGTTCAGCGCCGTCTCGGCATCGGCCGAACGCCCCTGCCTGCGGTAGATCCGCCCCAGCTGGCAATGCGCCCAGCTGTTGTTCCGATCTATCGCCAAGGCCGTCTCAGATTCCGCCACGGCCTCCGTGATCCTGCCTTGCTCTTCGTAAAGAGCGCCCAACTCGATGCGGGCACAGCCGTTCCGAGGGTCAAGGTCCCGAGCCCTGATCAAAGCCGCTTCAGCCTCGGAGGTGCGCCCCTGCCTGCGGTAGATCATTCCTAGCTGGCAATGCACCTCGCCATTGTTCCGATCCAGGAATATCGCTTGTTCAAACTCCGCCGCGGCTTCCGGGAATCTGTCTTGACCTAGGAACAGAGAGCCCAATTCGATATGGGCGCTCTCGCTCTGTGGGTCGAGCGCCAGAGCCTTACGCAACGCCGTTTCAGCTTCAGGCCAGCGCCCCTGCCTGCGGTAAATCCGACCAAGCTGGCAATGAACCCAGCCATTATCCCGATCTATGGCTACGGCGTTCTCAAACTCCGCCGCGGCCCGCATGAGGCTATTTCGGTCTCCATATAGAGCGCCCAATTCGATGTGCGCGCAAGCGTTCTGCGGGTCGAGCTCCAACGCCTTGACCAACGCCGCCTCGGCCTCAGCGGATCTCCCTTGCCTGCGGTAGATCCGCCCGAGCTGGCAATGAGCCAAGCCATTGTTTCGATCGACAGCTATGGCTTTCTCAAACTCCGCCGCGGCTTCCGGGAATCTGTCTTGGCCCAGGAAAAGAGCGCCCAGCTCGGTGCGCGCGCAGTCGTTGCACGCGTCGAGCTCAAGCGCCTGGCGCAACGCTGCCTCAGCCTCAGAGGATCGCCCGCGCCCGCGGTAGAATCGACCCAGCTGATAATAAGCCCCGCCATTGTTCGGATTTATGGCTATGGCCTTTTCAAACTGCGACGCAGCCTCCACGGATCGGCGTTGATCCAGGTATAGAACGCCCAATTCGATGTGCGCACAGTCGCTTTTGGCGTCGAGCCCCAGGGCCTTTTGCAATGCCGCCTCGGCTTCAGACGATCGCCCCTGCCTGCGGTAGGCTCGTCCCAGCTGGCACTGAGCCCAGCCATTGCTCCGATCGACAGCTATGGCTTTCTCAAACTCCGCCACGGCCTCTGCGAATCTTTCCTGATCCATATAAAGAGTGCCCAATTCCAGGTGCGCCCAGCCGTTTTGTGGATCAAGTTCCAGCGCCTTGCGCAATGCCGCCTCGGCCTCGGGCCAGCGCCCCTGGCCGCGGCACGATTTCCCGAGTTCAAAATATTCCCCGGCATCCCGTGGATTCATGCAGCGGCCTCGAATAGCGCGGCCAGTTCGGGGAAGACCTCGCGGCAGTCTTCCCCGCGCAGCCGGTCCAGGCGGCGCGTCATGGCCAGGAACCTCGGCAGCAGTTCGCTGCGGTCCTGCGCCTCCAGGAATCTCGTCGCGGCGGCATAATCGAGCGCCGCCGCCCCGTCGGCATCCAGGAAAGACTCTTGATGCCGCCGGTATGACTCCAGAACCAGCTCCTTGAGCGCCCGCGGCAAAACCTGGATGCAATACATCTCAGGAGTCATGAGCACATTCAGCCTGAAGGCGTTGCGCTGGATAAGCCCCCTCTCCGCCCATTCGCGATGGAATTCGGGCAGATGCAGCGCGTTGAAGATGCTGAGGGTCGCCGAGATCGAGAACAAGACATCCGGACACCGGCGCAGCATCTCCTCCCGGTTGGCCACTGCCGCCTCCCAACGCAGGCCCTTCCTCAAGTATTCGCCCCGCCGGCCGGAGCCGTCGAGGCTGGCGACGACCTTGACATCGCGGAAACGGGACCAAAGGTCGATCACATCGCGCCCCTGGAAGCGCAGAGTCGAGAAGTTCGTGATATAGTTCAAGCACACATCCGTGCGGCCGCGCGACAGAAGGAAATCCAATATCCGGTAGTGCTCCTCCATGACAAGCGGTTCTCCGCCTGCGAAGACGATCTCTTCGAGCCCTTCTTCCAGCAGCGGCTGCAGCTGGCGCCACAGCGTGTCCCAATCGTCATAAGGCTTCAGTATGGGCTCGCCCTGGACCGGCAAACCCAGCGCCTCGGCATCCGCCGCCCAGGCACTGCTTTGCGTCGGATCGCATGTGCGGCAGCGCAGGTTGCAGACGTTTGAAAAGCGGATCTCAAGAAAAGGCACTGGCAGCCGCGGCAGCGTCCCATCCGGCTCGGTCAGGCGCTCACGGCCGCGATGGCGGTCCAACTCGACGTTCTTTTTTTGCCGCATGCTCCAGAAGCCCGACCGTTCACTCTCGTAGCATCTTGCGCACCCTGTCACTGGACGCCCGCTCATCAGGTCCGAACGCAGGGCCTTCAGGATCGGAGAGTTCCACAACTCCGCGAGGGAGGACGAGCGGGCATCCCCCAGCAGCGGCCCGCTCCAGGCGCAGCAGGGGCGCGCGGAGCCGTCGGCGCGGACATGCAAGTGCGTCCAAGGCAGCAGGCAGAAAACACGCTCCCGCGGTGAATCCACGACGCCGGCCTGATTCCGGTCCAGGCACTCCCGCAATTCGGCGCAGCCGGAGGCGCTCCTCGGGTCTATAGCCAAGGCCTTGGCCAAGGCCGCCTTAGCCTCGGCCGAGCGCCCCTGGCCACGATAGACAGCCCATAAACCGACATAGGCGCCGTCATTGCGAGGAGCCAGGTCTGCGACTATTCGGAACTCCGCCTCGGCCTCGGGCCATCGTCCCCGGCGGAGATGGACATGCCCCAAATAGAAATGCGCGCCGACATTATGTGAATCGAAGGCTATGGCCTTTTTAAATTCCGCCTCGGCCTCCAGCCTCCGGCCGCAGTGGCCATGGATTCTCCCCAGATGGAAATGCGCGCCGCTGCTGCGCGGATTGATGGCTAGCGCCTTTTGAAATTCCGCCTCGGCCTGCATGATTTCATTGCGAGCTTCGCAAAGGATGCCCAACTCGACGCAAGCGCCGTCGTTGCAAGGGTCGAGCTCCAGCGCCTTGCGCAGCGCCGCCTCGGCCTCGGACGACCGCCCCTGCCTGCGATAGATCCCCCCTAGCTGGCCATGCGCCCAGCCATTCTTCCGATCGATGGCAATGGCTTTTTCAAATCCCGCCGCGGCCTCTGTTAATCTGTCTTGCTCTTGGTAAAGAGCGCTCAATTCGATACAGGCACAGCCGTCTTGTGGATCAAGCTCCAGCGCCTTCTTCAAGGCCACTTCCGCCTCAGACGACCGTCCCTGCCTGCGGTGGACGCGCCCCAATTGGGAATAAACCCAGCCATTGTTCCGGTCCAGGGCGATGGCTTGTTCGAACTCCGCTGCGGCCCTCACGAATCCGCCTTGATCTTGGTAAATAATACCCAACTCAATGTGGGCCCAACTATTCTGGGGATCTGCCTCCAAGGCCTTCTGCAATGAAGCCTCAGCCTCATGCGGCCGCCCCTGCCTGCGATAGACCTTCCCTAGCTGGCAATGGGCACAGCCATTGTTCCGATCCGAGGCTATCACTTTTTCAAACTCCGCTGCGGCCTCTGCGAGTTTGTCTTGATCCAGGAAAAGAGTGCCCAATTCGAGGTGGGCCCAGCCATTCTGCAAATTCAGCTCCAAGGCCTTTCGCAATAATGCTTCTGCCTCAGGCCAGCGCCCCTGCCTGCGATATATCTTTCCTAGCTGGCAGTGAGCCCAGTCATTCTCTCGCTCCATGACCATGGCCTTTTCAAATTCTGCTGCGGCATCCAGGAGCCTGTCTTGATCCAAGTAAAGAGTGCCCAATTCCAAGCGCGCCGAGCCGTTCTGCGCATCAAACTCCAGCGCCTTCTGCAATGCCATTTCGGCCTCGGGCCAGCGGCCCTCGCTACGGCAGATCTTTCCTAAATCCAAATAGGCTCCGGCATCCCGCGGATTCATTCCGCGGCCTCGAACAGCTCGGCAAGTTCGGGAAACACTTCTCGGCAGTCTTCCCCGCGCAGCCGGTCCAGGCGCCGCGTCATCGCCACGAACCCGGGCAGCAGTTCGCTGCAATCCTGCGCCTGCAACGAGCGCGCCGCCCCCGCGAAATCCCGCGCCGCCGCCCCGCCCGCATCCAGGAACGATTCTTGATGCCGCCGGTATGACTCCAGAACCCGCTCCTTCAGCGCCGCCGGCAGGACCTGCATGCGGTATATCGCAGGGGCCGTCAGCATGTTGAGCACGAACGCGTTGCGTCTGAGGTACCCCTTCTCGACCCATTCCCGGTGGAAATCAGGAAGATGCAGCGCGTTGAAGATGCTCAGAGTCGCATAGATCGAGAACGCGACATCCGGACACCGGCGCAGCATCTCCTCCCGGTTGGCCACCACCGCGTCCCAACGCAACCCCTTCCTCATGTACTCGCCCCGCCGGCCGGACCCGTCGAGACTGGCGTAGACCCTCACCTTGCGGAAGCGCGACCACAGGTCGATCACGTCCCGGCCCTGGTGCCGTAAAGTGGAGAAATTCGTGTTGTAGCGCAAGCTCACATCCGTGAGGCCGCGCGCAATGAGAAAATCCAGTATGCGGTAGTGCTCCTCCATGATAAGCGGTTCCCCGCCCGCGAAGCGGATCTCCTCAACCCCCGCCTCCAGCACCGGCTGCAGCTGGCGCCACAGCGCATCCCAATCGTCATAAGGCTTCTGTATGGGCCCGCCCTCGGCCGGCAAGCCCAGCGCCCGGGCATCCGCCATCCAAGCGTTGCTTTGTGACGCATCGCATATCCGGCAGCGCAGATTGCAGACATTGGAGAAGCGGATCTCGAGCAATGGCATCGGGAGCTGCGGCAGCATCCCGTCCGGTGCCGTCAACGGCACGCGGCCGCGATGGCGGTCTAAGTCGACGTTATTTATTTGCCGCATGCTCCTGGAACCCGACCGCTCGTCCTTGTAGCATCGCCAGCATCCCGCCACCGGGCGCCCGCTCATCATGTCCGAGCGCAGAGCCTTCAAGCCCGGAGAATTCCACTGTTCGGCAATCGACGACGAACGGACATTCCCCAGAGGCGGACCGTCCCAGACACAGCAAGGGCGCAAGGAGCCGTCCGTGAGGATATGCAAGTGCGTCCAGGGCAGCAGGCAGAACACCCGCTCCCGCATCGCATCGGCCGTGCCGGCCCGCGCCGTCAGGTCTCCCGTGGCGCCATCCCGATCAATGCGATCCAGCAATTCAGTGCAGGCGAAGGCATTCCTCGGGTTTATCTCCAAAGCCTGGGCCAGAGCCGTCTCCGCCTCGCCCGTTCGCCCCTGGGCGCGATAGACGGCCCACAGACCGACCTGGGCTCCGTCATTGCGGGGATTTAAGATGACGGCTTTTTGAAACTCAGCCTCGGCCTTGGCCCATTGCCCCCGGCGCAGATGAATATGCCCCAAATAAAGATGCGCGCCGGCATTGTCCGGATCAATGGCTACGGCTTCTTCAAATTCCACCGCAGCCTCCGAAAATCTGTCTTGGTCTTGGTAAAGGACCCCCAACTCAAGACGGGCCAAGCCGTTCTGCGGGTCCAGCTTAAGCGCCTTGCGCAATGCCGCCTCAGCATCGGATGACCGGCCCTGCCTGCGGTAGAATCGCCCTAGCTGGCAATGAGCCCCGCCATTTTTCGGGTCTATAGCGATGGCTCTTTCGAACTCTGCCGCAGCCTCCGAAAACCTGTCTTGATCCTGGTAAAGAGCGCCCCGCTCGATTCGGGCATAGCTGTTCTTTGGGTCGAGTTCCAGCGCCTTGTTCAACGCCGCCTCGGCCTCAGATGACTGCCCCTGCCTACGATAAGTTCTCCCCATCTGCCAATGAGCCACGCCATTGTTCGGGTCTATAGCGATGGCTCTTTCGAACTCCGCCGCAGCCTCCGAAAACCTGTCTTGATCCTGATAAAGAGCTCCCAGTTCGATGCGGGCGCCGACGTTCCGTGGGTCGAGTTCCAGCGTCTTGTTCAACGCCGCCTCGGCCTCGGACGCTCGCCCCTGTCTGCGATAGATTCGCCCGAGCTCGCAATGAGCGCCATCATCGTTCCGATCTGCGGCTATGACTCTCTTCAACTCCGCCTCGGCCTGCGGAAATTTGGTCTGGTCTCCATAAAGAGCGCCCAGCTCGATTCGGGCAGAACCATCCTTTGGGTCGAGCTCCAGCGCCTTATGCAACGTCGCCTCAGCCTCAGACGGCCGTCCTTGCCTGCGGTAGATTCTCCCTAGCTGACAATAAGCCCCGCCATCGTTCGGGTCTATGGCGATGGCTCTTTCGAACTCTGCCGCGGCCTGCACGAATCTCCCTTGATCCGCGTAAAGAGCTCCCAATTCGATGCAGGCACGGCCATTCTGCGGATCGAGTTCCAGCGTCTTGTTCAACGCCGCCTCGGCCTCGGACGCTCGCCCCTGTCTGCGATAGATTCTCCCTAGCCGACAATGGGCATCGCTGTTGTTCTGATCCATGGCGATGGCTCTTTCAAATTCCGCCGCAGCCTCCATGAATCTGCCTTGATCTTGGTAAAGAGCGCCCAATTCGAGGCGGGCACAGCCATTATGTGGATCGAGTTCCAGCGCCTTGTGCAACGCCGCCCCAGCCTCAGACGACCGCCCCTGCCGGCGGCAGATCC
>TBL_comb47_HYPODRAFT_10007513_pt1 | contig 11412 bp, 8 predicted proteins | sample TroBogypolimnion_40_FD_10682 | JGI IMG/M metagenome (IMG submission 10682) | reverse complement strand
GTTATAGTAAGCTTCAGGAGTTTCTTTATTTAATGTAATTGCACTATTCAAATCAACAATTGCTCCGATATTATCGCCTGTTAATAGTTTTGAAATGCCTCTATTTAAATATGCTCCGGGATAATTGGGGTAAATGGCAATTGCCATATTATAATCTTCTAAAGCTCCTTGATAATTATTCTTAAGATATTTTAAATTTCCTCTGTTATAGTACGCTGTAAACGAATGTGTATTGTTTGAAATGGTGGTGTTATAAAAAGTTATGGGATCAGAATACGAACGCGACTTAACAATGGTAAACGAACATAAAATCACTAATATTACAAGTGATATAAAGGTGCTTATTTTAGTTCCTTTTTCAAACCATTTTTTAGGCAAACTAAATAGCACGAAAAACAAAATTCCTATTAACGGAAGAAAGAAACGGTGATCTAAGTAGTCAATATAATTATGTTTATATAACATTGGTGGCAACATTAAGATTAGAAACCAGCTAAAACAAAATATTTTTTCTTTTCTTGGTCTTTCACTTTTCTTTAAAGCTATATAAATTAACAAAACTATTATCAATAAACCTACTATAGTTTTCAAAATTGAATAAAACGGTATGGGCGCAATATCCGATGGGATAAAAAACTTTATTAAAGCTTCGGGTATTGTTTGCAGATTAATTAGTATTGACATAAAACTAACCACATCTTTAGCATTTGAAAAGCCTCCAATTGCTTTTGATCGCAACAAAAACCAAAAGATCCCCGAAAGGGCATAAAGTAATATATTGAGGAGATGAAATTTATTAAATTTTATTTTTTGAGTTGAAGTAAAGTAATAAATAATAAATATTAATGGAAGAACTATCGCAGTTTCTTTACAAAACAAAGCGATTGTAAATGCAGCCCAGTTTAAAAACAAATATATTGCCTTACCTTTTTGAAGAAATTGTATTATAAATAAAAAAGATAAAAGCGAAAATAATGTCAGGAGCAAATCACCTCTTGCCGGTATCCATGCTATAGATGAAACAAATAGCGGATGCAAACAATAAATCAACGTGGCTAGTAGCGCTAATGTAGGCGGTATAAATAATCGCCTAAGCAATATAAAAAGGGAACATGAAATTAATGCTAATAGTAAGATATTAGTAAGGTGAAACATCCATGTTTCGTTGACTCCAGATAACTGTATATCTATCATATAAGTTAAAGTTTGGAGTGGACGGTAAAATGAACTTGATTTATTAATAAACGCATCTGTTAGAAAAACACTTTGTGCATTTTTAATAACACTTAAAAACTTAATGTTTTTAACGATAATATCATCATCATCAAAATTAGTAAACTTGTAATTAACCGTTTGCATGTATAGCAATACCGGCAATACAAAAGCAATAAGCACATAAAATATAGTCCTGTTTTTCTTTTTCGTATTATTTACTGAACCTTCGTTGATTATACTTTTACTTTGTTGATTATATTTTGAATTGTTCTTTTTCATGCTATTATGTTGTGAGATAATGTTTACTCTTGTTTAGGTATCTTCCCTCTTATTTATTCAACAAAAATACATATATTAATTCACCTAGCATTTCTTTCCTCACTTTTTATTAAAAACTCATAAAAACTCCTCTCAAAATCTTACACCTTTTTTACTACTTTGCAGGATTAACAGTGCTTTAATAAACATAATTTTAGTTATTTATCTGCTTATTCTATTTTTTTCTTAGCTAAATAAAAAAGTGTATATGTACATCCAAAAAATTTTGTGGTGCAAAAACGTTTGTATATATCGTACTTGGTTTTTAGGAAAGGACAAATACAAATGTATTTGTACAGAAAAAAAATTATGAAGTACCAAATACAAAAATATTATGTAAAAGAATTTTTTTGGAGAGACAAATATTAATAGTTTATGTACTTATTTTTTTTGAGTTGGACTAAATACAAATGTATTTGCACCTATTTTTTTTGGATGCATGCAAATACATTTGTATATGGTAATAAATAAATATCTATTAGCATAAATACATAAATATATGCTACACAATTTTTTTTTGTTGTACATATACAAAAATATTTACAATTAACAATCTCACTATATGCTTAAAAATATATGCATTAAGCCTAAGCTTAGAATACTTTATAATGAAAACAAAAATTTAAATGTTAAAATAAATAGAGATACAATATACTATGTAGTATATTTGTTGTTAGTCTTAAAAATAAGAGAATAAGAAAAATAGTTTAAAGATTCTATAAATCTCTTAATCTATTTTTCATAATCTTTTCGACCCAAAATACCCACATCCCAAATATAACAACATAAAAGAAAGGACGTAGTATCCAATCGTGTGAGAAAGTGAAAACACTTTGAGATTTAAAATTTACTAATATTACTGATAAGCTAACTATTCGGAATATATTTACAATATGTATAATTAATATTCCTGAAGGTATAAACCATAATTTGTGTTTCCAAGGACCTGGGTATAATAACATTAATGCAACAAACTCTATTGTTTGTTTTACAGATGAACAACTTGCACCTACACCTATCCAACCATTGTAAGCATTTCTTTCTATAGGATATTTAGGATTAAGAAAGTAAAAATAATCACCATTTGTAGTAAAATGAAGTCCTAGTATATGTTTATTTATCCATAAACTATGTTTAAATAAAATATGAGCAACATAATTAAAGAGATCTGGAGATATTATTTGAATACCCAATACCTGAAATTGATTCCTAGCCAACCATCTATATAAAAAATGCACAACTATTAATATAAGCATAAACAGCCCTACTTCTCTAAAAGGATTAAGTTTATATTTAGCTTCGAGTTCTTTTAGTTTTGAGATAATTTTATTCATATAATTTTTTTTACAAAAATACTATAAATTTTAATACAAAATGAATATAAATAAATGTGTATTTAAATAGCATAAAATTGAATAAATTATATTGAATAATAATTACGATGCGTTTATATAATATAATTGTGTAATTTTATAAACTATTTGATGATTGTAACTTTTAGCAATAGATGTACGTCATAAATACGAAATATCCGGATTGTAATAAAAAAAATGAATGACAAATACCGAGTATAATAGGTGTGTAGATGATTTTTCGGACGGTGTATATCGTTTTATTCTCAAGAATATTAAAGATGAGGATAAGGCAAAAGACATTGTTCAGGATTCATTTATTAAGATGTGGGATAAGGTGAAGGATATTAACTATTCTAAAGCCAGATCTTACTTATTTACTACGGCTTATCATACCATGATAGATACAATTAGAAGGGATAAAAAACAAACTACTTTTGATGATAAATTATTTGATGATATGACTTATGAAGGAGGTTATTCTGATGTTAAAGAAATATTAAACAAAGCTGTAGAAAGGTTGCCCGAAATACAACGATCAGTGGTTATGCTCAGAGATTATGAAGGTTATAGTTATGATGAAATAGGAGATATTTGTGGTTTAAATGAATCGCAAGTAAAGGTATATATTTATAGAGCACGTTTATTCTTAAAAGAATATATAGGAACAATGGAAAGGGTTATTTAATATGAGTATAAATAAAAATAATTACGAAATCTACATTCTCGACTACTACGAGGGAACACTTACAATGAGTGAGGAGCATGAATTACAGGCATTTTTGATTGCAAACCCTGATATAAAAGAAGAGTTTGACAGCTTCGAAAACATTAGCATTGTTCCTGACAAACAAGTTAGATTCGATTTAAAACTAGCTTTAAAACAAACCCCAGACACATCAAAAGTTATTATTAATGATACTAATTATAAAGAATACTTTATTGCTTCAATTGAAGGAGATTTGGATAATAGTCAGCAAAAACAACTGGAAATCTTTCTTCAAAACAATCCTACTTTAAAAGATGAATACAAACTTTTTTCTTTAACCAAACTTATACCAGACACTACAATTGTATTTGAAAATAAAAAGGATTTAAAGAAATTTACTTTAGGAAATATAAATAAGAAAGTAAATTACGCTACTGTTGCTATTGCTGCTTCATTCTTAATTTTATTTGGAGCTTCATTATTTATAAAGAATAATCAGAATAATGATGTTAATAATAATTTAGCAATAACTAATACAAATACAGAGCAAAACTTTTCTAAAAATACTGCTTCTATTATTGATATTCCAATTAAAAAACACAACTTAAGAGTTAAAAATACTGTAACTATTGTTCCTGTTCAAAAGAAAAAAGTAGAGAACAGAATTGAAGACATTCAGATAGCTGCTATTGAACCTAAAAACCAAATACAAATTCAGTTGGCTGCTAATACATCCAATAATCAATTCGAAACTAGAGATTATTATACTAACATATCTGGTATGCTTAATAATGATGATGAAAATGATGCTTCCCGAAAAAACAGAAGTCTTAGGAATATGCAATTTAATAAATTTATAAATCCCGACGATCAGATAGCGGAAGTACAGGATTTTATTTACAATGTAGCTAATAAAGGTTATGCTAAAATTGGGACTTTTACTACCGGTGTAAGAAACACTTATAAAAGTATAGAACAAAAATTAGCAATAAAATAATTAAAAATACAGTAACAATTTATTCGATTAATTCGTCACAACTAAAAATGAATTTACGATCTAATTTAAAGAATACTTCTATGAAAACAATTAAACTAATGGTATTAATACTTATGATAAGTATTAATTATAATGTAAATGCACAAGATTCTATATTAAAACAGAATAATAAAAATGCAACTAATTTGCCTGCTTTCACAGGTATTGATGCAGGTGATGCATCCACAATATTTATTTCTCAAGGTGATATGCAATCCGTAAAAGCAGAAGAAGATGGTGTTGAATTTAACGTAAAAGATGGGATATTAAAAATAGCACCTAAAACTAAATCCGGTAACGAAACTTCGGATATTTATATAGTTTGTCCTAATCTTAAAATGATAAAAGCAGGTGGTATAACAAAAGTTAAATCTATTAATGATATTAAATCAGATGGAATTGATATAAAAACAACCGGAGCTTCACAGGTTTCATTGAATTTAAATTCATCAGGCAACATTACTGTCAATATGTCAGGAGCATCTAATATAACTTTAAAGGGCGTTGCAAATACAATCAACGCAAATTTATCAGGGGCTGCTAATCTTTTAGCCATAAAATTGAATGCTGTTAACGGGAATATAAATGCAACAGGAGTATCTAGGGCAAAAGTAAATGTAAGTGATCGCTTGGAAGTTAATGAGTCAGGGATGGGGAAAGTTACCAACGAAAAGAAATCTTTGAAACAAGTTACAAGTAATAAAACTCAAGGGAAATATATTGATAAAGAGATCGAAATTACTGATGATTCTGTAAGAAAAGGTGAAAGAGATTCAATAAGGATTACTAAAATCATAACTTATTCAGATAATAAAAGTGATGGCGACAATTACAAAGAAAATAATGGTGAAGATGTTCTAGATATTGACGAAAACAATCTTTCGATGAGTGTTAATCCTAAAAAGACAAAGTTTCATGGACATTGGGCAGGTTTCGGCTTAGGTTTTAATGGTTATGTTGATAAGAATTTTAGCAATACACTTCCATCGAAATATGATTATCTAAAATTAAATATGAATAAATCTATTGAGGTTGATATTAACTTTTTCAACGTTAGTGCAAATATAATAAACAATAGACTAGGAGTTGTAACAGGACTTGGGTTGCAATACAATAATTACCGTTTTGATTACGATGTTGTTTTATGCCCTGATTCATCTCAGATTTATGGTTATCATAACAAAGCAATTGATAGTTATATCAAAAGTAAATTGACTATGAGTTGGCTGAGAGTTCCTTTATTTTTAGAATATCAAACAAGTAAAGTCAATCATAAACAACAATTTCATATAAGTGCAGGAGCAGTGTTTGGTTATCGCATTGGTTCGCATTCAAAGCAAGTTTATATAAAGGATGGTGAAAAGCAAAAGGATAAAATCTATAATGATTTTTACTTAAACCCTATTAAACTAGATGCTGAGGTAAGAGTAGGCTGGGGTCCGATAAATTTATTTGCCAGTTATGCTTTGACAACTTTGTTTCAGGATGGAAAAGGACCTGAACTTTATCCTTATACTGTAGGGATAACATTAATAGGATGGTGATTTTAATCAATTAAATACTACTATCATTTTTATTTTTCAGAATTTTATTAAGTTTTTTAAAAAGATGTCGGTGTTTATACCGACATTTTTTTTATTTTTGCAGAATGTTTAATTTCGCGAATTGAAATTTAGAAATCAATAATACAAATATACATGTCAGGACACAATAAATGGTCAACCATTAAGCGCAAAAAGGGAGCATTGGATGCAAAGCGTTCAAAAATGTTTTCGAGAGTAATTAAAGAAATTACTGTAGCAGTAAAAGAAAGTGGTCCTGACCCGGACGGCAACCCACGTTTACGTCTTGCAATATCAAATGCAAAAGGTTGCAATATGCCAAAAGATAATATTCAAAGAGCAATTAGTAAGGCTTCTGATAAAGATGCGGCTAATTTCCTGGAGATAACTTACGAGTGTTATGCACCTCATGGTATTGCCATCTTTGTGGAGTGTACTACCGATAATCAACAGCGTACTGTTAGTAATATCAGGTCTTATTTTAATAAATACAATGGTAGCTTAGGCACCAATGGTTCTTTGTTGTTTTTATTTGATCGAAAGGGTATATTTACTATTCCTGAAGCTAATCTAAATCTTGAAGAAGTTGAACTTGACTTGATTGATGCAGGTGCTGAAGATATTCAGCTCGAAGAAGGTTATTACACAATAACTACTGCAATGGAAGATTTTGGGCACATGGTTAAGAAACTTGAACAACTTAATATTGAAGCAGAAAATTCAGAACTGCAACGTATTCCTAAGAGTATGGAAAAGATAAGTGTGGATGATGCTAAAAAGGTTATGAAATTAATTGATGTTATCGAAGAAGATGATGATGTTACTAATGTGTTCCATAATATGGAGATGACCGAAGAACTTATTACAGAGTTAGAAAAATAAGCAAACATTTTTTTTAAAGCATAACAAACTTAATACAAAAACTAACAGGTTTTGGAAACCTGTTAGTTTTAAATCAAGGTATTATCTAATACTTTGGATGATATATTTATTCAACAATATTCATTTCTTTAATCAAATTCTGAGCATTAGCCATCTTATCAATACAGAAAAGAACATAGCGAATGTCAACGCAAATAGTGCGTTGAAGTTCGGGTTCGAAAGCTACATCACCACTCATAGCTTCCCAGTTGCCATCAAAAGCCAGACCGATTAATTGTCCGTCACCATTCATAACAGGGCTACCTGAGTTACCACCGGTAATATCATTAGTAGTTAAAAAACATACATTAAGGTCGCCATTTGAACCATATCTGCCAAAGTCTTTCTTTGCATAAAGTTCTTTAAGTTTAGCTGGAACAGTAAACTCATCATTGGTTGGATCTTCTTTTTCCATCACACCTTTAAGATGGGTAACATAATCATAATGTACAGCATCGGCAGCGGTATAATCCAATATCTTACCATAAGTCATACGCATGGTGAAGTTAGCATCAGGATAGAATTTCTTTTCAGGCTGCATTTCGCGCAAAGCGGCAACAAACAGTCGCTTAGTAATGTTAAACTTATTGTTAAGTTCGCGGCTATCAGTATTGCTCTTCATATATGCACCATAGATTGACATGGCTGTTTTATGAATAAGATCCTTATCAAACTTCTTAGTAGAAGGCTTCTTTAAGAAGTTATTAAATGCTTCTTCGGAAGTAAACATAGAGTTTTCGAAAGCTTCGTCAGCAAACTTATTGATATTTCCTTTATAATCTTTTTCGATAATATCTAAGATGTCGGGTTGTTGTTGCTTATCTACAAACTTCTTATACATCTCTAATACTGCAACAAACACTTTCTTTTCGGTAGCAGGATTAAGATCTTTGTAAAAATCTTTAGCCTGTTGGCGATATTGATCATAAGCTTCGGGCTTGGTGTCTTTTTTATCAAAAAGACTACTCATACCCATAGTTTGCAATGGAATAAGAATTGTTTTGCAACCCATTGCAGTACCCTGAAGATACCACATACTCGAACTGCTTTTAGTATCATAAAGCTTAGCAGCAGTCTCAGCTAAATCTTTAATAACATTACCATACTTAGCTTTACGCTTAGCATCAGCATTAATCCAATTCTGCAAAGCATCTTCCAGTTCTTTTTTCTTATCAAGAACTTTAAGTTTCTTTAAACCTCTGCTTTCGCCTATTTTATTCTTCCAAACGTTAGCTAATTCAGCATAAGTAGCTGCATATTTAATCTTAACAGCATTGTTGGCATCCATATCTTTTTTAAGAACCGGAAGAATAGAATTACCTGCATTAATGATGGCAGGATTAGTTAGATCCAGTGTTTCTTTAACTCCATAAGAAGTAAGATAGCGTTCGGTTGATCCCGGGTAGCCCCATATCATAGCAAAATCATCCTTCTTAAGACCTTTTATTGACAAAGGCAACACGTGTTTGGAGACATAAGGAACATTGCCTTTAGCAAACTTAGCAGGCTTACCATCAGGGTCAGTATATATCCTAAACATACTGAAATCGCCGGTGTGACGAGGCCACATCCAGTTGTCGGTATCGCCACCAAACTTACCAATAGCTGAAGGAGGGGCGCCTACTAAACGTATGTCCTCGAAAACCTGGTAAACAAACATATAATATTCGTTACCATCAAAAAAACTCTTGATATCTACAGTATATTTCCCCTTGTCAGCAGCCTCTTTCTTAAGCTTATCGGTAACTTTGCGTATTGCCGCCTTCCTTTGTGTTTCCGTCATCGTATCGCTTACATCAGCAAATACTTTTTTGGTAACATCTTCCATTCTAATCAAGAAAGTAGCTGTAAGACCCTCTGTAGGAATTTCTTCTGTTTGTTTATAAGCCCAAAAACCGTTGGTTAAATAATCATGTTCGATTGAACTGTGCTTTTGTAAAGCTTCGTAACCACAATGATGATTGGTAAGCAGAAGCCCTTCTTTAGAAACAACTTCAGCAGTACAGAAGTTGCCAAAGTTAACAACTGCATCTTTTAAACTTGAATGGTTTACACTGTAAAGTTCTTCGGCAGTTAAGTGAAGGCCCATCTTCTGCATGTCAACATAATTTAGCCTATCGATAAACATTGGTAGCCACATGCCCTCATCTGGTGGAGTATATGCTGCTGCATTTAAGCGAAGGCTACTAAATCCTAAGATTATAAGAGTGAGAATGAATAGTTTTTTCATTTAATTTGTATTATTACGATTAATATTTTCTGCAAAATTAATAATATTTATGATTATTGTGAAATTATATTCATTTGGAACGCGAAAATTGAACATATTTTATGTATTAACAATTATTAACAAAATAAATAATGGAATTGTTACAAGTATATCAACAAAAAAACAGTACTTTTGGACTCAATTTCAAACTATAAACATTTGCTTAATAATAACACATAATTAATAACAAAGAACGTACGCTTCGATCGCAGCTTAGCAGGGCTTATCTTAAATGCGTAACAGCCACTAAAAGCATATCTATAATCAAGGGTACGGGTATTACTAAGCTATATAGCCAATCTTTATTCAACAATAATAACACTTTATCTTTAGATAAAATCTTTCTGTCGTACGACCGAAGTTTTAAATCTAACGACAGAAGTTTAGAATCTAACGACCGAAGTTTTAAATCTAACGACAGAGGTTTTAAATCTAACGACAGAAGTTTTAAATCTAACGACAGAGGTTTTAAATCTAACGACCGAAGTTTAGAATCTAACGACCGAAGTTTTAAATCTAACGACAGAGGTTTTAAATCTAACGACAGAAGTTTAGAATCTAACGACCGAAGTTTTAAATCTAACGACAGAGGTTTAGAATCTAACGACAGTGAATTGACATCACTAAGTTATAAATTTCTATTTGTAAATATAAATTACACATTAACAATTAATATTAATTAATTAATAAAATAAATTATGGCTTCAAGAATCCCAACAAAAGAAGCAGACTTTGCTTCTTACATGAAAAGAACAAACGACAGCTTATCGTTAACCGTAATTCCGACTACTGGAACTTCGTTCGGATGGACAGTTCTGGAAGTACACTGGTGGAGCGACCAATTTTCAGCTTTTCTTGACCCTGTAAGTGGTCTTTGGGCAAAACATCAAAATCCATTGACTAAAACTAAAAGTATTAATGAGCAAGTAGTGGATTTTATAAAGCATTTTCATGTTGTTGCTAATCCACTATTAGACAGAGCTGCTTCAAGCCCTTTGGCAACTACGGATCTTGCCATCTTATTTAACTTTAAAATTGGCAAAAAGAGCCCAACTCATTATACAGCACCTATTAAAAGTTTGTTGTATGGCATTTACAAACAACTAGGTGGAGGCAGAATTGAAGGTAAAATGCACTCTGACCAAGAGGCGCACCGCCCTTCTTTAAACACTGCCGAACACTCTAATGGTATTGAGGTAGCATACACTTTAGGTGACACAGAAATGACTGATCCAGATGCAGTAGGTACCACTCATCTACAATTTTCAAAGGCTATATTTATAATAAATATGGGAATGGGGAATTCAGGTAGTGCAGTGTGGATAAACCAACGTTCGATAAATACCAAACATCCAGAACTTAACGGGCCTTGGAATAAGGCTCAGAAGTTTTATCTGCAATAAAGAGAAGTACTTGGAGTGCCTTGAGTACTTAGATTACTTGGAGTTGGAAGAAAGGCTATTAGCTGTTTAGACTATTAGACTTTTAGGAAGACAAAAAACCTTCACCATTAATCTTGGTGAAGGTTTTTTATTTATGTCATGAAAGATTATTTTCCTAATAGTTTAATAGCCCAAACTCCTTAAAGCCTTTTACAATTTTAGGCATTTCAAACTCCAAACTTTAGGCACTATTTTTTTCCTAATAGTCTAAAAGCCTAAACAACTAAAAGTCTCTTACAATTTTAGGCATGTCAAACTTTAGGCACTTCTTTTTCTTACTGCAAAGCTATCTGTTCAGCTTGATATACTTCGAAAGTAACTGCATCGTACACAAAAGCAACTATATGACAGTTCTTAGCATTCCATTTTGATTTGGGAATGGTATAAGTATAACTGCTTAATATATCGTTTCCAACCAAATTGTAGGTAGTGCCATCGGTAATCTGTTGTCCCCACGAACCATTAACAGCCCCTCTGAGCATATGCATGAATAAATAATTAGGAACTAATACCGTAAGATTGAGTTGTGGAGCAATGATACTGTCTTCGGTAATACATATCTCCAAATTAAGTTTGTATTGATTTCCT
>TBL_comb47_HYPODRAFT_10007512_pt1 | contig 11412 bp, 7 predicted proteins | sample TroBogypolimnion_40_FD_10682 | JGI IMG/M metagenome (IMG submission 10682) | reverse complement strand
GGTCTATGCGTACGGAGCGCTGAATTACTACGGAGCCCACGGAGCGCTGCGTCCGCACGGGAAAGACGGGAAAACACTATCATCCACGGATGAAAAAATGAATTGTCCATACTTCAAGAAGCACTACGCCGGAAAAATCAGACCTGAGGAAACGCCGGCGACGGGCTGGGACAAATTCAATCTTCCCTATGATGTTCAGTATCCTCAGGAACAGAAGCGTTATATCTATGACGAGGCGATAGATATTGAAGACACATACTCGGTGCTGGTCAAATACAGCAGGGGGGCATCATTGGCATATTCCTGTAATTTCTCCACTCCGTGGGAAGGCTATATTCTAGGAATCAACGGGACGAAAGGGCGGTTGGAAATAGTAAATCACACCAATCCCGATCCGTCAGGTACTGTGGAGAAAGCGGAAATTATTTTCTATCCACTTTTTGGCGGGAAAAAGATTATCGGAATACCCCCGGTGGCAGGCGGACATGGCGGGGCGGATTTCAGAATAGAGAATGATCTCTTCGGTAAGCCTTCAAATGAATCGCGAGAACTTGCGCTGGTTGCCGGAAGTCGCGATGGCGGCTATTCCGTCGCAATAGGAGAGGCCGTATGGCGTTCTATAAAGACGAAGAAACCAATCTCCATAAAACCACTGCCTTAAAGTAACAGGAAAACTATTTAAACAGGACAGTTACAAAATAGTTTTGCAATTAGATCAAATGCTATAATACAACCAATGAATTCAAAAAAGCGTGCTTAAGTATGAAAAATTTCAATGAATATGTGGGAAAGGCTGGAAAACCGTGATTATGGATTTAAAATTTGAACAAGAGTTCCGCGATCCGCCGAAGGAGTTTTCCGTCATGCCGTTCTGGTTCTGGAATGACGAGTTGAAAGACGCTGAGATCATCAGGCAGATCGCGGATTTTGAATCGCACGGAGTCTATGGATTTGTCATCCATGCCCGCATCGGCCTGCCGGAAGACACCGGCTGGATGTCGGATAAGATGATCGGCTTTATGAAACTGGCTGTAGCCGAGGCGCATAAACGCGGCATGTATGTCGTGTTGTACGACGACGGCATGTATCCATCCGGCTCGTCATCCGGGCAGGTAGTCAAGGAGAATCCCGCCTTTGCCGAACGCATGCTGGACAAAATAGATATTTCCAATGATGAAGAACCGGAATTGCAGCCGGACTGGAATCTGGTAACAGTCATTGAACGTCCATGCGGCGAAAGGCTGGCCGTGATTGACCGGCCCTCCGGCGGAACTATGCGGGGGGTGCATTTCCTGGATGAAAATCCGGGCAATGTGATTGAAGACCGACCGCCGCTGGCAGACCTCTTGAACCCGGAAGCGGTCAATTCGTTTATCCGGCTGGTCTATGACCGCTATTATAAGGAACTGGGGCAATACTTCGGGAATACAGTTTTTGCAATTTTCACGGATGAACCGCATCTGGGCAACGGAACACACGGGATATTGCAGGAAGTGAACCGCATTCTCGGTTACGATTTCACGCCATATCTGGCTGATTTATGGTATGACGATCACGAAAATTCCAGTCAGCATCGCGCCGAGTACAAACGCGCCATTTCCATCCGCGCGGAAGAAACATATTACACCCCGTTAAGCAAGTGGTGCGAAGCTCACGGAATCGCCCTGACCGGACATCCGGCAGGCTCCATGGACATCGGCATGGAACGGTTCTTTCACATTCCCGGACAGGACTTGGTCTGGAGATATGTAACTCCCGGCAAGACTGCGCTGGAGGGAGAGCATTCGACGATGGCGAAGTGCGCATCCAGCGCCATGATCCACATGGGCCGCCGCCGGAACTCCAATGAGTTGTACGGCGCATACGGACATGAATTGACCTTCGATGAAGTTAAGTGGCTGGCGAACTGGTGCTTTATCCGCGGACAGAATCTGCTCTATCCCCATGCTTTTTATTATTCAGTCAGAGGACCGCGGCGCGACGAGCGTCCGCCTGACGTCGGGCCGAATTCTGCATGGTGGGACTGCTATAAACCCTATGCCGATTCCTGCCGTCGTTTAAGCTGGCTTAACACTGATTCAAAACACATTTGCGAAACCGTGATTTTGTGCGATGTGCAATGGCTGCCGGATGAATCTGCTAAAATCTGTTTCCAGTCGCAGCGGGATTTCAACTATCTTGAATTGCGCAACCTCAGTAAATGCCGGATAGATTCTGACGGCATACATATTGCCGGGATGAATTACAAGGCGGTGATTCTTGAAAAATCTCTCCTGATTGGCAAAGAGTTTTTATCTGACATTAAAAAAATCGCGGATGCCGGACGGCTGATTATTTGGGGTACTCCGCAGGAAGCGGAAAATATTTTTCACAATGCCCGTTTCGCAGCATATGACTCAACGTTGTTGCGTTTATTGGGTGAACTGGTAAAACCAGATATTGAACTCCAGCCCGGCAGTCAGGCGATACGTTATCGCCATGTGGTGAAAGGCGGCATGCATTTTTATCTGTTGTTTAACGAAGAATTTAATACCGTATCAACCACGCTTTGTTGTAGTGCTGCCGGGGAATGGGAATGGTGGAATCCGTCTACCGGAGAGATAACAGCAACGGCAGCAGGACAAGCTGTTTCCTTTGAGCCCGGCGAGATGAAAATCCTTTGCATAAAACAATAAGGCTTGAATTAATAATTTCGTGTCAAAATTATCGTTTGTATACGGAATCAAAGCTGCTAGAAATGGAAGAATTATGAGAACTATTGATACTCGCTACATGCCGTCAGTCGGCGGAATCGACTTGGAACAGTCCTTGAATTATATCGCGCTGGCAGATGTTTCGCTGGATTTTATCTACGACAAATATACCAGCGGACGGTTGATTTATACCGCCGGAAGCCGGCCCGTGCTTGAATGTCTGGCGGCACAACTGTTAAGCGGCGTCACTGATGAACTGGGAAAAATTGAGAAATTGACCAAGTTCGTTGTCGAAGAAGTTCCGTGGGCAGGTTATTATCATAAGGTGATGGGGCAGAGATTGGCATATAATCGCAATCTGTCCGAAGAGGATTTAATCGCCAGTGGTTATGCATGGTGCAACGAGCAGGCCAGACTGCTTTGCGCCCTGACCCAGATTATCGGAATACCCTCCCGTATTGTTTTCGCCTCTGCCCGTAAAGGCGGCGGACATGTGGTGGTAGAATTATTGACATCCCAAGGGTGGCTGCTGGCCGATCAATCCTTCGGCTACCTATTTATCAATAATGGTAAAATAGCCGATGCTTACAATGTCTGGCACAATAAGAAAAATCACGATTATTTTAAGGGTGTCTATAAGAAATTATGTGCCCGGCTTACCAAGGAATTAGGCAAAGCCATACTTGACGATGAATTCAGTATGAGCCAGATGACGAATCCGCTGGACGGTTTTGAGATTTTAGGTTACCATAATTATTTTATATTGTAATTTAATCGTACAGGAATTTGTATTTTAACAGGGATATACAGGATAAACAGGATAATAAAAAACCGTTTCACCATGAAGGACATGAAGTTGGGAACCAAGGAAAACATGTTTCACCACAGAGGGCACAGAGTGCACGGAGGAAAACCCTGAGTCAGCGTATTTATGCGGGGAAGCCGCATAAAATACACTGACTCAATGTATTATCTTCATGATCCCCCCTGCGGGATAAAACAGGCTGTTCTCTGTGTCCTTAGTGGTGAAAATGGCCGTTCTCTGTGTAAAGAGTAAAATATAGAACCTGAAAACAGGAAAACATGTTAACCACGAAAGGCACGAAACTCACGAAAGAAAACATGAATCAGCGAATTGCGGTGGGTATTCCCGCAATAATTTGCTGATGCTTGTATTATCTCTGTGTTCTCCGTGTCCTCTGTGGTAAAACTGGCTGTTTTCTGTGGTTAAAGTCCCGGCGAAGCCGGTTTAGTTCATTTGCACGGTTGAAAATTCAACTTTAGGTTTTAGGTTTTAGGTTTTAGGTTTTAGGTTTTAGGTTTTAGGTTTTAGGTTTTAGGTTTTAGGTTTTCCGGTTTTCCGGTTTGACTGTAATACCGTTAAGCTGTAATGCCGTAATACCGCTTTATTCTGGCTTCTGACTCCCTGTCTTTCGGGTTGCGGGCAAAGTCCGCCTTAAAATACGAACCAATTCTCGAAATCTTCGCAATCTATGCTAAATTTTCAGCAGTGCAGAGTATATCTCCATAAATATCGTTGCCCGGAGGTGGTGAACTATGAAACGGCTCTTTTACGTTCTGTCATGTCTGCTGGCGATTATGTTTTCTCCGTTTTTGCATGGACAGGAAAATATTGCCGCCGAAGTGGAAAAATCGCATACCGGCGGCAAGTATTCATCGCCTTACGCGGTCAAGTTTTCTTTCTCCAGGGAGGAGTTGATCGGGGATATGCTTTCGGGGCTGCGCGGCGATTCGAAAGAGGAATCAACCATTCCTTTTCATGAATGGTATTCTCCCAAAGTGCGCAAAGAATACGGTTCGTGGGGGCCGCCGGTACGCCATTATCCGCAGCCGGAGGGGATTCACAAAAGGACAGTAAAATGGAAACAGGAACGGGTGATTGCAACCGGTCTGCGCTTTCTGGGTTATGATTATCAGCATCACCATGTCCCGGACTGGAATCCGCCGGAAAACTGGCCATGGAAAGACGTCGGCGCCGGGCATAATGGCAAAGGTGTGGATTGCAGCGATTTCACCGCGTTTGTTTACAATCTGGCGCTGGGTATTAAATTCACCAGTGACGTCAAATTGCAGGCGGAATTGACTCATGTTAAAGTTCACGGTCAGGAAAAAGAATTGAAGATTGAGCGTATTGAACGTCCCAAAACTTACGAGGACTTTGTCCGCGAGCTGCACACCGGCGATCTGCTGTTTCTTACCCGTCAAAACGGCGAAGCCTTTCATGTCGTAATCTGGGTCGGCGCAATCGGCCAATCCCCGGACAATATGCCGCTGGTTCTCGACAGCACCGGTACTAATCACATTGACGCCGGCGGTATACCCATTCCGCAGGGTATTCATCTCCGCCCGTTCACCAGTAAATCAAATTATTTCCAGCGGACATCCCATATTCTGCGCATAATTAAGCAGCCTTGATTTCTACTTTTCAAATAGTAGAGTACCCATCCAGCGGCGTGATTATTTAATTCATGGGAAATCGGGGTCAGATTTAGCATTGGTGTCTTCATGGGCTGGTAATAAGTTTAATGACTTTTTGATGGAGAAATTTTGAAGTCGTACGTTGTGCTGCTGGTGCTTGATAAATATTATCCGTTCGGATATATTTCATTTTTGAATGAAACGTTGTCCTGGAGTTGAAAAAAGAGCAGGAAAATGCGGAAAATTGATGAACTATTGCCCGGCACCTTCCGCCCGGGCAAAGCCCAACGGATGAAACCAAGAGTGCTGGGGCATCCATGTGTGACCTGCCTCCCAGTCGTTTTGCAATTCTATTGTTTCTGCTATATGTATATAATTCTTATATATTGCTAACTTGACTTTACAAAATATACATATATATTTGAGATAATTGCAAAAGGAGTCAGGAGTCAGCATTTGACTGCGGTACCCGCAGTTTTATCAAATAAGAAACGAAAGTAAAAAGATAAAAGTTTTTAAAAATGGAAAAGTTTGTCCACTAATTACATGAATGAACTTAGCGCGGCATAGCCGCAACCAAAAGGTTTAACAGGGATGGACAGGATATACAGGATTCAGGTAGGGTCGGCCGTCCCGGCAGACCGGAATTATGTTCTCACCATGAAGGACACAGCGCGGCATAGCCGCAACCAAAAAAATACAGGTTTACCACAGAGGACGCAGAGGGCACGGAGGAAAGCAGGTTTCGCCTTTGGCGACCAACGCTTCGCCGTTGGATCACGCCCGGCGGGCCGCCGGTGGCAGGTAAGGGAAACAATGTTTTGTTTGCAGGGGAAACCCCGACAGTTCCGGGTTCCCCCTTGCATCCCTCCTCCCGAACTTTCTTTGACGGATGAAATGACGGATATTCTACTCTGTAATTCATGGTATTATTTATGTTTATAATAAGATACTTATGAAAAATTATACATGAAAATCTTTCTAAAAAAACAAGGATATGGCGGATAGTAGTATGAAGGTAATGAAAAGAGATTCTTTTTAAAACCAGTAACTTCAATTTTCTTCATGTTCTTCATGGTGAAAAGGATTAGTCTTTTTTTCGTGTGTTTCGTGTGTTTCGTGGTAAAAAAAGGATTTCTCTGTGCCTTTGTGTCTTTGTGGTTAAAGTCCCGGCGCAGCCGGTAAAGTTCAAACAAGATTAAATTAAAAGGGAGTATTCCATGATTATTTCAAGATGTGCAATGCCGACTTTTCTTAAAATCATAAACAGCGGGAAAACAGCCATTGTCGTCGGGGCGCGGCAGGTCGGGAAAACCACTCTGGTTAATGAGGCGTTAAAGTCCCAAAATATGCTGTTGCTTAACTTTGATGTGCCGTTCGATGTCGCACGTTTTAAGGCGGCATCCGTACTGCCTCCCATGGACGGCTTGAAAAGCCTTGGTTCGCCTGATTATCTGGTAATTGATGAAGCGCAACGGGAGCCGGAAACCTCCCGTATAGTCAAGGGCTGGTATGATTCCAGGCTGCCCGTCAAGATTGTCCTTCTCGGCTCCTCAAGTTTGAATCTTCTGTCGCAGACAGCGGAAAGTCTGACTGGGCGCAACCGGAAAATTCATCTTCCACCATTGACTCTCAGGGAATCTCTGGAGGCGGAAAGCTGGTTTCGTCCGGAATACGCGATGCCAGTCATCGAAGCGGCTTTTGCACCTCAATTTCGAGTGACTTTACTGAAATCAATGGTTTTCGGCTGTTACCCGGAAGTGGTGACCAGTGATGATAAAATCGGCCTTTTACGGGAGCTGTCAGGGGATTATCTCTGGAAAGACATCCTTCAGGCCGGTCTTATCAAAACCCCGGATCTGATTCGCCGCCTTTTAACTCTGCTGGCACATCAGGCCGGCTCTGAAGTCTCGGTAAACGAACTGGCTCAACAACTGCAGATGGCGCGTCAGACCGTGGAACGTTATCTTGATCTGCTGGAAGAGACCTTTGTCATTTTCCGCCTGCCGGCATACAGCACTAATCTGCGCAAGGAGGTTGCGAAGAGCAGGAAAATCTTCTTCTGGGATACTGGAATCCGAAATGCGGTTCTTAATGCGTTTGATCTGAACGAAAACCGTCCGGATATCGGCAGCCTTTTTGAAAACTATCTAATTGCAGAAATTGCAAAACGCAATGACCTGTCGGATAATCCGGCGGAGCTTTATTTCTGGCGCACAGTTTCCATGTCGGAAGTCGATCTGGTCGTCAAACAAGGCTCAACGCTGATGCCGTATGAAATCAAATGGGGCAAAAAGAAAGGCAAATGCATCGCCTTTCAAAATGAGTACGGTATTCCGGTACAGACCTTATCCTCAGATAAGCCCTCATCATGGCCGTGCCTGTAAATCATTACAGGTTCTGTTTGAACCGGGAACATACTTTTCAGTGTTTTCGTTGCTTTGGAATCAGTTATACTCTGCGCGGCTGAAAATTTAAGTATAGACGAGTAGGATTGTGGATTGGATTTTTTCGCTCCGACTGACGAGCGATATAAATATCGCCGGAAGAAGGAACGGAAAAATACGAACGCAAGACGCTCGTCCCGCCCTGCGGGATTGCGATCTTTTGAGTTTGGATTCGCACTCTTCGAGGCCGTCGATACCCCCGGTATCGACGGCCTCCCAGAATACGAACCAATTCTCAAAATATTCGCAATCTATAGTTTAATTTTCAGCCGTGCAGAGTATAATTGAGGTTGAGCAGCCTTGATTTCTACTTTTCAAATAGTAGATTACCCATCCAGCGGAGTAATTATTTAATTCATAGAGAGAAGATTATTTGTATGAAAAGCGAAACTGCCAAAAAGATCCTTCACGGAATATGCGGAGCTATTTTTGGCTTTTTTGCCGGACTGGCATTTGGGTACAAGGTTTATCGCGGCAGCAGCAATCTGCTTCCAGCCCTGGGCGGAGCAATCATTATGGGCATCCTTGCATTTCTTTACACCGATTATTTCTGGGAAAATCTGGGTAACCGGGATTAATAATCATAAATTGGGGTGAATATGGAAGAGATTATAATCGTGATTCTTCAGGTTGCTCTTGAAATAGCATTGAACTCCTTTGCCTGCGTCCCTTTTGATCTGGGTTCTTACTCTAATGAAAGAGCAGATAAAAATCAGACATCCTTAAAGTGCTTTTTAATGTTTCTGGTCGGAACTATCATCGGCCTGCTGTCCTGGGTATTTATCCCAAAAGTAATGCTTCCATATTCCTGGTTGAGAATCTTAACTTTATTTCTTTCCCCGGTACTGGCAGGATTTATTTCATTACAAATTGCCCGCTTCAAGGCTAAACGCGGCGAAGTGTGGCCGTGGCGGCATTTCTGGTACTCATTTTTCGCCTGCCTGGGCCTGGTCTTAGTCCGGTTTGTGTTTTGCGCCAGATGACTGTCTGTAACAACTTCACCCGAATCTTGCTGGCTGAGGTTGTAAAAATAATGAGCAGATTTATACTATACTCAAATTGCACATTATTATAAATATTTATGAAGATAAGGTCAGTAAATGCTAACTTCAAAAAGAACAATAAAAGTTATACTTCTATTATTGCCTATAATGATTTTGATGTCAGTTGCTGGAATATATATTATTTCTACACTTAGAATGAATCGTATTGATCGGCAGATAGATGCTGTATTGATATCGTCTGTTCCTAATAAAATAGAAAGACGTTCACAACTGGCGTCTTGTGTTGGTAAACGTATTCAGTTATTGGTGCAAGTTCATTATGAGAATTGTAAAGGAGATATTACATGCAGAGGTTTATATATAGATGGAAATACCAGTTTGAATATTCATTATAGATTCAGCGATGGTGAACAGCTAAAGAATTTTGAAAATATAAAAGATGGTCAGTATTTCATTATTAGTGGTATTGTTGCTTATTATTTTATTGATGATATAAGAAGACAGCATTGGGATGTTTATCAAAAAAGAGTACCTGATTATCTCCTTTTTATGTTAGTTTATCCTAAAATAGAGCAGATAGTGGACAGCAAACCACCCAATTTTCAAGTTAAAGAAGTTTCAACACTGGGAGATGCTTCAATTACTCCTCTCCAATCGCGAGATGCTTATCTTGATTTGCGATATTGTTTGAAATATTTAATCGAAACCGGGCAGTAATACTTTTATTCTGCAGGAGTTACGAATTTTTCCTCCACCAGTTTTTTGGCTGTCACATAGTCGAATTTGCCGGTGCCCAGCAGCGGGGCGTCTTTCAGCGGCATGATGCGGCGCGGCACCCAGAGTTCGCTCAATCCATTTTCGCGAAAATATTTGAGCAACGTCGCGGAATCGGCGCTCAGGTTAGTGGTTATCAGAACCAGCTGTTCACCTTTGCGCTGATCTGGAATTGCTACCACACCGTTATGCGCCTTCGGCCATAAGGCGTTGATGGCGGTTTCAACCGCGGTCAGCGAAACCATTTCGCCGGCGATTTTGGCAAAACGTTTAATCCGGCCTTTGATTGTGACAAATCCGGCGTTGTCTATTTCCACAATATCGCCGGTATCATACCATCCGTCCGGCGGCGGCTGCAACACTTCAGGCCGGTCATGGCGCATGTATCCCTGCATGACATTATCGCCTTTAATCAGCAGTTTGCCGCCGTTTTCAATGCCGGGAACCGGTTCGATGCGGTGATCAATACACGGCATCAGACGTCCGACAGTCCCCGATTTGTTGTACATGAGAGTATCCAGGCAGATTACCGGCGAGGCCTCGGTCGCGCCATATCCCTCCAGAATCCTGACCCCGAATTTTTCCATCCACAGCTTTACGGTGGACTCTTTGAGTTTTTCAGCTCCGACGACCGCGAACCGGACGCTGAAAAAGTCATACGGGTGCGCCACTCGTCCATAACCGGCCAGGAAAGTATCCGTGCCGAAAATTACCGTAGCCATTGAGTCGTAGCAAAGCTCGGAGATCAGCCGGTAGTGCAGGGGGGATGGATAGAAGAAAGTTCTGATTCCGGTCAGCAGCGGCAGTACCGTTCCCATACACAAGCCGAACGAGTGAAACATCGGCAGGCAATTCAAAACCCGGTCCCGGGCATTGAGCGTAAGCACGCTTAAAACCTGGGTACGGTTCGCCTGAATATTGCGGTGGCTCAACAATACCGCTTTCGGAGTGCCTTCGGAGCCGGAGGTAAAAAGAATTGTCGCGGTATCATCCGGTTTAGCTTTCGGCATCAAACGCAGCAGCGAACAGAGCATGCCGAAGCCCAGCTCAAACGGCGAAATGGCCGCCTTTACATCTTCCAGGCAGATCACCCGCAGACCGGCATCTTTCAGCGCATCCTCCAGCGCTTCCAGGTGCGCCATCTCAATAAATTTGCGCGAGGTAAAAATTGTTTTGATCCCGACCGCTTTACAGCATGCGGAAATCGAGGCAAGACCGGCAGTGAAGTTTATCATGCAGGGAACTTTGTCATAAGCCAGCAGACCCCAGAACGCAACTACATTCGGCAGCGAATTGGGGATCATCAGTCCGATATATTTTTCGCCGCCGCAGCGGTTGCTCAGGACATTGCCCAGAATGTAACTTTTGCGGATCAACTGACGGTAATTCAGCACATTACGGGTTGAGTCCTCGGCAATCACATGACCGCCGCCGTAGATATGCGACGCATTCAGCAGCGAACGAAACAGATGCTCATCTATTCGCGAGGTATTATACATCATCTCGACCATCATATCGTAAATCCCCGCTGAAATCTTCTGCCGGCGTTCGCGTCCTTTAAACTCCTGGGACACCTCGAAACGGCGCGGTTCCAGCACGGTCAGCGTAATTTTCGGAAACCAGCGGGTTTGCACTTTGTCTTTTATGTAGGAGAATTTGGAATATTGCGCTCCGTCAATCCGGATCGGCAGCACCATTGCCCCTGACTTTTCGGCAACCATGCCGGAACCTTCATAGACTTTCATTAAAGCGCCGGTAACGGTGATTCTGCCTTCAGGAAAAATCATGCATTTGCGGTCTTTCCGGATTTCCTCGATCAATGATCTGGTGGCCATCGGTTTGGCCGGGTCCAGCGGGAAGGCGTTTACCAGCGACAAGCCGACTTTAACCCACCATTTTCTCGCCATTTGCGTATTCACCGCAAAGGTGATTTTTTCCGGCATGAATGCCGCAATTAGCATCGCGTCCAGCAGCGAGGTATGATTGGCAATAATCAGCACCCGCTCTCCGGCTTTGCTGTAATTCTCCAGATTTTTAACCTCGACTCTGAACAGC
>TBL_comb47_HYPODRAFT_10007510_pt1 | contig 11414 bp, 8 predicted proteins | sample TroBogypolimnion_40_FD_10682 | JGI IMG/M metagenome (IMG submission 10682) | reverse complement strand
GGTGCAGTGCTGTTGCGACTGGTGCTTTCCCCGTCTGCTTCGTACTTCGGCAGAAATCGGGGGGAGCCTGACGCTTCCCTAACAAGGAGGAATCATCATGTCAAAACCCATACCGGAAGGATTTGCCACAGTTACTCCCGTCCTGGTATTCAAGGACTGCCACAAGGCGATAGATTTCTACAAGCAGGCCTTTGGCGCCCAAGAGCTGTTCGTCATGCCAGGACCCGACGGCAAAGGAGTCATGCACGCCGAGATTAAAATCGGCAACTCCATCGTCATGCTGGGGGACGAGCACCCGCAGATGTCCTGCAAGAGCGCTGAATCTATGGGCGGATCGCCCGTAACGTTCTACCTGTACGTCGAAAACGTGGACCAGGCTTTCAGGAGGGCGCTCGAGGCAGGCGCCAAGTCACTGATGGCTGTCGAGGACATGTTCTGGGGCGACCGTACCGGTACCGTGGAGGATGGCTTCGGCCACCACTGGACTCTGGCGACCCACGTCAAAGATCTAACGCCGCAGGAAATGCAGCAGGGGGCCCAGGAGGCTTTCGCAAAGATGGCCAACCAGGCTAACAAGTAGCAGTCGACCCACGTCGGTGACATAATTCCCGCAGTTCTTCCTTGCTGCCTCGGCGCTTGCTTCCGTATGCTCAAAGCATCGCACGCCTCGGGGATTATGCCACCGGCTCAGCTGGTTACTATTTCTCCCCACTAACCGAAAAAGGTTGGAGTGCGACCTTCTTTACCGTGAGCCGCAGCCCTTCTACGGCGGTCACCTCCACCTTTTCCCCCTTCACGATCGGTTCGCTGCCCAGAGCATTCCAGTATTCGCCCCGCACCACCACCTTGCCCTCGGGCCTCAGGTCCGTTTGGGCTATTCCGCGCGCGCCCAGCATCCCTTCCTTGCCGGTGACCGGCCTTTGCCGGTAGGCCGCGATTCCCTTGGCGACCACGACGCAGAAGAACAGTGTGGTGGTAAGCACGGTCCCCAGGATCACCCCCCAGGACAAGCGCAGCCCGGGCTCCGAGGATGGGAACAAAAGGAGTGAGCCGAGAACCAGGGCGATCACGGCTCCGACCGCCAGTATCCCGTGGGAGACGATCTTGATCTCGGCTATGAAGAGGATGACGGCGAGCAGGATCAGGAGCACGCCGGCGTAGTTCACCGGCAGGGTCTGGAAGGCGAAGAAGGCGAGGATGAGGGAAATGCCGCCGATGACCCCCGGCAGAATGGCGCCCGGAGTGGAGAGCTCGAAGAAGATCCCGATGATCCCCGCGAGCATGAGCAGATAGGCCAAGTCCGGGTTGCTGATGGTGTTCAGGATCCGGTCCCGGGTACCCATCTCGTGCACGGTGATCTGCGCGCCGGCCAGCCGCAGCACGGTCTCCCCGCCGTCGCGCGAAAGGCGGCGCCCTTCCAGTTTGCTAAGCAGATCCTGGCGATCGCGCGCGATCAGGTCGATGACCTTCTCCTCAAGCGCCCGCTCCGCGGTAAGCGACAGGCTGCTGCGCACCATTTGCCCGGCAAGCTGCGCGTTGCGCCCGCGCTTGCGCGCAATCCCTTCCAGGTATGCCTCGGCGTCGTTCAGAACCTTCTCTCCCATGACCGCATCGGGTTTCTCGCCGAGGGAGACCGGATGGGCCGCGCCGAGGTTGGTCCCCGGCGACATGGCGCAGATGTCCGCTGAGAGTGCGATGACCGCCCCGGCCGAGGCGGCGCGCGCGCCGGACGGCGTGACGAAGACCGCAACCGGCACGGTCGAAGAGAATATCCCTTTCACCGCCTCGCGCATGGCGGAATCCAGTCCGCCGGGCGTGTCGATCTCCACCAGGAAGAGCCGGTCGCCGTGCCGGGAAGAGGCCGCGAGGTTGCGCAGCAGGAAGTCGACGGTAACCGGGTTAATGGTGCCGTTCACGGAAACCACCGAGACCTGCGGCCGTTGAGCGCGCAGGGAAGCGGGAAAGCCGGACATCAGCAACAGGACTGCCAGGGACCAAAGCGCCGTCCATCTCATACTGTCGCCTCCATGGTGCAACTATCTGAAAATTCTAGCCAGTTTCGGCAAGCTGTCAAATTGCGGGCCCTCGGGTTGGCCGCGCCCCAGATCCCGGCGGACGCGGCCTCCCGTTGCCGGACTGGCGGGCTGCCAGGCCGGATTTATAGTTGATTATTGAATCACGCTATGCAATAAAGGCTTAGGGGCTGATTTGCTCGCTCCCTATCACCTATCACCGCGACGCAGCGGCATTTTATATCGGTGGCAGATGCAACTTTTTTGATTTCACTGCCATGCCACCGGAAACCAGCATCGAATTTTCCGGGCCTACCTGCACATGAAAAAGATACTTCTCGTCAATAACCAGGAAGCCTTCCTGGATCGGAACAAGAGCCTTTTGAACCGGGCCGGTTTCCTGATCCTCACCGCCGTCTCAGCCAACGACGCCCTGCAGATCAGCCGCAATCAGGCGGTGGACCTGATCATCGCTCAGCTTGACATGCCGGAAGCCAGAGGCGACCTGCTCTGTTCGCTGATCCGGCAGGACAGCGAGCTAAAGCATGTCTCCATCATCCTGGTCTGTTACCAATCCGAGGCGGAGCAGGCTGCCAACTGCGGAGCGAACGCCGTCGTCACCAAGCCGGTGCGCCCTGACCAGCTGCTGAAACTGGTGGAGAAATTCTTGGGGATCCGCGCGCGCCGGGACTACCGTGCGGCCTTCCACGCCAGGGTCGAGGGGACCAGGGAGAGCCTGCTGTTCTCGGGCATGACACGCAACATCAGTGCTTCCGGCATGCTGTGCGAGTCGGACCTGCTGGTCGAAAAAGGCGATCTGCTCAGTAACCTGTTGTTCTCCATCGACCAAAGCCAGATTGTCGCCGACGGCAAGGTAGTCTGGTGCTCGAGCCTGCCGGACGGCAAGTACAGCTACGGGGTCCAGTTCATCGAACTCGCACAGGAGTTGCGGGAAAAGATAGAGCAGTTCGTCGCCGCCGCCGATCAGGAGTAGCCGGCGCAGTGCGGGGCCGGTTCCGATTGTACTTCAAAGGCAGACGAGATAAAATTAATGGTAGATCAATCAGGCGATGCGTGCCGGGTTGGACGCTTTCTTGCGTGGCGCCAGGCTAAGGAGATGCCCCAGCGGAGCACCCAATAAGGACTTGGCATGCATATCTGGCCGTGCATTGAGGATATGAGGCGAGTCATGAATGAAAAGAAAACCACAGAAGAAAAAATACCTGAAGTAATGATACCTGAGCGGCGCAGGCAACGACAGTCAGAACTTAGTTCCGCAGAGATCATGAGGATTCTGAGGCAGAGGGCTGGCACGGGCGCCGGGAAAAATAGCACCGGAGGCTCCCAAACAACAGGTTGATTCCGTCGTTGCAGCTGATATCGAACGCGGCAGTTCAGAAGGGATGTCGGAAAGGCCTCTGGGTTTGACCAGCTTTTTTTAAAAAGTTTGGTTCAATTCCAGAGGCTTTGCTTTATCCTGAGTGCCCAATTTAAGTGATGACAGCTCCGGTGAAAAGAGATAGCATGACTACTGGCGGTAGATAGTCATGCGATGAGTATCCCGTAGCTTTAATTCAGGTAAAGAGGGGCATTCCTATGGAGGCCAACAAGAAGTGCAGCTGTGGGAAAAAGCACGAGGAACATATCTGCGCCTTGCATAGCAAGGGATTGATTGATGAGGTTGTGCATTTAACAGACAACCCGACCGTCACCTGTTCTATTTGCTTGGTAAATGCGAATTATCCGGACAACGTTTGTTCGCCGACCACTCTGGGCGGCGGGTTCAAGTACACCGATATGGTCAACAGTAAAAAAATAATCTGCGAAAGATCAGATCCGCACACAGAAAAAGAGAAGTGAGTCGGATTAAATTCTAGGCAATAAGCATTTTAACTCAGTGAACTAGGCATCTCAGACAGTCATAGATCAAACAACAAAGGACTACTTCCACAGGGAAGCGGTCCTTTGTTGTTTCCTAACCCGATTAGTGCCGGAAAATAGGCGGGCGAATACAAGATTCGCCCCGGCGGGCTCACCGTATCCGTAGGGGCGAACCTTGTGTTCCCATCGTTCCCACGCTCCAGCGTGGGAATGCATCCAGGGACGCTCCCGCGTCCCGTTCAGACCCGCGGGGGGCGCTACCCAAACGGGGGATGAGGCAAAATGCAGGAAAATAATCCAAGCGATCCGCCCCAAATCCGATTAAAAGAATTATACTTTCGTGTCGTTGCCGCAGCGAAAAACTCCGGAGACCTGACATGACACGTATCACGAAACTACTGAGCACCATTCCGAGGATCGCGGTACTCTGCGCGACCCTGCTTCTTTCAGCCTGCCTCCATGCGGAGAAGGCGCCCGTTCGAGCGGGCAGCGTCGGCCCCTCCGAAACCGCTGCCCGTGTGCCGAAGGCTGTCAAACCAACCAGCACTCAGGAGCTAGAGATCGCAGATCTGAGCCGGATCCCTCAGGACCTACACCCGCTTGCCGCTGCAGCCGGGGACCGGCTGTCCTTCACCGACACTTGCCGCGCGCAGCTAAACGGCGAATTTCAAAGCCGGTTCTATGCGCCCTGGAGCGCCGCGCCCCACCGTTTCAATCCGATAGAGTCACGTGAATTCATGAAGCAGGAGGGACAGGCGACCTGGTACGGCCCCAACAAGCGGAAGCTTCCGCCCAAGCTGATGCAGGAATTCATGGAAAACTGCGCCCTGGAGAACTTCCCTTCGCGTAACGATACGGCCATATCGGTGGCTCCGGGCCATCTGCGGGGGCTTCCGACCTACCTACCTCTCTTCCAGAGCGCCGAGGATTATCCCTTCGACATGCTCTCCTACCCGCAGGTGAAGCTGAACGAGCCCCTGCGGGTGCTGCACGAATCGCGCGACGGTGTGTGGCTCTTCGTGGAAACCGGGTACACCAACGGCTGGCTGGAGCGGCGCGACGTTGCGCTGGTAGATCACAGCTTCATAAAAGCCTGGATGCAGGCGCCGCACTTGGTCGTGGTGGAAGATTACGCCTCCATACCCGACGGCAGGGGGGTCGGGGTCTCCCGATCCAAGGTCGGCACGATCCTGCCGCTGGCAGGGGAGGAGGGAGGGAGCTGGGAGGTCGCCATCGCCTCGGCCGGGGAGGGTGGTGAAGTCCAGAACAGGACCGTCCACATTCCGCGCGGCGCTGCTGCGAAATTCCCCCTGGAGTTCAATCGGGAAAACGTCGGGCTGATCGGGAACCAGCTGCTGGGTGACCCCTACGGCTGGGGTGAAAGCTACGACCTGCGGGACTGCTCCGCGATGCTGCGGGATTTTTTCCTCCCTTTCGGGATCTGGCTGCCGCGCACTTCGGCGGACCAGGTCGCGTCCGTTCCCCACCGGGTGGAATTGGTCCGGATGACGCCTGCAGAAAAGGAGTCGGCGATCCTCAGCACCGGGATTCCGTTTCAGACCCTCCTCTACAAGCCAGGACACATCATGCTCTACGTCGGGGTGGACAGTGACGGCCGGCCGCTCGTGTTCCATGACGCCTGGTCCATCAGTCTTAAGGCGTCCAGCGCCGAACCCTCCGGCGGATCGAGCGGGCCTGCTGCGGAGGGCGCCATTAAAAACGGTGTCGATACAAACGGCGTTGAATGCAAGGTCGTGGGTGACGGCCCGCGGACCCAGATCATCGGCGCTTCGGCAATTACGACCCTGGAACCAGGAAAGGAACTCGGCCTAGTCCCGGGCAGCTCCCTCCTGGAGCGGATCACCGAGCTTGCCGTCATTCCCAACCGCTGCCAGAAGCACACCAGACCGGACCCGCCGCGCTAAATTTCCGAGAGATCGTTGTTACAAATCGTAGGGTGGGCAGCCCCTGCCCACCGCTCAACTCTGATATCCCCGCGTGGGCACGCGGTGCCCACCCTACCTTCTCACAATCTCGGAGCGAGGCGACTTGCCCGTTTTCCCGCTGACCTGAAGCAGAAAACGTGCTAATAATGGTGACAAGTTGGCCATTAATTAGTTCAACGTGCCTGGATCTGTCTCAGGAGATGCCCTCCGGATGCCGTTGCCTTCAGTCTCACCCGATATATCACCCGACATCTCGACCGGCCCGCGCCTGTTGAAGACCGCTACGCCCCGGGTCTTTTGCCTGCTTTGGCTGGGCCTGGTCCTGGTGCTCCCCTGGGTCTTCGCCGTTCCGGCCCACGCCGCCACTCCCCCCAATCAGGCACCGGCCACCGTCACGGTCGGCGGAGACCGCGACTACCCCCCCTACGAGTTCCTCGACAAGGAGGGGCACCCCTCCGGCTACAATGTGGAACTGACCAGGGCAATTGCCGACGTCATGGGGATGAAGGTCGAGTTCCGGCTCGGCACCTGGTCCGAGATGCGCGCCGCGCTGCAAAACGGCACGGTCGACGTGCTCCAGGGGATGTCCTACTCGGAGGACCGGCTCTCCCAGGTCGACTTCTCCCTGCCACACACCATCGTGAACCACGCCGTGTTCGCCCGCAAGGACTCCCGCAACGTCAACTCCCTGGAGGACCTGGAGGGTAAATCGGTTGCGGTGCATCGGGGCGGAATCATGCACGACCTCCTGGTCAAGAGGGGGTTCACCGGGAAGCTGGTGCTGACCGACACCCCGGCGGACGCCCTGCGCCAGACCGCCGCCGGGACGACCGACTACGCCATCGTCGCCATCGTGCCGGGGATGTACATCATCCGGGAGCTGAAGCTCACCAACCTGATTCCGGTGGTGCACAACGTCGCGACCCAGCGCTACTGTTACGCGGTCGACAAGGGGAACGACGAGCTGATCTCTCGCTTCAACGAGGGGCTCGCCATCCTGAAAAAGACCGGGCAGCAGCAGGCGATCTACGAGAAATGGCTCGGCGTGCTGGACCCCGCCCCGATCGCCTGGTGGACCATCGTGAAGTACGCGGCGATCGTGGTGATCCCCCTGATGCTGCTTCTGGGCGGCATTGCCCTTTGGTCCCGGACCCTGCAACGCGAGGTGGCGCTGCGGACCGCCGACCTGACCCGGGAGATCGCCGAGCGCCGGCATGCCGAGGAGGAGCTGCTCTTAAACCAGCGCCAACTGCTGCAGGCCGACAAGATGGCGGCGCTCGGGATACTGGTCTCGGGGGTCGCCCATGAGATCAACAACCCGACCGGACTCATCCTGCTCGACATACCTGTCCTCAAGCGGGCGCACCAGGACGCGGCCCCCATCCTCCAGGAGTATTTCGAGGAGCACGGCGACTTCTCCTTGGGCGGCATTCCCTATTCCGAGATGCGCCAGGAGATCCCGCGCATCCTGAGCGGGATGCAGGACGGGGCCAAGCGGATCAAGCGGATCGTGCACGACCTGAAGGATTTTGCCCGGCGCGATGATGCGGGCGACCAGGGGCTCATCGACCTGAATCGCGTCGTGCAGACGGCGCTGCGCCTGGTCGATCCGACCATACGCAAGGCGACTGCCAGCCTGGTAACGGATTTGGGCACCGGACTTCCGAAGCTTTTGGGCAATACCCAGCGCATCGAGCAGGTCGTAGTGAACCTGGTGCTGAACGCCTGTCAGGCCCTGCCCGACCGGGAGCACGGCATCAAAGTTGTCACCCGGCTGCTGGCCGATCCGCCGCGGCTGGAGCTGTCGGTTCAGGACGAGGGGACCGGTATCGCGCCGGAGCACCTGTCCCGGCTGACCGATCCCTTTTTCACCACCAAGCGGGAGAGCGGCGGGACTGGTCTGGGACTTTCGGTTTCCGCCGGCATCGTCAAGGAGCACGGCGGGGTCATCGCCTTCGACTCCTCCCCGGGCCGCGGCACCACCGTCACCCTCAGCTTCCCCGTCGCCAAAGAGGAAACGGCGACTTAACGACTCAACGACTCAACGACTCAACGACTCAACGACTTTACGCCCCAACGACTCAACGAGGTTTTCCCCATGCCCCCAAGCGCCTACCCCAGCTTTCAGATTCTCCTGGTGGACGACGAGCCCGCCTGGCTTCGGTCCCTCTCGCTCACCCTCAAAAGTGTGGGCGGGCTCAGCAACATTGTTACCTGCGAGGATAGCCGGGAGGTCATGGGGCTCTTGGACGCGGGGGGGATTGGCTTGGTGCTGCTCGACCTCACCATGCCGCACCTGTCGGGAGAGGAACTCCTGAAGGGGATAAGCGAGCGCCACCCGGAAATAACCACCATCGTGGTGAGCGGGCTGAACCAGCTGGAAACCGCGGTGCGCTGCATGAAGCTCGGCGCCTTCGACTACTTCATCAAGACCGACGAGGAGGACCGCATTGTGGGCGGCGTGCTGCGGGCGGTCCGGATGCTGGAGATGCAGCGCGACTACCGGGAGATGTCGAGCCGCCTGGTCTCCGGGGAGCTGCGCCATCCCGAGGCCTTCGCGGAGATTGTCACCGGCGACCGCGGCATGCTCGCCATCTTCTCCTACCTGGAGGCGGTGGCCAAAAGCCCACAGCCGCTCCTCATCACGGGTGAGAGCGGCGTCGGCAAGGAGCTTCTGGCGCGCGCCGCCCACTCCTTAAGCGGCTGCCGGGGCAAGCTGGTGACCGTCAACGTGGCCGGGCTGGACGATTCGGTCTTCGCCGACACGCTCTTCGGCCACCTGCGCGGCGCCTTCACCGGCGCCGAGGGGACCCGCAAGGGGATGGTCGAGGAGGCCGCCGACGGCACGCTCTTCCTGGACGAGATCGGCGACCTGAGTATCGCCTCCCAGGTGAAACTGCTCCGGCTGCTCCAGGAAGGCGAGTACTTCGCCCTGGGAAGCGACCAGCCCAAGCGCCTCAAGGCACGCATCATCGTCGCCACCCACCAGAACCTGAGCGCCAAGGAGTCGGCGGGCTCCTTCCGGCGCGACCTCTACTTCCGCCTGCGCACCCACCAGGTGCGGGTCCCGCCGCTGCGCGAGCGCAAGGGCGATATCGCGCTCCTGCTGGAGCACTTCCTGGCCGAGGCGGCGGGCGCCTTGGGCAAGAAGAAGCCGACTCCGCCCAAGGGGCTGGCGCAGTTTCTGGCCACCTACAGCTTCCCGGGCAACGTGCGCGAGCTGAGGGCGATGGCCTATGACGCCGTCAGCGTGCACCGCGACCGGATGCTCTCCATGGAGAGTTTCGTGCAGGCGGTCGAGCGCTCCCTGGAGGACGGGGCGGCGCCGCCGGTGGCACATGGCAAGCTGAATCCCTTCGCCGGGTTCGCCGAGCTCCCCACCTTCTCCGAGGCCGCCTCCTTCCTGGTCATGGAGGCGCTGGAGCGTGCCGGCGGCAATCAGACCCTCGCCGGCAGGCTGCTCGGCATCTCCCAACCGGCACTCAACAAGCGCCTCAAGATGATGCGCGGCCAACAGGCATAACCTGCGGTTATAACGATAGCCGCAGGTTATACTCCCGGAAACCCGCCCAATATGGCGGGTGCCCTCCCTTACCGCGCGACGGGCATAACCTTTCGTTATACCGGTTCGCCCCGCAGCCCCTCCCGATTCCCTCCATTTATTCCGTGATTTAGGACTGTTAGCTCTCATGGCAGATGTTGGCACTATCCATGCTCTAGTAAGGCTATTGGCACAGGCCAACGGCTGCTGCGCTTGTAAGCGTTTCCAGAGCCGCAATCCAAGGTAGAGGTGAATCATCATGGTAATGTTCTGGATCCAGTTCGTGCTTGTCCTGGGAGCGATCCTGCTTGGCGTCCGCAGGGGCGGCGTGGCCCTTGGCCTCATCGGCGGCCTGGGCGTCTCCGTCCTGGTGCTGCTGTTCCGGGTGCAACCCTCCGAGCCCCCCATCGCCGTCATGCTGATCATACTGGCGGTGGTGACCGCCTCGGCAACCCTGCAGGTCGCCGGCGGCCTCGACTACCTGGTGCAGTTGACCGAGCGGATGCTGCGCGCCCATCCCAAGTACGTGACCATCCTGGCGCCGCTCTCCACCTTTTTCCTGACGGTCTGCGTCGGCACCGGGCACGCCGTGTACGCGCTGCTGCCAGTCATCGCCGACGTGGCACTCAAGACCAAGATCCGCCCGGAGCGCCCCATGGCGATCTCCTCCGTCGCCTCGCAGATGGGGATCACCGCGAGCCCGGTGGCCGCCGCCGTGACCACCTTCCTCGCCTTCTCCATCAAGGTCGGGCACCCGGTGAGCCTCTTCGACATCCTCATGGTGACCATGCCCGCCGGTGTTGTCGGGGTGCTGGCAGCCGCCGCCTGGAGCTTCAACCGCGGCAAGGACCTCGACAAGGACCCGGAATACCAGGAGCGTCTCAAGGACCCCGAATTCGCCAAGTCCGTGGGATCTTCCGTCACGACCCTGGACCAGAAGATCAGCACCTCCGCCAAGCTCTCCGTAGTGCTCTTCTTCTCGGGCGTCTTGACCATCATCGCCTTGGCCGTCTGGCCCTCCCTGCTCCCGGTGGTTGCCGGCAAACCGATACCTATGACAACGGTCGTCCAGTTCATCATGCTCGGTTTCGGCGCCTTCATCATGTTCGCCACCGGCGTCAAAGCGAAGGACATCGCGCACTCCAGCGTCTTCATCGCCGGGATGATCGCGGTAGTATCAATCTTCGGCATCGCCTGGATGAGTGATACCTTCGTGACCGCCAACAAGGGGTTCCTGGTCGACAAGATCGGGATGATGGTGAAGATCGCCCCCTGGACCTTCGGTATCGCGATGTTCTGCGTCTCCGCCTTCGTGAAGAGCCAGGCCGCGACGCTCATCATCATGCTCCCCTTCGGCCTCGCCCTCGGCCTCCCCATCCCACTGATGCTCGGCCTGATGCCGGCAAGCTACGCCTATTTCTTCTTCGCCTTTTACCCGAGCGACCTCGCCGCCATCAACATGGACCGCTCGGGAACCACACGGATCGGCAAGTATCTGCTGAACCACAGCTTCATGATCCCCGGCTTCATCGGGGTCGGCGTCTCCACCGTCGTCGCCTACACGATCTCCAGGATCATGTTCTAGCACCCCGGCGTTCAGGCGCACAGGAGCAAGTGGAACTAAGGTCCGCATTCCGATCGGGATGCGGACCGTTTTACGTGGCGCGCCAGGGGCGCCTTTCTCCGGGGAAGCAAAGTTCTGTACCCCCTATGATATGGCTCTGTTAGGTGCTGATGTTGATTTCCCTCGTGGCACGGAAAGCGGGCGAATACGAGATTCGCCCCTTCAAGCGCGATGAAGTGTAGGGGCGAACCTCGTGTTCGCCCGTGAGCTGCGTCCGCATTCACCCCGCGTGGGCACGGGGTGCCCACCCTACGCACTTCAAAAGCTCCCCCTCTCCCGGGGGGCGAGGGATACGGCGCTGGAAAACGTAGCCAGCAGAAAGACCCCCCTGTCTCGCTGCGCGAGCCTTCCCCCCTACGTCGCAGGGGGGACACTGCTATGGTACCGTCGTTAATTTAAAATCGGTTCCC
>TBL_comb47_HYPODRAFT_10007509_pt1 | contig 11414 bp, 8 predicted proteins | sample TroBogypolimnion_40_FD_10682 | JGI IMG/M metagenome (IMG submission 10682) | reverse complement strand
TGGCGGGTGAGGTACAGGTCCACCGGCACCTCCACCAGCACCGGCCCGGGGGTGCCGGCCCGGGCCAGGGCGCAGGCCTGGCGGAGGGTGGCGTAGAGATCGTCGCCGCCGGCCCGGAACTGGCCCTTGGTGACCGGGGCCGCCACGGCCAGCTGGTCGATGGCGTGGAGCTGGTAGGCCATCGGCCGGTCCCGGCGGATGCCGCACGCCAGCACCAGCATGGGCACGCCGTCCATGAACGCCTCGGCGATGCCGGAAAGGGCATGGGTCAGCCCGGCCCCGGGCACCAGGTTGAGGCAACCCATGGCCCCCGAGGCCCGCCAGAGGCCGTCGGCCATGAACCCGGCGCTCTGCTCGTCGGTCACCAGGATCGGCCGGACGGCGCTGCCCGCCAGGGCGTCGTAGAGTTCGAGGTTGTGGGTCCCGGGGATCCCGAAGGCGAAGCCGATGCCCTCGTCCTCCAGGGCCCTGACCACCAGTTCCGCACCGGTCCAACGGGTCATCCCGCGCTCCTTCCGGCCAGGGCCCCAAGGTCCTGGAGCACACCTTCGGCGACCCGGTCCGCCAGGGCCATGATCGTCAGGTAGGGATTGATCTGGAGGGAGTCCGGGAACAGGCTGGAATCCGCCACCCGCAGCCAGGGCCGGCCGTGGACCCGGCCCCGGGCGTCGGTGACCGAATCGCCTTCGTCCCGCCCCATGCCCGCGCCGCCCATGAGGTGGGCCGCCGAAACGGAGATCCGGCCGGTCTGGAAGTGCCGTTCGTGGATCAGGGCATCCAGGTCCCCGGCCTGGGCCGCTTCCAGCAGGGGCGGATCCGCGGACGGGGCGTGCACCCGCAGGGCCCCGGCGGCGAAGAATATCCGCGCGGCGGCGCGGGTGGCGGCGACCATGGACCGCACCACGGCCGGGGTGAACCGGTAGTGGACCACCGGCCGCCCCAGGCGGTCCACGGTGATCCGGTTGCCTGGCACGGCCTTGTCGCAGGCCAGCACCAGGATCTGCTGGAGCCGCGGGAAGGCGTGCATGAGCGCACTGTGGGCGGGGCCGAAGCCGGTGAGGTTCTTGGCGGTGGTGAAGGGGAAGTACATGCAGGTCTCCAGGAGGTAGCCCTCCTGGGCGGCCCGGTCCATGAAATAGCTCTTGGGGTGGCCCACGTCGTTGGTGATCGGCCGGGGATGCTCCCCCACCAGGATGTGCGCGGGGTGGCAGGTGAACCGCCGGCCCACCCCCCTGGGCAGGCCCGGCAGGTCCGAGCGCAGCAGCAGGGCGGAGCTGCCGATGCTGCCGCCGGCCAGCACCACAAGATCGGCCTGCAGCTCGTAGAGCCCCGGCGCCCACTCGGAATCCAGCCCCAGGCCGGTGCGCTCGCCCACCCGCACCCGCAGGCTGCGCTCCCCGAGGCTCTGCACTTCCGCCCGGGTGACCACCTCGACCCCCTGGCGCTCGGCGCTGGGCAGCTGGACCCGGTGGGTGCCCATCTTGGCGGCGTTCGGGCAGCCCAGGTTGCAGAGGCTGGAGCCCTTGCAGCCCTTCAAGTTGAGCGGGAACGGCTCGGCCCGGAAGCCGGCCTTCTCGCAGCCCTCGCGGAACAGCCGGTTGTTGTCGTTGATCGCCTCCGGCGGCAGCAGGTGCACGTTGTTCTCGGCCATGTAGCGCCGGCACCGCGGCTCCAGGTCGCCCCAGGCCAGGCCCGGCACGTCCCAGCCGCGGATCACCCGCTCCGGGGCGATCAGGGAGGTGCCCGTGTAGACGATGGTGGAGCCGCCGTAGCCCCGGCCGAAGGCCAGGGTGAGGGTGCCCTCCCGGGTCAGGAAGCCGCCCTCCCCTTCGTAGAGCTCCCGGGCCATCTCCAGCTCCCGGCCGTTGAAATCCCCATCCCGGAACCGCGGCCCCTGCTCGAGCACCAGGACCCTGCGGCCCTGGGCCACCAGCGGCGCCAGGGCCTGGGCCGCGGTGCCGCCGCCCGCCCCGGAACCGACGATGATCACGTCGTAGCGGCTCACCGGCGCCCCTCCCAGCCCGCGGCCGTGGCGCGGTAGCCCATGGTCTCCCGGACTTCAGGCTGGGTGTACCAGCCCATCATCACCAGGGTGCGCAGGCCCCAGATGCCCCGCCGGACCAGCAGCACCGGCGCCCGGGAGAGGCCCTCCAGGAATACCAGCCGCCGCTCCGCGGCCAGCGCCGGCAGGCGCCGCCCGTACCGGACCAGGGCCAGCAGGTCCAGGACCCGGATCAGCAGGAGCACCTGCCGCCGGAGCCGGGCCGGCCGGGCCGCCAGGGCCTGGCCCAGCACCCCCTCCAGGACCGCCCACTGGGCCGGCGAACACCCCTCGGCCTCGGGCACGAAGGCGCCGGCCAGGGCCTTCAGGCAGGCCCGCAGGGAATCCGGAAAGGCGAACCCACCCGGGTGGTCGCTGGCGTTGGTCTCCACAGGTGGTCGCTCCGGCCGGCCGCAAGGCCGTGAGGCATCGTATCAGAGGTGAAGCGGATAACGGGCAGTGAACACAGTCCCTTCGGTCTCGGAGGTGGTGAAGCCGACCCGCCCGCCCAGGTAGCGCTCGGAGAGGAACTTCATGGAGTAGGTGCCGAGGCCGCGGCCGGCGCCCTTGGTGGAGAAGGAGCGGTTGAACACCTGCAGCCGGATGTTCTCGGGCATGTAGGTGGGGTTGGCCACCGCAAAACTTACGCCGCCCCCCTCCCGCGCGCAGCTCAGGGTGACCGACTCGCCGGGGGCGGACGCCTCGATGGCATTCTTGACCATGTTGCCCAGCACCCGGCCCAGCAGCGCCGGATCGCTCGCGAACGCGCCGTCCCCGGACGCCGGGGCCATCGCCAGCTTGCGGCCGTTGAGCATGGCCGGCCGGTCGTAGGCGTCCATCACGTCCCGCAGCACGCCCAGGGTGGTCAGGGGCTTCGGGTCCAGCACCAGGTCGCCCGCCTCCGCGGCCATGAGCATCCGGTGGGCATGGATCTCCTCCAGGATCTGGTCGGAGAGGAAATCCACCCGGTGCAGGTAGAGGTCGCGTTGGGCGGGCTGCTCGGCGGTGGCGGCCAGCAGGGCCAGGAAGCCCTTCATGGCGGTGGTGGTATTGCCGATGTCGTGCAGGAAGATCCGCTCCAGGATGAAGCGCCGCTTCTCGTCGCCGATGTCCAGGAAGGCGTAGAAGATGAAGGCATGGGGCCCGAACGCCATCGGCGTGGCCCAGACCCGCAGGTCCAGCGCCTCCTCGCCCCGCGGCCGCGCGACCAGGATGTGGCATTCCTCGACCGTGGCCCGGCCCTGGCGGGCCTGCAGGATGGCGTTGACCCCGCCGCAGTAGCGGCAGAACCGGGTGGTGCCGCAACCCCCCTCGCAGTCCCCGCTGTGGGAGCAGCCCAGGAACTCTCCGGGGCGCAGGCCGATCACCCGTTCATGGGGGACCCCGCCCAGGGCCAGGGCGGCCCGGTTGGCGTAGATGATCTGCCGGGTGTCGTTCAGGATCAGCACCCCGTCCGGCACGCAATGCAGCAGTTCGCTGAACGCCCGGTCCCGGTCGAGCGCCGCGATCTGCCCGGCCAGCTGTTCGGAGGAACAGCGGGCGCTGGGGGCATGGAAGGTATCTGGGTCTTCCGACATGGGGATCCCCGGCTGATCTGGACTGGTGGGATAAGAGTGGCACCAACGGATCGTGAAAGGATGGAAAATTCAACCTACCGGCACCCTCCCCCGGGGTGGGGTTGTGCTTTCGGTCCCGGATCCCGGCCGCGCCCCTGTGAGATAATCGCCGGGCATCCGAGGATCCCGACCATGACCCACGCGACCGAAGCCCCCGTCATCCGCGCCCCCCACGGCACCCACCTGCACTGCAAGGGCTGGGTGCAGGAGGCCGCGCTGCGCATGCTCATGAACAACCTGGACCCGGACGTGGCCGAGCGGCCCGAGGACCTGATCGTCTACGGCGGCCTGGGCAAGGCCGCCCGGAACTGGGACTGCTTCAACGCCATCGTCAAGGAGCTCAAGCACCTGGCCGACGACGAGACCCTGCTGGTGCAGAGCGGCAAGCCGGTGGGGGTGGTGCGCACCCATCCCGACGCCCCCCGGGTGCTGATCGCCAATTCCAACCTCGTGCCCAAATGGGCGACCTGGGAGGTGTTCCGGGAGCTGGACCGCAAGGGCCTGATGATGTACGGGCAGATGACCGCCGGCTCCTGGATCTACATCGGCAGCCAGGGCATCGTCCAGGGCACCTACGAGACCTTCGCGGAGGCGGCCCGGCAGCACTTCGGCGGCACCCTGGCCGGCACCTGGACCCTCACCGCCGGCCTGGGCGGCATGGGCGGGGCCCAGCCGCTGTCGGTGACCATGAACGGCGGCGTGGCCCTGTGCGTGGAGGTCGACCGCACCCGCATCGACAAGCGCCTGCAGACCCGCTACCTGGACGAGTGGACCGACGACCTGGACGAGGCCCTGGCCCGGGTCGAGCGCTACGTCCGCGAGAAGAAGGCGGTCTCCATCGGCCTGCTGGGCAACGCCGCCGAGGTCCTGCCCGAACTGCTGCGGCGCGGCGCCCGGCCGCACCTGGTCACCGACCAGACCTCGGCCCATGACGAGTACAACGGCTACATCCCGGCCGGGCTGTCCCTGGAGGCCGCCGCCGTCCTGCGCAAGGACGATCCCGAAGGCTATGTCCAGCGGGCCCTGGCCTCCATGCGGACCCACGTGGAGGCCATGCTGGCCTTCCAGGCTGCCGGCGCGATCACCTTCGACTACGGCAACAACATCCGCGCCCAGGCCGAGCGGGCCGGATGCGTGAACGCCTTCGGCTTCCCCGGCTTCGTGCCGGCCTTCATCCGGCCCCTGTTCTGCAAGGGCATCGGCCCGTTCCGCTGGGCCGCCCTGAGCGGCGACCCGGAGGACATCGCCGTCACCGACCAGGCCATGATGGAGCTGTTCCCGGACAACGAGGGCATGATCCGCTGGCTCCGGGCCGCCAAGGAGAAGATCGCCTTCCAGGGCCTGCCCGCCCGGATCTGCTGGATCGGCGCCGGCGAGCGCCACCTGGCCGGGCTGAAGTTCAACGAGCTGGTGCGCGAGGGCAAGGTCAAGGCGCCCATCGTCATCGGCCGGGACCACCTGGATTCGGGCTCCGTCGCCTCGCCCAACCGCGAGACCGAGGCCATGAAGGACGGCTCGGACGCCGTCTCGGACTGGCCCCTGCTGAACGCCATGACCGCCTGCAGCGGCGGCGCCTCCTGGGTCAGCTTCCACCACGGCGGCGGGGTGGGCATGGGCTTCTCCCAGCATTCCGGGGTGGTCATCGTCGCCGACGGCACCGAGCGGGCCGAGCGCTGCATCCGCCGGGTGCTCTGGAACGACCCGGCCATGGGCGTGTTCCGCCACGCCGACGCCGGCTACGAATCCGCCCGCGAGCACGCCGGGAAGATCGGCCTGCACATCCCCCTGGGCTGAGCCATGCTGGTCCCCGACATCGACGACCTGGTGCTGGAGCACGACGACGAGACCGGCATCGAGGAGCTGGGGCGCCGGGTCCTGTCCCGGGGTCCCTGGACCGCCGTGGCCTTCCTGGTGCGGACCCGGAGCCGGGACGGCGGCCCCTGGGAGGGCCCCTTCCTGTGGCTGCACCGCTACCAGAAGGTGGCCCAGGGCTGGAAGCTGGTGAGCCGGTTCCACACCACCGGCCCCGACCAGCTCGACGGGCTCCTGGACGCCCTGGACGGCTGGCGGGAGCTCCTTCCCAAAGGGTGAATGGATCCCGGCCCGCTCCATGAGATACTGGAGGGTTCAGGAGTACGGATGCCAGTCGCCCTCAGTCTCGTCAAGGTCACCAAGCGCTTCGGCGCCCAGCCCATCCTGGAGGGGCTGTCGTTCGGCCTGGCCCAGGGCGAGAAGGTGGGCCTCATCGGCCGCAACGGCGCCGGCAAGTCCACCCTGTTCAAGCTCCTGGCCGGCGAGGACACGCCCGATTCGGGCGAGGTGGTGCTGACCCAGGGCCAGCGGGTGGCCCGGCTGAGCCAGGATCCGCACTTCCCGGCCGACGCCACCGTGCGCAGCGCCCTGGAGTGGGCCCTGGCCGACCACCGCCAGCTGATCCGCCGGCACGGGGAGATCCACGAGGCCCTGCAGGGCGCCGCCCCGGACCTTGCCGACCGGCTGCACCAGGAGCTGGATTACGTGGAGCACCACCTCAACCACATGGGCTGGGACCTGGAGCCCCGGCTCAAGGAGGCCCAGACCACCTGGGGCCTGACCGACCTGGAGGCGACCGTGGAGTCGCTGTCCGGCGGCTGGCGCAAGCGCGTGGCCCTGGCCCAGGCCTGGCTCAAGGACCCGGACGTGATGGTCCTGGACGAGCCCACCAACCACCTGGACCCCGAGCAGGTGGAGAAGCTCGAGCTGTGGCTGCAGAAGTTCTCCGGGGCGCTGCTGCTCATCACCCACGACCGCCACCTCCTGGACGGCGTGGTGGACCGCATGCTGGAGCTGGAGAACGGCGCGGTCACCAGCTACGACGGTTCCTACAGCGACTACCTGCTGGAGAAGAGCGACCGGGAGTTCCGCGAGTCGAGGCTCACCGAGCACATGCAGAACCGCCTGCGCCGAGAGCTGGCCTGGCTGGGCCGGGGCGCCAAGGCCCGCACCCGGAAATCCAAGCTGCGCATCCAGGACGTGCTGGACCTGAAGGATGACGTCCACGAGCGGCTCCGGGTGGACGCGCGGACCTCGCTGACCTTCGCCGGCGGCAGCAACCGCTCCGATTCGCTCCTGAACGCCGAGGGCCTGCGGTTCGCCTACCCCGGCACCACCACCGAGCTGGTCGGCGGCCTGGACCTGGTGCTCCAGCGGCGCATGCGGATCGCCCTGCTCGGCCCCAACGGCTGCGGCAAGACCACCCTGCTCAAGCTGCTGCTGGGCGAGCTGGCGCCCACCACCGGCACCCTGGTGCGCCACCCCAAGCTTTCGGTGACGGCCATCTCCCAGGGCCGGGGCGAGCTGCGCGGCGACCTGAGCGTGGCCGACAACATCGCCGAGCGGGCCTCGATGGTCAAGGTCGGCGGCCAGGAGCTGCTGGTGCTGGTATATCTCACCCGGTTCGGCTTCCCCGCCGACCAGCAGAAGCGCCTGGCCGGCACCCTCTCGGGCGGCGAGCGCAACCGCCTGCTGCTGGCCAAGGCCATGCTCCTGCCCTCGGACCTGCTGGTCCTGGACGAGCCCACCAACGACCTGGACATCCCGACCCTGCAGAACCTGGAGGAGGCCCTCCTGGACTACCCGGGCAGCCTGCTGCTGGTGAGCCACGACCGGTTCTTCCTGGACCAGGTGGCCACCCACACCCTGGCCTTCAATCCCTCCGGCGACCCCCGCTGGGAGCTCTACGAGGGCAGCCCGGCCTCGGTGGCGCGGCTCCGGGCCGAGCGGGCCCTGGACGCGCCCCGGGCCGAGGCGGCCCGGGTGGTCCGCGGCGACACCCGGGAGCCTGCCAAGCGCAAGGCGGGCCTGTCCCAGAAGGAGGAACGGCGGCTGGCGGAGCTGGACGAGGCCATGGCCGCGCTGCACGCCCGGATCGGCGACCTGGAGGCGGCCATGGCCGATCCGGCCGCCTTCATCACCGGCGACGCCCCCGGCCACCAGGCCCTGCGCGACCGGGACGCGGCCCAGGCCGGCCTGGAGGAACTGGAAATGCAGTGGCTGGAGCTGGAGGAGAAGCGCGGGCAGTAGCCCCCGGGAGGATCAGGATGGATTTGCGACTTGCAGGCCAGACCGCCATCGTCACCGGCGCCAGCCGCGGCATCGGCCGGGCCATCGCCGAATGCCTGTCCCGGGAGGGCATGCGCCTGGTCCTGACGGCCCGCTCCGCGGCGCTCCTGGACGAGGTGGCCGCGGCCTGCCCGGGCGAGACCTGGGTGTTCCCGGCCGATCTGCGCGAACCGTCGGTGCCCGCGGACCTGGTAGCCTTCGCCGTGGACCGGGCCGGCGCCCTGGACCACCTGGTCAACAACGCCGGCGCCACCCGCCGGGGTCCCTTCCTGGATTTGTCCGAGGCCGACTGGCAGGACGGCTTCAGCCTGAAGTTCTACGGCGCGGTCCGCTGCGCCCGGGCGGCCTGGCCGCACCTGGTCCGGTCCCGGGGCTCGATCGTCAACATCTCCGGCATCGGCGGCCGGGTCGGCGACGCCCAGTTCGCCATCGGCGGCTCGGTCAACGCCGCCCTGCTCAACCTCACCAAGGTCCTGGCCGACCAGGGCGTGGCCGACGGCGTGCGGGTGAACGCCATCAACCCCGGTTCGGTCGCCACCGACCGCCTCGCCGGGCGCATCGCCAGGCAGGCCGAGGCCGACGGCACCAGCCTGGACGAGGCCGCCCGGACCCTGGCCGCGAACCAGCGGGTGGCGCGCTTCGGCAAACCCGAAGAGATCGCCGCAGCCGTGGCGTTCCTGCTGTCGCCGCTATCGGGCTTCTGCCAGGGCTCGATCCTGGATATCGACGGCGGCCAGAACCGGGCGCTGTAGTTGGCGGTGCAAAAGTTGTTTTTTGTATCTTCTCAGCCAGCCCTGGTCGAGTTCATGAACCTATACAACCGCGCCTGGCGGCTCGAAAAGCTGGGCGGACTCACACCGGACGAGGCCCGCCAAGCTTGGGATACCAAGCAGGCGGCATGATGCTAATCTCTGGTCTAAACAATCGGGCGCGGTACAGGGAAGTCACTCGCATTTAAGCAGACCAGACCTGGCTTCTTGCAATACCCGTTCAAACTCTGCGAGCGGGAATACCATCAACACCTCCCGGTCCAATTTGTATAGCCTGAATCCGTGAGCAGCGGGAGGGTTGGCGCGCTGGAATTGGGAGCGACAATTGGGGATGGCGTAAAAGAGAGCTGGACTGGAGAATGGCAATGAATTCGGATTGATAACGAACGGGGGAAAAATTCTGGTTGATTATTTCGCAACCAATGGGACTATGGCAAATAAGGGATTCACACCTGGAGTTTGTATTAAATAATTTTCTATATATGCCACCGCTACCGAATTGCTACGCTGAATAAACGCAAGGGGCGTCTCATCTTGCATTATATTACAATACCAATTGTCATAATTCGCCTCAATAGTTCCATTGTTATTAACATATACATCACCTCCGAGAATCCCAATACCCATTTCACCTAATTTTGAAATTGCCAGCAAGGCGCTTCTTGCATCAAGTGCCCAATTATTAATACCAAATTCCATTAACGGAAAACCAACCTTGAGAGCGGAGTCAATCTCATTTGACCAGATGATATTCATGGTTATAGCCATTCAAGATTTGGGTGGAGGTGGGAGGTCTGGACGGAATAAACGATGGTTGATTGTCCCATCCGCTTCTTTTATAAATTCAAAATTACCCGTTTTTCCTTGATACTCTCCGGGTATTTTTAGCATGTCACGAATCACGCCATCTCCGCCAGTGATCTTAGAGACATTACCATCACTTTGGAATGCTTTTACTGGCCCGTCGCTGTTTCATGTGGGTAACCGGCGATATTGGCCGGCCGGGATTCGCGGCAAAGCATGAGGGGCCAGGGTCCTGCGGGTCCCTGTCGGCTTGACTGGGATTCCGGTAAAGAGCGGGGCCTGGGAAGATGGTGCCATGGACACGAATCTGCTCTTCACCATGGCGCTGGGCCTTCAGGCCCCTTGGGAGGTCGTCGATCTCCAGTTCAACGAGGAGGCCCACCGACTGGATATCCTCATCGACTTCAAGCGGGGGTCGGACTTCCCGTGCCCGGTCTGTGGCCAACCATGCAAGGTCCACGACACCGTGGAGAAGACCTGGCGGCACATGAATTTCTTCCAATACGCTGCCTACTTAACGGCCCGTGTTCCGCGCTGCCAGTGTGACAAGGACGGGACCAAGCAGGTGGAGGTTCCCTGGGCGCGGCCGGGCTCCGGCTTCACGCTGCTGTTCGAGGCCCTGCTGATGACGCTGGCCCAGGTCATGCCCGTGAATGCCGTGGCCAAGCTTGTTGGGGAGCACGACACCCGGATCTGGCGACTGGTCCATTTCCACGTGGAGGATGCCCGGACCCGGGTGGACATGTCGGAGGTAGTCCGGATCGGGATCGACGAGACCGGGGCCAAGCGGGGCCAGAAGTACATCACCCTGGTGGTGGACATGGACGAGAAGAAGCTTCTGTTTGCGACCGAAGGCAAGGACCAGGAGACCCTGAAAGCCTTCCGGGCGGACCTGGTGGCCCACGGCGGCGATCCCGAACGGATCACAGAGGCCAGCGTGGACATGTCCCAGGCCTTCATCAGGGGCCTGGGCGACCACTTCCCGAACGCCCACCTCACCTTCGACCGTTTCCACGTGATGAAGCTGCTGGGCGAAGCCGTGGACGAGGTGCGGCGCCGGGAGGTCAAGGACCACCCGGAGCTTCGGGAGACCCGCTACGTCTGGCTGAAGAACCGCTCGAACCTCACCGCCCGCCAGGAGGCAAGGCTGGGGGAGCTGCGGAACGCCAACCTGGAGACGGCGGAAGCCTACCGGATGCGGCTCACCTTCCAGGACTTCTACGAACAGGGCAATCCCCAGGCCGCCAAGCAGTTCCTGAGCGAGTGGCTCGACATGGTCCTGGCCTCGGGGCTCGAGCCCATGGTCAAGGCGGCCCAGAGTATCCAAACCCACGCAGAGGGCGTCCTGCGCTGGTTCCGGAGCGGGCTCTCAAACGGGTTCCTGGAGGGCCTCAATTCCCTCATCAAGGCAGCCAAGGCCAAGGCGAGAGGCTATCGAAAGATCCGGAGCCTCATCGCCGTGGCCTACCTCCTTGCTGGCAAGCTGAAGTTCAACGTGGCCGAATTGTGGCCGGCCCCACCGAAGAAGACCCCGGCCACCAAAGAGGCCGGGCCGTTCCGCCCAAGCCCCGTACTCTGCTGAGCCGAAGGCCCGAAGGGGCCGCAACCCCACTTGCCAGAACCCGAGTCCGGAGGTCCCCCCACCTTCCCACGACATCCAGGGCCAGGGCAGGCAGGGCCTGCCCTGTCGAGCCACCTGCCGTCACCGTCGCCCATCGGCCCCCCCGTTCATGCGGGGGCCGATGAGGCGACCGCAAGCACGATGCCCAAGCAAGGCGGTCAGTGAAGGCCAAGGGCTGCCCATGCCTTCCACGGCCACCCTCGTGGCCAGGGGCGTGATGTAGCGCAGCGAAGGCGCGATCCTGGCGAGGGTGAGCCGGTCAGGAGGCCGTGTTGGGCCACAGTGAATGCCTGGGTTTTAAACCGGATTCACCCACACGATTCAGCGAAGAGCCGGACTATCTTCCAAGCAGGGTGTGGTCGGATCGCCGGTGCCCCCATTCGCCCCTTCCGTTTGATAGGGTGGAGCGACCTGCGGCAAAGTCTGGCTTGCCAGAGGAACGGTCAAGAGAAAAGTAAAAA
>TBL_comb47_HYPODRAFT_10007508_pt1 | contig 11417 bp, 9 predicted proteins | sample TroBogypolimnion_40_FD_10682 | JGI IMG/M metagenome (IMG submission 10682) | reverse complement strand
CCCGAGGGTCACCCGCATCGGCCGAACTATCCGCAAGCTCCACATCGACGAGATCCCTCAGATGATAAATATACTGAAGGGCGACTTAGCCCTCGTCGGACCTCGACCAGAGAGACCTGAGTTCGTCACAATGCTTGAAGGAACCATCCCCCACTATGATCTCCGCCACATCATCCGCCCAGGCTTTACCGGCTGGGCCCAGATAAAGTATAGATATGCAAATACAATAGAAGATTCAAAAGAGAAATTTGAATACGATTTATATTATATTAAGAATAGAAATATATTTATCGATATTGGAATTATTATGAGAACTATACAAATAATTTTTACACATTAAGATGGAAACAATAAATATAGTATTCTCATCCGACAACAACTATGCTCCATACATGGGCGTAGCTATTTGTTCTATATTTGAAAATAAAAAAGAAGGATACTTGATAGATATCTACGTACTAGATGGAGGTATATCTGAAGACAATAAGAGTAAATTAAAATTCTTAGAAAATAAGTATAATTTCACTATAAGTTATATAAAAATAGATAGAGAATTTTTTAAAGATTTTAGAACCAATGGATATATGACACAGGCTTCTTACTATAGAATAATAATACCAGAATTATTTCCAAAGATTAATAAAATTCTATATCTTGATTGTGATATCGTAGTAATAAATGACATACTAGAACTATATAATATAAATATAAAAAATTATTATTTTGCTGCAGTAGATGATGAATTATATAGAATAGAAACAATAGATAAAATCGGGATACCAAGAGGAGAAAAATATTGCAACTCAGGAGTAATGCTAATAAATGTTAAAAAATGGAGAGAGAATCAGATTAGTAAAAAAATAATAGAATTTACAATGACTAATCAACATAATTTTTTTTACCATGACCAAGATGCTATTAATGGATACTTATGGGGTAAATGGTTAAATATAAATTTTAAGTATAATTATACAAATATATTAATAAATAAATATCCGTTGAAATTAAAAGATGTAAATAATAAAATAATAATAATTCATTATACTTTTATGAAACCGTGGAATTATTTATATATTAATCCTTTAAAGGATAAATATTTTTACTATCTGAAAAAAACGGAATGGAAGAATAATAGATATATAAATAAAAACTTTAAAAATATTATTATAAGATTTGCAGAAAATATATCTATGTTAATATTTCCAAATTCTATTATTAAAATTCTTAAAAAAATAAAGAACTTTTTAAAAATTAAGTTTTATTAAAAAAATGAATAATTCTAAAATTTCAATAATAATACCTACGTATAATAGAGATCTATTTCTAAAAAGAACAATTTTAAGTGTGCAGAATCAAACCATTAGTAATTGGGAGCTTTTAATAATAGACGATGGATCAAATGATAACACAAAAGATATCGTCGAAGATTTTATTAAAGATGACAAGCGTATAAAATATCTTTACCAAGATAATTCTGGAGGACCAGCTAGTCCTAAAAATATAGGAGTCAAGAACGCTACGGGTGAATATATTGCCTTCCTTGATTCTGATGATGAATGGTTTCCTCAAAAATTAGAAAAGCAATTAAAAATTTTTGAATCTTCTAATGATAAACTTGGTATTGTTGCTTGTTTCTTGTATATAAAAGAAGACAAAACAAAAAAAATAATTTCTAATTATAAAAATTTTTACAGAGATGATGTTATAGAAAAATTAGTTAAATCTAACTTCCCTATTACTTCTAGTTGTGTAATGACAAAATTATCTATAATTAAAGAGGCCGGTGAATTTGATACTAAATTTAAGGTATCTGATGATTGGGATATGTGGATTCGAATCTCAGAATTGGGATATCAATTTGATTTTGTTCCAGAATACTTGTTAAACTATTTTGTACATGATAAAAATATTTATTATAGAAATTCTAATTTTAATGGAGAAAAGGAATTTCTAATATTCTGTAACAAACACATAGATTTATTTTTAAGATACAATTCTTTGATGTTAGGTTATTATTATTTCTTAACAAAAAAATTAAAATTATCTAGAAAATATTTTATAAAAACGATAATAGATAAAGAATCCAATATTCGACAAAAAACTAAATCTCTAGGATGTCTAATTATTTCCTTTTTCCCAAAATTAGAAAAGATGGCGAAAAAAATTTGGAAATTAATAAAAAACTTTTAATTTTATATACAAAACAAAGCTATAACTTCTTGTGAATTTTTAATAAAAATCCACTTATACTTGAGGGAAGTACATAAAACAAGGGATAAAAAAATATTTTTAAATAACCAAAAATTAAGGCCTTCCAATATCCAGGATAAATATCTTTATATTTTTTAGTTAGTAATAAATTTTCTTTTAGGCGTAAAATCTTGTTTTTAGTATTTACTCCTTTTGTTTTAATTAAATAACCAACAGAATATTCAGGCAGATTTGCAATTTTGCCCATACTCCCTAATCTCAACCAAAGGTCATAATCTTCTAGTATACTATCTGAATTACCTATAATATTAATGGCATTCCTTCTAAATAAAACACTAGAATTTACAAAACAATTAATGCGCAAAAGTTTTTCTCTTATATTTTTATCTGTTTCAGGCATATTATATCTAGTGATTTCTTTTCCTAAAATATCGATCAATACCACTCCTGTTCCTACTAAAACATAATCTAAATTATTATCAAAAAAATTGACTTGATTTAACAATTTATCATTATCTATCCATTCATCGTCAGAATCAAGGAAGGCAATATATAAACCTTTTGATATTAATATTCCATTATTACGAGCTATTCTAACACCACTATTCTCTTGATACTTATAAATAATTTTATTAGATTTAATATAATCTAATAATAAATCTTTTGTGTTGTCTGCTGAGCCATCGTCTATCACAATAATCTCAAAATTTTTAAAAGTCTGATTCAAAACACTGTCAATTGCCTTTCTAATATGAATAGAATCATTGAAAGTTGGAATAATAACACTTACTTTTATATTTTTATTCATATTATATCTTAATCCATTCGTCAGGGACAATGTTCGTATGTTTTGCATGTATTGAATCCATAGGAAACCATTGTTTTGGTGACACAACTATCTTATTTGGACTGTTTGAAAGCCATGCTGCCCACCACGCATAAGTACTATTAGGAATAATAAAATTACTACATGAACGCATAAGAATATGATGCCCTTCAGCTTTTTTACCAGAATACTCATTCCCAACAAACATTACAGGATATTCAAATTTCATATTTTCCTCACACCACTTAATATCATCAGAAAAAACATATATTTTATCAATTATAGTTTTCCTAGATATACACAATACGGCCTTATCATAATATTCTTTATTTACATTTTCAAAATTTTTATCGCCAACATAATCCCCTCTTCTTACATGTAAACATAATGAATTTTCTTTTTTTATAACATCCATCAAATTTTTTATATTATCTGGTAATGAATATTTTAAAGAAAAATCTTTCCTTATTATATCAGCTATATCGATAAAATATTTTTCACTTTGCCAACAACCCTCTAGATAAATGTCACCTTTTAATTGTAAAATTGATTCATCATAACAAAAACATTTTTCTTTTCCTTTAGTATCTGATAAAAATACATTTCTTATAATATAACGAGCAGAGCGAGCAAAAAAAGCAATAAACCCTTTATAATAATATTTACGCATGAATGGCACCATAGATCTTTTTACTATTTCAGCATTTATATTATAAACATCTAAATCAAAATCTCTAAAAGTATTCTTTAAACTACTATTTCTATCTAATAGAGATTCTATATCCAATCCTAAAGAGTCATTATTTTTAATAGATAAAGATCTACCTAAGGCATATTGAAACATCTGATTCCCCATTCCTCCTTGTAATTTTGTTATAATCATAAATTTTTATATTTAACCTATCTTTTTCCAAAAATTTCCACTTAACCAAATTGCTATCGGTGTAACCGCATAAGATATAAGTGTTGCCCAAGCGGAGCCTATGATACCAAACATAGGTATAAATATTAAGTTTAAAATTATATTTAATACCATAGAAGTCGAATTGAGCCAGAAGGTAGTCTTCACTAGATTCTCTGTCATTAGATACTGTCCTACAGCCCAACCTAAAAATAAACCAACACTAGACCATATATAAATTCTTAAAACATTTACAGACTCTATATATCCGACTCCAAACATGAAATGTATGATGGGCTTCGCTAGCAAGCTGATAGGTATAGCCATAGCTACTGATATCACAACCATTAGTATATATAAATTCTTTAGACGACTCTGATACATCTCTACGCTCGTCTTCTTTGCGTTCACGATAGCTGGGAAAAGAGAGCCACAGATGATTCCCGGTACAAAGTACCAGACTTCTACTAGTTTCACTGCAGCTGCATATATACCGACTTCATGGTTCCCTAGCATCGAGCCTATCATGACTTGGTCTATCTTCAATGCTATGAACCCAGCAGCCGAAGCGAGCATGAGTGGCCAAGAATTCTTCAATATTTCTCTTGCCAATACTTTATTAAATTTCCAATTATTTATCTTTAAACCGTATGATATATAAGCTCTGACAAATCCAACTCCCTGCCATAGAGAGTCGAGGACATATATCGATATGATCCAGATTACCCCCTTACCAGAGAAGATAACAATTATTTTTAAAATTGAAGATACAACAGTCGCAAAGAGTAGAGCCTTTGTATTGTTCTTCGACTTCACTTCGGCATTAAAATAATTACTTATGACATTTATTGCCTGTAAGATAAAAGAAAGAGATGAGATTACCACAAGAAGTCTGACGAGTGGACTTGATTGAAAAATCATCACACTGAGAACAGATAAAGAAAAAGCTACTATTCCACCTATTAATTTCAACCTAAAAGATGTCCCTAGAAGTTCTTCTCTCCTCTCTGGTGTTTTTATCAACTCTCTGTTTAAAATACCGTCAATACCAAAAGAAGCAAGGAAGCCGAATATTCCAGAAAAAGCCAAAGAATAATTCAATACTCCATAGTTCTCCGGACCCAAGTATCTAGCAACCCAAGCGCCAATAAAAAAAGACACTAGTAGAAAGAACATCTGTCCTCCGAACATCCAGCTCATATTTGCAAAATATCGCTTGTGTCCTTCGTGTTCAAGAATCCAATGCCATCGGCTCGGAGTAATATTCTTCATTAAATTGAAAAGCTTATTGGTCATTATGATAATAATTGTGTTATCAAGGCAATCATCTGCTCCTTATTCTTAGGATTACTTTCAGCAATGAATAAAGTAAGAGCTGTAAGTGTGGATGGATTTATATTTCTAAAACCTTTTGATTTTGTTTTCCTTAGGAACCAGATAAAAGTGAAAGCTCCAGAACGTTTATTTCCATCTATAAAAGGATGATCTTTTACCATAAAATACAAAAGATTAGCAGCTTTTTCTTCAGCCGTATCATAGAGTGGCTTGCTACCGAAAGTCTGCATGACATTCCCTATAATACCTTCGATACTCCCCCTCTGTCTTTCTTGTGCAAATAATTCTGTAGCTTCACCTTTCTTTATTAATTCATCTTTAAAATTATAAATGACTAAAAGTAATTCCTCGGAAGTTAATTTGATACTCTTTCTTGTGGTACCTTTTATCTGAAGCGATTCTTTATCATAAGAATCAAGAGAAACCCAAGTACTAGCGAATTCTTTTATCAACTCTAGGACAGCCTTAGGGTCAAGATTTACATGTTCTGGCAGTAAACTCTGTATATTAGAAACAGCTCTCATGAAAGAACTATAATTCTTGACTATTTGCTTACGATTAATTGTGTAGCCTTTGGTAATATGTTCACGCAAAGTTTTAGTAGCCCAAATTCTAAAATTTGTCGCTTGTTTTGAATTAACTCTATATCCCACAGACAAAACCATATCCAAATTATAATGTTTTATATCACGTTCTATTTTTCTATCACCTTCATTCTGAGCTATCCGGAAATTCCGGATAGTTGATTTTTCAAGAAGTTCCTTGGTTTTATAAATATTCTTAATGTGCTCATTTATTGTTCTAATATTTACTCCAAAAGCATTTGCTATTTGCATCTGGTTAGCCCAAATTGTCTCATTTTTAATATCACCACGAAGTTCTATAGATCCCGAGGGTGATTGATAGATGACTATTTTATTTTCATTTTTTACTTTTTTCATAACTTACTAGATTTTTCTTTTATTATTTTTACAGTTTCTCCGTACTTATATTACTCACTTCTAATTTAAATCCTGGGATAGCAATATCGGCTTCTTTCATTACTTCGTCATAGAGATTCTGATTGTTTGTGACTTTCGCTAGTCTTAATAGTAGTCTGTATGATCCTGGAGCTTTAGGATCCATGGCTATCGCTTCCCTGTATGCACCCTCTGCACCTTTCAAGTCTCCATGCCAAGCATAGATATTGGCCTTGGCCCAATATGTTTCCGGATTCGTAGGTGATAGTTTTGAAGCATGATCGAGTAAAGAGAACAGATGGTCGGCGAGAGCTTGATCATAAGGCTTCTCTGTCAGAGTCACTTCAGTATTGTAAAGAAAGACAGTACTAATATATAGGCGGAAGTCGCTCTTGCTATTGCTATTCTCTATGACCTTATCGAGATATGCAGTGAGAGCTTTCAAATCTGCATCGACATATGGAGCTGTATTCTTATCATTTTTTATCTGCATCAGATTTGTAGCATAATAGTGATAGATAGTAGAAGCCATACTACTGACATCGATAGTACTTCCGACAGATGATCCACCGAGAAGCCCTTCATAATAATTAGGTCTCTCATCAATAGTCATATTCATCAAGTTCTTATAAGATACATCTTTACTCATAGGCATTATCATAAAAAATATAAGGGGTGGAATACAGGCAATACCAAGTAGTATCGCTATAGTATTCTTCGCATCTTCGCTCATTATCACTTTCTGTACCTTCTCTTTCGTATATACATCTTGTAAAGCAAAGATGATACCAGCCAATATATAAATCATCACTATAGAAAGCATCGAGTCAAACACAAACAAATTCTGGAAGAAGTATCCGACTATAAGCCCCACCAAGATACCTGCCTGAATATCAGAGATATTGCTATTCTTGTTCGCTCTATAGATACCGTAAATGATACTGAGCAAGAAAGCAAAATATAGAGAGATAGCTGGGTAGCCTCCTGCAATACCTGTATCAAAGTAAACATTGTGAGAGTGATCTGTCCATCCTTCATAGCCATATTTCTGATCTAGTATTTCTGGATTGAAATATTCTTGAAATGTTATACCGTAATTCTCTAAGCCATATCCAAAGTATGGATGCTTGTCTATACCCTTCTGTGCTATATTCCAGAAAGTAAAACGATTGCCCATAGTAGCCTGTGTGAACTTCTCATGTAAGTATGTCCCCGGCTTCATGAGGCTCATCCAGCCGACTAAGAATGCGACGATAGAGATGGCGATACCTATTATTCCCAAGACTCTCAATATCTTCTTCTTCGATAAAGCCATCCATCCTAAAACTGCAACTCCTATCATCACAAATATTCCGAGAGTAGCTCCTCTAGCACTTCCGAGTAAGCCCTTACTTGTGAGTAGTCCATAGATATTTATAAATAAAGGCGAGAAGATGATAGTAGCGAGTATTATTCCTATCCACCACTTTTTACTTTTTTTAATAGCTTTAGAAAAAATAAAGAATAAACCGAGAGCAATTGAGAATAGTAAATAGGCAGCAGTCATAGAAGAATTCCCGATGAGTCCTCCACCATTTGCAAAGTTTGTCTTCAGTATTATATTGAATCCCTCATCAGCGAACCAAACAGAAAGAGCGAGGATAAAGCTACTATAGAGAAGCCAAGTTATTAGCTTGTACAGATAATCTTTCCCATCTTTCTTTACAAGTGAAGCTATGATGAGTGAGAATACAAACGCATGATAGATAGTGAGTAAGCCTGTCGCTCTACCGAGTGAAGACCAGAATGAAAGTACGGGATCGACAGCAAGAATACCTGCAATACTGAGCCAGAGAATATACAAAACAAAAGGTATGAAATACAAAAGTTGCTTACGAGATAGACGATACGAGCGGTCAACGATGAGAGTATATACCCAAAACATTGCCAGTATCTCTATAAAACCATAAAAAAGAAAAGTCTTTAGACTAACATACGGAGAGAACATACTATTAGAATAAATAAGTGGTGTTATAAAAATAACAAACAAGCTACCATATTTCAATACCCATTCTCTAAAATTTTTCATGTGTATATTATATATTAAAATTATAAATATGACCTACATTTCTTACCACACAGCCTATAGCAAGAACGGTTCTTGCTATAGGTTCAGGTTATTTGAATTCTGGGTGTTCTATTTTATCAAGATAAAAGTTTTCCACAAATTCCACAAAAGACCAATCTGTATGAAAATATTCTGGAAAAGATTCTTTGTTTAAAATACCCTTCTCTGATCTATTAATACCTATATAATCTTGATAGCTAGAATATCTGTACGAATCTAAAAAATTCTTCATTTCATCCTGATGATACTCAAATTTTTTATTTTCAAAATCTGGAAAATTTATTTCTAATGGATTTAAATGAATATATGCCAAAAGTTGTCGCATATAATTATCGTCTACTCCTATTAATTTAGATTTAAAAAGCCCTCCAAAAAGAGCTCCTTTTCTATTATATTTAATATTAAAAAACATAGAATAACCTACTCCGACTTTCCTCATAAATTTAGTAATCCCTCCATCTACTTCTTGTTTAACTAAAATATGAAAATGATTTGTCATTAAACACCAAGCACCTATTGAAACTAATGGTTTACCTTTATCTAAAATCATTATTTCTTTATAATCTTTATGTACATGATTTATTAAATTATCTAGACGAAAAGATGGTTCATTAGTAGAATTACATATATATAGAAGCAGCATAAATCTTTCATAATCTCTCTCTAGTTTAAATATATTTCTTTTATCTATACCTCTATTATAAATATGATAATATTCTCCTGTAATAAATGGATCTTTTCTAAGCATGATTTAATTATATCAACTCATTTTCCCTGTAGCAAGAACGGTTCTTGCTACAGGCTGTGTGGTTATGGGTGGACAACGAAAAAGCCCCGAGGCGAAAGCATCGGGGCTTTTTCTTGTTCGTATTTTCTTTCAGTTTATTCTGTAATCAAATTAAGTCCTACCTTTTCAGCAATTTGTTTTATCCATAATTCATGACGAGAAAGTTGAGAAGTTATAGCTGTATATTCAACACTTAGATTTCCTATTGATTTAGCAATAGAATCACTTGAAACAATAAGACCTTGTATGAGTTCTTTCAGATCAGCCACTTCACTCTTAACTTCTCCAACATCACTCTTCAAATAAGAAATATCCCCTTTTAATCCTAGTAAATTGGTATTCATTTCTTCTTTAAAACTAACAATGTCTTCCTTGGTAGCTAATACTGATTTAAGTTTTAGTATATCTTCATCGTTTAACATTTTTCTATTATACTCTACCTCTTAATAACTAGTCAACAAAGAGCCTACCACACAGGCAAGACCTGTGTACACAGGTCTTGCCTGTGTTTAGAACGAAAAAGCCACCCCTAACCGGGTAGCTTTTTCTGGTTCGCAGTTTTCCTTCTGTTCAAATTTTAAACTTTCAAACTAATCTGATACTAAACTAAATTATTAGTTTTGGTATACCTGTAGCAAGAACGGTTCTTGCTACAACGGAAGAACGGTTCTTGCTACAGGGGAAAATAAAACAAGGCAAGGGAAAGAAAAAACCACCCGGTTAGGGGTGGCTTTTTCTGGTTCGCAGTTTTCCTTCTGTTCAAATTCTTAAACCTTTAACTAATCTGATAATTAACTAAATTATTAGTTTTGGTATACAGAGTTAGTGTAGAAGTTATCAAGTCCTGTAGAAACTGGTGAGTGACCACCTACTGCATTACTGACAAAGTCAAATCCAGTTACTTTAAATTGTACAAATCCTGTTGCTACTTTTGATTTAACAGCATTCAATGTAATAGTAACTTGACTTCCGTCAGATACTGTTGTATCTGGAGATACTGTATAAGATGTTGAACTTACAACAGCACTTCCATTAGCCATATCAACAACTGTTGGTGTAAAGTTAGGTGATGTTGACAATTTAGCTAGATTAACTCCATTTGCCTTTACTGTAAAGACGAATGTACCTGTAGCATAACCAGTAACTCCTTGTGTAGAAGCAACTGATGTAGCTGTAGCACTAACTAGATTTACAATAACACCTGAACCTTGGAATGTCTGAGCAAGTCCAGTTGCTGTACCTACTAAGTTACTACCTGATAATAGATTTGAATTACTATCAACAGCAACTACATTAGCACTATTAACAGACACAATTTGGGATCCTGTTGCAGCCATTGCTACATCATACTTGATTGTCAATACTTTTGTACTATTTGCTGCTACTGTGAAAGTAGAAGGCAAGTTAGTAAATGTAAGAGCTGTTGTACCTGGATTTCCAAGTGAAGCTATCATAGTTCCACCGTCATACAAGTAGTAACCACTTATATATTGTCCTCCTGCATTTGTGTTATCAAGAGTAGCTGTAATTGTCTTTAGGTTTACAGGTAAGTTTGTTGAATTTTGTACATCAAATACTAGACCAGTTATTCCAGTTGTTGTATTTGTTAGACTTGTAACAACATTCATTGCTACTGGGTTTGAACCATCAGCAACAATTGTTAATTTACCTGTACCTGCTGTTCCAAAATTAATTGTTCTACCATAAGTACCAAGGAATGGTGCAGTATTAGTAGGAGTATCACTTACATACTGTGAAAGACCAATACCATCTATGCCACGAACAGCATTTGATTGATTGATATCAAAGTAATAAGTAGCTGGTGTATTAGGAATTGTACCTACAACATCAGCTTTAACGATGAAGTTTGCAGCTGTTTCTTTTGCTATATTTACATTCAAGCCATCAAACATAGCTGTGTAATCCATACCAAAATTATTCTCTGTAAGACTTGTACTTGTTACTGGCAATGTTGCTAGAAGAGTACCGTCATTATATAGAGAAATGTTTGTTAGGTATTTCCAAGGAAGAGCTGAAACATTTGAAGTCAAATGAACATTAACTCTTTGGATCTTGATGTCTGAGTTCTTTGCTTTTACAGCGAAAGCCATAACAGCATCTCCTACATCAGATTGGTTAGCTGAAGCTACAACAGCTACTGGAGCTGATTGTAATACTAGATAACCTTCTGTTGCTCCACCTGTAGTTGTAGTTGCTACTACTCCTGTAGTACATGAAGCACCAGTTGTTGAACTAAACATTGCACCTGCTACGCATCCTGCTGGTAGAGT
>TBL_comb47_HYPODRAFT_10007507_pt1 | contig 11418 bp, 10 predicted proteins | sample TroBogypolimnion_40_FD_10682 | JGI IMG/M metagenome (IMG submission 10682) | reverse complement strand
ACTTGGTTCTGCTAATGGAAGAAGCTTGTCGTTATAAGAAAACTTCTCGTAATCAAACCCGCCATAAATAGATTTAAGCCATGGAACACTGACTTCGTCACGCTCAGTATCTATACGGTAATCGGTATCGGTAAACACGATCAAGTCTTCGTGTAATAACTTAAGCCGATCAACTTCATTCTTGATCTTCAAGTTTTCGGCTTTTGTTACATGTGCCTTTTTAGGAAGAGCTTTCTGGAAGTAATCTACTAATTGCTCTTCTAAAGTGAAAAACCGGAGTTCTTCGGGACGTTGAATATCTTCTTCAAAATCAAATGTTTCAATAATTTCTAAGTCTGAGGGTTCAAACACTAGACTTATCTCCATCGTTATTCTCTATGACGGAACAATATTCGTCAATAGTTTTCTTCGCGTTCTCCAGTATCTTCTCTGGCGACTTCTTGGTATTGAATCGCAGAACCATCTCGGGCTTGAGAGGATGAGGGATATCGTAAGACACGAACTGAACGTCGTCCTGGTAAATCACCTCCTGCATCAGTACACCAACCGTATGACCTCCAATGTCCAGCGAAACACTGTACGTCCCCTCGTCCTTCTCGTGGCGGATATTCTTCAGTGCAGCCGTAATATACTCGTGAACCCGCTTCTTGAGGATCTGAACTGCCATAGACAGAATCTCGCGAGCCTTGAGCACGCCAATACTCTTGATTTGAAGATCAAACCAGTTAGGTCGGTTCTTGTCGTCGCGAGAATAGGCTCGCTGGATCTGGAAGTTATCAAAGTACCGGGCAGCATCCTTATCTTCCGGATGATCCTCAACCCACTTCTTTCGCATTTCCTTAGCAAGGTTAGGATCAACGTGCCAAGCAGTCGTGGCCGTTTCTACCTGAGAAACACCGTCAGACTCTACTGCCAGGCGACCCGTGATATGTACCTTTTCACCAGGTCGGATCTTAAGAAACAAACAGGGCTCTCCGAACTCGGGATCCTTCATCAGAATGCCTTCACGTCCAGACTCTACATTGAAATCATCGGTAGTCACGGTCTTTGCGTCCTTGTTGTCCATAATACGAAGCTCAATTTTGGCGTCCTTAATTATGGCAGACTCATCGGGAGTTACATTAATAGGTAACATCTCCATCCGATGCTTCATCATCTCATGAGGTACTTGTGTCGTATTCTCCAAAATTTGGACATCGCGAACCACGACCGTCGGAATTCCCGACAGGACGATACGCCGAAGAGCATTCACAAACCCTACGGGGAAGTGAACAAGCTCGGCCACGAGGTCGCGACCATTGTTGGATGTCTTCAAACTCTTCACGGCTGCCATTTTAGCTTCTTCCATTTCGTTATTGTTCCATCCGTTTTTTTCCTGAAAACTTGTAATGTCGCAGCAGCCCTACTTGTTTTACAGTGAGCGTGATCCGCACTCCAAGCAGATCATTGAGACAATCAAGGGGCTGAATAAGGCTGGGCTGTACAAATTCGTTGATGCTTTAACTCTACAGCCTAATCAGCGCCCTGCTTGGCTGAAGGCGGTACCTACGCTGTACGTTCCCGACACGAAGGAGGTAATTGTAGGTAAGGACATTTACGGTTACATTGCCAAGCCTACGAATGCACGTAAGGATGTACCTTCCAAGAACGATGCTGGTGTATCTGCCCCCAATCAGTTTGGAGAGTTGTCTGCTTGGGGATTTGAAGGGAATGGAATGATCGGTGAGTCCTACTCTCTCTGGGATACTCCTGGTCAGTTTGTGAATAAGGAGGGAACGAGTCGCTATACGTTCCTTGACGGTTCATCTGGTGCGCCCACTCCGGGAGGTGTGCCTTCATCTGGAGGCCCGACGTCCAAGAATACATTGGATGATAAGACAAAGTCTGCTACGAATGCCGATGTCCAGGCTCGCTTAGAGCAGATGAACAACCAGCGTAAGAGCGAATTCGGAGGCATCTCACGCAAGTAGTTTTCATGTTAGGTTATGATAATAAAGTAATGTCAAAGAAGGTACTCATTCAGGCGTTTTTTGATCAGTTTATTTCTTTCTCAAAGGAGCTGTGTGGGATGTACCCTGATGATGCGGACTTTTCGCTGTTCGCAAATACTCTTGGTCTGATGAAGATGACCAATCCATCCCTCGTCATCAAGTATGTGAATGATAACGTCCTACAGTACGAAGACAAGATCATGTCTAAGGATGAGACGTTCTTTATGCAGAACGAGTTCTCCGAGTACCAGTCGGATATTGATATGAATGTATTCACGAAACTGAAGCAGTATATTGAGAACATGTCTGCTTCTTCTAAGCAGCATGTATGGACTTACATTCAGAATATTGTTCGTCTAGCTAAGGCTATCCATGCGGAAAAATAGACTTGCTAACTTCCAACGATGATTCAAAATTCTCATATGACGATGGTACAGCAACTGTATCAAACCCGTACAGGTCACGAGGCTTCAAAGTCTTCAGTTCCTGAATCGCTTCTTCAGGCTTATCAAAGTTCCTAAACAATATCTGATTCACTTCAGCTGGTGTCCAAACGTACTCCAACTCAGGTGTCGTCCAATCTTCAATCTCCTTATCGTAAAAACTCGTAACCATTTCCTGGAGGATTTGGCGATTGCACTTACGGAACTGAACGATCATATCAATTCGTCCAGGCCGAATCAAAGCCTTATCAATCCGCTCAGGGTAATTGGATGAGATCGCAATAATACGACCATACGACTCTAGAGTTCCATCCAGAAGATTCAGGAGGAACGACAGATCTATCTGTTCTGGCTCGTCATCGGCATGAGCAGCGGCCCAAGCTTCTTCCGGCGTCTTTTCCTTCTTGGGCTCAGGCTTCTTGAAGTTCCGGCTCAGAATAGCATCGCCCATCGCATCAATGTCTTCAATCACATACAGACGCTCATGAATCGGAATCGTGTACTTCTCGGTCTTGGATCCATCATAGACGTAGATGTCGTCATTGTAAAAAAGATGAGTAAGCTGAGCCTTAGTCTTGATTTGGCTCAAATGAATATTGATGATATGGCGACGAGCAGTATTCGCAATCGCTTTCACTGAAGATGTCTTTCCACACCCTGGATCACCATGAAACATAAATCCCAAAGTATACGGAATTCCCTTCTTCTCGTACCAATCCTTGCGGGTCAGGAAGAACTCTACATGCTTACGCACCTTAGACCGTTGCTCAAAAAACACATTATCAAACGTACGAGTTGTATGGAACTTATGCTTGGAATAAATGAGATGGGTTGTAGGTAATGTATTCTGGGTAGTCTTTTTGTTCTTGGTAGCAGTCATCATATCAAAATAGTACAGTGACGTACCGAGCTTATTGGCCTGCTTGCGCTCATAATCGGCATTACAACGCTCTACGAAATCGCGGAGGTACTGTGACTCGTGATCGTAACAAAAAATGCGGAACTTCACGGAATCAACTTCTCCTTCGTTATGTTTCAGAGCACTGAGCTGAAAGTAAATATCGCTTTCTACCATGATTGGCTCAAACTCGTTTGGAAGGTAGTCGTGATGGTTCATGAACAGTAAATTACGGATCGCTGGGATTGTGCTGACATAGTGAACGACCGAGTCCATTCGGCTTTGGCTAGCTGAAACCGTCTGGTTATTTCCCTGCTTTCCGGTAGTGCGAAGAACGCGTTCGCATTCAATTGTGGCCCTTACGGGTTTATTAGAAGGCGGTGGAGGAGTTGATGGCTCAAGACGCTTACGACGGCAGCAGAAATCCTCAAAGTATGGAAACCACTTAGGATACGATGCCATAATCTTGTCATACAGACTCAAGCCAATAAAACTGTACAGCGGGTTCTTTCCCATACCCATTGACATCCCCATCGTCATCATCATCTGATTCCGCATCAGATCGGCCATTCCTGTTTGTTGCTGCTGCATTTACGTTTTCAAAGTTCGGACTCTGAAAACGGAATTGATTCATGCATTTTGAATTGAATTACCATATGGGAAATACAATGGAGGTTCCGACTGAAGTTTACGAGTTAATCAAGGTGATCAAGCGTTCGCGACCTCTAGACTGGATTGTGGATGAGCCGGCACCGAAGCGGATCCGTGTCTCGCCATTTGACGAGGACGGAGCTAAAGCTGTAAAGCTGCCTGAGACTACCCACGTTAGTGTATCTGTTTCCTAAGGCCGAAAGGCCACTTTTTAACTCGTTAAATATAAATGGCAACTGCTCCTCGTGATACACTTATTAAGGTTGAGGACGATAATACGGCTATTGGTGTTGATGATGACTCAATGGCCGGACGTCGTCGCAAGGGACGCCGTCATACTCGGAAGCGTCGTGGCGGTGCGTTCCAGTTCAAGACTCAGGATGTGAATACTGGTGCTCCTCCTCCACCGAATTCTCCTCAGGGTCCTCTAGGTGGACGTCGTCGTCGCAAGTCTCGCAAGGGTCGCCGCTCCACGAAGAAGCGTGGAGGTGATCCGCCAGGATACGTTCCTGGACAGTGGATTCCGCCATCACAGCGATACCGTGAACGGTACGGAAGCACTGGTTCAACCCAGTCTGTTCCTGCAGCAGCACCAGTATCAGTAACAGCACCTGAACCTGCAAAAAAGACAAATGCGCCATCATGGTGGAATCCCCGGGACCCACGACCTGCATTTGAGCAGGCGCAATATGGTGGCCCAGCACTAGGAGGCAAGACCCGTCGTCGCCGTCGTCGTGGCGGGTGCTGGAACTAAGCCCGCTTCATACACATATCCAGAGTAGGAACATTGACGTTCATCGGCTTAGAGCGCTTGAGCCTTAGCTGCTCTGAAGCCTTCTCTACAACATCATTTGAAAGAGATACGTACTTCTTAATATCTCGGAGAGGGCCCTGAACGTTCATGGATGGGAAGACCAGCCTAATCGGATGGATTTCTGAAAGTACGATATAGTTATCGCCAGTAATGTAGTCGCGATACTGCTCAATATCCAATGATCCACCAAAAAGTCGCAACAGACTTCGTGGTGGGGCAGGAGATAGAACGCGAGTCTTATAAAGTTCCGCGTACATATGATTCAACAAAGCATGACGGTTCCATTTAGCTGAGTCGGGGATCTTGTTGTCGGCATACAGATGGGCTAGAGCACACTCAGGTGAACAGAAATTGCCTTCGCACGAGTAGATATTATTATACACATCATACGAGATAGGAAGTACACATGCTACCCAGTTAAACGTATGGCAACACCAAAAACAAGCGGTGTGGGGAGAATACCTTTCAACTCGGACCTTGGACAAAACATCCTTCAACAAATCAGTATTGAACCTTTCGGTATTTTTCTCTACCGAATTCAAAATGTCCGAATAAGAAATCACATCTCCTGCCGGAATAATGTTATCAGTTTCGTTCTCAGTAACTTTAAGGAAAAAGACTACAGGCGATTCATCTATCTGCTGAGTCTTTGCTGGTGTCTTGGCCTTTCGTGGTGGCATTTAAAGTATTAAGTCTCAAAACGTCAAAACCGAATTACCAAAACGAATTTACGTCTAGCTTGGAGGAGAGTAGTACACAAGATGGCGGACCTTTCAAAGCAGTACCGTAAGCATACGCACCGCGAGCATATTCTCTCACTGCCTGATACGTATATCGGCAGCATTGAGAATTCTGATGAGGATCTGTACGTCGTAGACGGGGAGAGTTTCAAGCTTGAGACGATCCCGTTCAATCCTGGGTTCTACAAGCTCTTTGATGAGCTTCTAGTCAATGCCCACGATCATGTCGTGCGTCTGAAGCAGAAGAATTCCGCTAATCCGGTCAAGACTATCTCCATTGATGTAACTGATACAACTGTAACTATTCGCAATGACGGTGAGTCCATTGATGTGGAGAAGCATCCCGAGTATGGGGTGTACATTCCGCAGATGATCTTTGGTGAGCTTCTGACGTCCACAAACTACGACAAGTCTGAGAAGAAGCTGGTGGGAGGTAAGAACGGGTACGGCGTTAAGCTGGTGAACATCTTCGCCAAGAAGTTTGTTCTTACCCTTGTAGACGGCGTACGTGGCCAGAAGTACGTTCAGACGTTTGAGGACAATATGACCAAGATTGGTACGCCAACTATTAAGGCCTGTAAGTCCAAGCCGTTCGTTGAGATTGAGTGGACTCCGGATTTCAAGCGGTTCGGATGGACGTCAGCGACAATCCCGGCAGGGATTCTTCAGGTCATTCAGCGACGCGTCTTTGACCTTGCAATGACAGTCGGGAAGGAAGTTAAAGTCACATGGTGCGGCACACATGTCCGGTTCCGCGACCTGACAAGTTATGCCTCCTGGTACCTCCCGGAAAACACACCCGTTGTGGCAGAGGTGCCCCAGCTCGGGTGGCATATTGCAGCCGGGGATTCGCCGACAGACAAGTTCTTTAGCGTGAGCTTTGTCAATGGCATTTGGACTCGCTCTGGCAAGCATGTGGATGAAATTACAAACCAAATTGTATCGTACTTTGTGAGCCATTTGGAGACTAAGAAGAAAATAAAGGTGCGTCCTGGACTCGTGCGTGATTCGCTCGCAGTCTTCATCAACTGTTCGGTGGAGAACCCGAACTTCAGTTCGCAGACCAAGGAGGTCATGACGTCTAAGGTAAGCTGTAAGCTATCTGAGGATTATCTGAAGAAGCTGGTTGCGAAGCTGAATATCGTGGAGACCGTGATGGCCCAGCAGGCCGTGAAGGACACGAAGGATGCAGCCAAGACTGATGGCAAAAAGCAGTCTAAGATCACGGGCATTCCTAAGCTGGACGATGCGGTGTTTGCGGGCACAGCCAAGAGCCACGAGTGTACGCTGATTCTGACTGAGGGAGATTCAGCTAAGGCTATGGCGCTGTCGGGTCTGTCGCAGGACCAGCGCAAGTTCTTCGGCGTGTTTCCTCTCAAGGGTAAGCTTCTGAACGTCAAGGACACTTCGGCGAAGAAGGTGGAGATGACGGAGGAGATTGCGAATCTCAAAAAGATCGTGGGTCTGGAGTCGGGTCGTAAGTATGTGGACATCAAGAGTCTGCGGTATGGCAAGATCATGATCATGACCGATCAGGATTATGATGGCTCACACATTCGCGGTCTGCTGATCAATATGTTCCACGAGCTGTGGCACGAGCTGATCAAGATCCCGGGGTTCATTACGTACATGGCCACGCCGATCGTGAAGGCGAATAAGGGTACGCAGACCAAGACCTTCTATACGCAGTACGCGTACGAGGAGTGGCGCAAGACGGATGCCTCTAAGGGATGGAAGGTGAAGTACTACAAGGGATTGGGTACGTCTACGCGCGACGAGGCCAAAGAGTACTTCAAGGTTCCCAACATCATTCCGTACGAGTATGCTACCGACAGCGATAAGCGTATTGATCTGGCCTTCAACAAGGCTAAGGCTGATGATCGTAAGGACTGGCTGAAGACTTATGATCGGGCAGATATCATTCCAAATACCAAGACGCTGAAGTACGAGGATTTCGTAGACAAGGATCTGATCCACTTCTCCAACTACAATTTGGAGCGAAGTATCCCGAACGTGATGGACGGTCTGAAGACGTCGCAGCGCAAGATTCTGTACTCAGCTTTCAAGCGTAATCTAAAGGCAGAGATTCGTGTCGCTCAGTTTGCTGGATACGTCTCCGAGCACTCGGGGTACCACCACGGCGAGGCGTCGCTGAACGATGCAATCGTGGGTATGGCTCAGGACTTCGTGGGGTCCAATAACATGCCATGGTTCGTGCCGCAGGGACAGTTTGGGACGCGGCTTCAGGGCGGAAAGGATTCGGCATCACCCCGTTATATCCACACCTACCTCCAGCCGCATGTGGCTCAGCTTGTACCGAGCGATGACTTTCCGTGCCTGAACTATCGCGACGACGATGGACTGCCGGTTGAGCCCGATTGGTATGCTCCAACTCTTCCGATGCTTCTCATAAATGGATCGCGAGGAATCGGAACAGGATACTCTACTTTCATCCCACAGTTCAATCCAGCAGAACTTAAGGATGCCATTACTCAGTGGCTCAAGACCGGAACGGGACTTGACCGAGAGTTCACGCCGTACTACTCCAAGTTTAAAGGCACGATTCGCAAGTGTAGCGACCAAGATTACGAAGTACGTGGATGCTATCGCATGGAAGGCGATACACTCGTGATCACGGAGCTGCCGGTGGAAACGTGGACGATGGACTTCCGTGAGAAGCTGGACAAGATGCTGGCCGACGGAATTATTAAGGATTTCTCGGATACGTCTACTGATACAGACGTACTCGTGAAGGTTAAGTTGGGTGCCGCTGGGATCGCACCGGTTGAGAAATTGCTGGTTGATAAGATCAAGTTGACCAACATGCACGCCTTCAACTCCAAGTGTGTCATTCATAAGTATGAGAGCGTCGGTGAGATCCTGCGCGAGTTCTGTGGCATCCGTCTGGGAATGTACCGTGATCGGATTGCGTATATGCTGAAGGAACTGCGCGATCGTCTGCCGTATCACGAGAACGTTGTCCGATTCATTCGGCAGCAGTGCGAAGATACGCCTCGTCCGGAACTTCGCAAGAAATCGGCCGACGAGTGTGACCGACTTCTGGCGTTGGAGAAGTTTGATAAGATTCGTGATTCATATGATTACCTCATGAATCTCCCGATTGCTTCGTTGACACTGAAACACGCACAGAAGCACGAGAAGGATCTGGCCGATCTCCGGCATCACATTGAGCAGCTGGAGAAGACTACTGCTCCTGGACTGTGGCAGGAGGAACTAGCAAAGCTAAAGTCTGCTTAATCGCAGAAAGCTCAGATTTCAAAGTTTGAATTTCTACATCCTGTTCCTGAATAGCCTTGACCAATGGGGCAACCATTTCTTCTAACCGTAGTCCATGAATATCATGTAATTCATTATCTGGAGCGTTAATATGTGTATGTATTGCCGAATCAATCCCAAATGAATCTAGAACACTTTTTACTTGCTGGGCAATAAAACCTTGGTGGTCACGTACTCCAGGATCTTTGGGATTAGAAGAACCTTCAAGTGTCTGATTGGACCTATCTTTCCACTTGAACGAAACTGGTCGCAGTTTCTTCACAAACTCTAATCCAAGAGTCGTATCAGCAATATCAGTTTTTAACCTTTCGTCGGATGTACCGGACACATTGGTTCGTACAATTTCGTTGGTTGTGGCGTTCAATGCGAGCTGGTAAACTGGATTGGTAATATCTTGCCTGACAGGTTTTACAAAGAATCCGCCTTCTGACGTAACAGCGCTTACATTGAATACACCTCCAGATGCGTTTAGAACAATAGTTTTGGAAGATTGATTACTATTTGCAGCATAGTTTCCTATAGCAACCGCAAACGCGCCTTGATTTGTACTTCCAGCTCCAGATCCTATAGCGACAGCAGATCCACCTTGAGCAGTGTTTCCTGCGTAATTTCCAATCGCAATAGCATACCCTGTTTGTCCATTGTATCCTGCATACGGCCCGATCGCAATTGCACCGTAACCTTGATATGTATTACCGGCAACATGTCCAATTGCTATAGCCTCAGTACTTTGACCGTTTGTTCCTGCACCGACTCCAATGGCAACCGGGTTAACGGAAAATGTACTTATTCCTTGTATTCCTTGGTCTCCTTTAGGGCCTGTAGGACCCGTTACTCCTGTTGCCCCATTTGAACCATTAGTGCCGTTAGTACCGTTAGTTCCCGGAACCCCCTGAATTCCAGTAGGACCTATCGGGCCAGTAAACCCAACACCCGTAGGTCCTGCTGGCCCAGCAATGCCAGGAGCAGCACATGTAGTTCTGCTTGCTGCCAAGTACTGACTTACCGACAAGAACGGCATTTATGTTATTCTCATATTTTCATATTCCTACGTTATCAGTAAGAATGGAAGGACAACAACCAACTTACCAGGAACTGTTGGCTGAGATTTATGAAGAAAATGCAGCCAATCAGTATGTTGTAAACCGGTTTTATGAAGATGAAGACATTGATGGGTTTGACGAAGATAAGTATGAAGATCAAGAAATTGAAGATAAAGAGGAATTCAGTAAATTTCAAGGCGACCGGAATAAGCCTGAACAAGTTGTAATACCTGAAGCATCTAAGAATGAACAAGGTAAGGCATCATATGGGTACAACAAAGATATTCGTACTACCGTTGTAAATATTGACGGACGGTTCCGCGAAACAATTGCTCCAAATGCTAACCGTGATTCGCGATCAGCGTGTGCAGCTCAGGCAGCTATTCAGGCGACATTTGGTGATTCATCGGGAACTGATTTCGCTATTCTGTTAGGAAGGCAGTATAAGAACGTTGTGTCGGTGAAAGTAACGTCATTAGAGTTAGAGAACAGTTTTTATACGTTTACAACTTTGAACCCAGTAACTGGAGTTGGACGAGATAATACGACATTCAATATAACCCTAGATAATGATATAGGAAATACCGGAGCTACCGGCGCTCTAGTTACAATTCCTGATGGAAATTATGATGTGCCTTTATTGATAGATACAGTTGTTTCCAGTACCTTAAGTGCCGTGAATAATACTTACGGGTATACAGGAACTACTGGATATACTGGAAGCACGGGATACTTTTATTTCGGAATTACTCAAGACCCACGAAATCTGAAGTTAACGGTGATATCAAATCACGAATTCAACATTGATTTTCCATCAACTACTGATAACTTTACAAAGAATGGATTAGGATATAATTTAGGATTTTATAATACGAACGATAATTTATCGTCTATGTCAGCACCATACACCTTAACTGCCGAAACACGTCCTGATGTGAAACAGGATTTTTATATTTATATTAAAATTAACGATTGGTATCAAGTACAGCATCAATACCCCGACCAAACAAAGTTATCAGCTTTCCTAAAAGTGCCTATAACTGTCCCTAAATTTACAGTTCAATATGATAACATTCAATTAGACACAACAACAAAAGAATACTTTTTCCCTCAACCTACCAATATTCAAAAGTTGGAAATTAGCGTTGTAGATACGTATGGAGCTGTACTGGATATGCATGGAGGATCGTTTTCTATGAGTTTAGCTATTAGCGAGATCCTACAGTCAAATATCTACGAAAAAATGCTGCAGTTGTAGTAATAATGGAGAAGTCGGTTCTAGAACAGATCCAGGATCCCTATGTCTCCAACCGGTACAATATGACTTCATCATCCCAGCAGTTTCCGGCGCCGCAGCACAGCGGACGAGTTCCTAACATGAACGATCCCAGTCTTCGTGACTTTGCGGCTCGTCCGTACAAGATGTACACTGAGGCTCCCCCTATTTTTGGCCAGACCAACCGACAGGATATGGTAGGCCATCTTCACCAGGAGACTCCGCTTAACACAGTCTTCTTCAGCGATGCGAATGTGGACAAGAT
>TBL_comb47_HYPODRAFT_10007506_pt1 | contig 11418 bp, 9 predicted proteins | sample TroBogypolimnion_40_FD_10682 | JGI IMG/M metagenome (IMG submission 10682) | reverse complement strand
TGGCCACCGGCGGGCTGGCCAAGGTCATCGCCCCCGCCAGCCAGTACATCACCGAGATCGCCACCGACCTCACCCTGGAGGGGCTGCGCATCCTCTGGCTGAAGAACCGCAAGCCGGCGCCATGTGCCCAGCCCTGATCCGGCTGGCCCGGATCGACTCCACCCAGGATTTCCTGGAACGGCATCCGGAACTGGGCCACGTCGGGGTCCTGGCCGACTGCCAGCTGGCGGGGCGGGGCCGGCGCGGCAACGGCTGGGAAAGCGCCCCCGGGGCCGGGCTTTGGCTGTCCGCCGCGCTGCCGGTGCCGCAGGTGCCGCCCGGGCTGGTGCTGCAGCGGGCCATGGGCGCCGTCGCCGAGGCCCTGGAGCCCTGGGGCGTGGCCCTGGGCCTGAAGTGGCCCAACGACCTGGTGGCCTGGCGCCAGGGCCGCCTGGTGAAGCTGGGCGGCATCATCGGCCAGGTCAAGGGCGAGCGGATGCTGCTGGGCGTGGGCGTGAACCTCCGGAGCGCACCGGTGATCCCCGGCCGGCCGATCCCTCCGGCCTGCCTGGCCGACCTCTGTCCCCTGCCGGACGGCCGGCCCGACCCCGAAGCCCTGGCCCTGGAGATCCTGGCCGCCTGGGCCGACCTGGCCACCCTGCGCGAGCCCGCCTTCCGCTGGCCCGAGGCCGGGGACCCGATCCGCTGGGAGGCCGGCAGCGGGGTATGCGCGGGCTGGATGGACGACGGGCGCCTGGCGGTGCGCACCGATGCGGGGCTGGAATGTCTGGCGGTGGGAGACGTGAGCGGGCTGGCCGAAGCGTAGCTGATGGTAGGCTGGAGGGGCGGAACGCGAAGCCTGCCATCCGGCGGCGGCGCCGCCGGAACCGAACGCGCGGCCAGCCGTGCCCAGCCAAAGGATCACCATGTCCCAGAACAAGATCGGCAACCCCGCCGTGGTCGGCCTGGCCGGGTTCGGCATCACCACCCTCATGCTGCAGTTCCACAACGTGGGCTGGTGCGGGGTGGGCCCGGTGTGGGCGCTGGCGGTGGTCTACGGGGGCCTGGCGCAGCTGGTGGCCGGCTTCCAGGAGCTGAAGACCGGCAACAACTTCGGCTACTGCGCGTTCACCGGGTTCGGGGCGTTCTGGATTTCCCTCGCGGTGATCCTGCTGGGCAACCGCTACAAGATCTTCGAAAGCTCGGAGACCGACATCGGCTGGTTCCTGGTGGCGTTCACGCTGTTCACGGCGGTGCTGTGGGTGGGGAGCCTGAGGATCAGCAAGGCCCTGGCGCTCACCTTCACGCTGCTGCTGGTCGGATTTATTTTATTGGACCTGGGCCACTTCGGGTTCCACGGGATGGTCAAGGCGGCTGGCTACGAGCTGATGCTGTGCGCCTTCAGCGCCTGGTACATCATGGCCAGCATCATCTCCAAGGACCTGGCCGGCCGGGACCTGCTGCCGGTGGGCGAGCCCTGGCTGGAGTAGCGGGGGCGGCCTTCTTCGCCTTCACCTGCGCGAAGGCCCGCCCGTGACGGGGTTTAAAGATGAGGAACGATGTAGGATCACGTCCTTTTTTATCTCCTTTTTCATCCCCCTTCATCTCCGTTCATCCCCGGCTGATTTCTTTGCTTGGTGTCTACGAGCTCCTGCCCCTGTCCGTCCCGGACATTGGCATCGGCAGCTTGTATCTCTTGCTTTTGCCGGGGATGAACAGAGATGAACGGGGATGAAAACTGGATAAAAATAAATTGGCCTTGAACCGTTCACCTCTGGGAAATTCACCCTGGAGCTTCCAACACGCTTTCCCCGGCTGGGAGGGGCTGATCGCCTGCTCCAATGTGCGAGGAGTCGTGTCCTCCTTTACGGGGTCCTGGGATGACTTTTTGCGCGGAGTGCTCATGGTCGACCTTGAGGGAGCAGTCTATCTGCTCTTTGGGATTGAAACCATTTTGAGGCCTCAATCCCAGCGCACCCGCCCGCCCCGGCTGCGCTCCTGCCAGGCGGCGGCCAGCGCCTCCGCGCCGTCCGGGGGCATGCGGAAGCGCAGGCTGGCGCCTTCGGGGCCGAAGTCCTGGCCGAGGATCTCGGCCTCGGGGAAGGCGCCCAGGACGGCGTAGGGCAGGTGCGCCAGTTCCGGCGGCACCGTCAGGCTGCCCTGGCGCCAGACCCGCACTTCCTCCAGCAGTCCCTGGGCCCGGGCCTCGGCCACGGCGCCCTGGACCCCTTCGGTGTAGGCCCGCACCAGCCCGCCGGTGCCCAGCTTGGTGCCGCCGAACCAGCGGATGCAGACGGCCAGGAGCCGCACCAGGCCCTCTCCCTCCAGCACCCGCAGCATGGGGGGGCCGGCGGTGCCCGAGGGCTCGCCGTCGTCGTCCGCGCCCCAGGCCCCGGTCTCGGGACCCTCGCGCCAGGCGGTGCAGTGGTGGTTGGCGTCGAAATCCCGCTTGCGCAGCCGCGCCAGGATCCCCGCCCGGGCCTCGGCGTCGTCGGCGGGGTGCAGCTCGGTCAGGAAGACCGAAGCCTTCTCCCGGAACCGGAAGCTGCATGGGGCGGTGATGCGCTGCATCTCCCCATGGTAGCAAAAACGAAAGGAGCCCCGGACCCGGGGCTCCCTGTGTTTCCGCTCCGGCCTAGCTGGTGCCGAGGGTCTTGAGGATCTTGGGATCCTTTTCGTCCTGGGCCAGGATCACGTGGCAGGTGTTGCAGTCGCTGGCGATGGCGCGGCCGTCCTTGGTGGCGTGGCTGCCGTCGTGGCAGCGGAAGCAGCCGCCGCCGTCCTGGTGGCCGATGTGGTTGGGGTGGGTGCCCCAGGTGAGCTTCATCTCGGGCGAGACGTTGCGCAGGTAGGCGTCCTTGACGGCGACGCCGGCGGCGTCCACCAGGGCCCGCTTCTGGCCGAAGACCTCGGGGTAGGAGGCCTTGTAGTAGTCGGCCACGGCCACGGGGATCTGCTGCTCCGCCGCGTCCTGGCTCTTGTACTCGGCCTTCAGGACCGCCACGGCCATCTTCTTGACGAAGGGCAGGTCGCGGCTGACCCGGCCTTCGGTGATGAGCCGGTCGACGGCGATCTCGGGCATCTCGAAGGCGTGGGTGGGCCGGTTGTGGCAGTCCACGCAGTCCATCTGCCGGGGCTTGGCCTGGGCGAACGGCTTGACGTCGGGGGAGGCGTAGTCGATCATCTGGCCCTTGTCGTCCCGGTAGGTGACCTGGGAGATGCTCTGGCGCTGGGCGTCGCCGGCCAGGTAGGTGATGCGGGAATTGGCGTCCAGGTGGCGGCCGTGGATGCCGGTGCTGCTGGCGCCGGAAAGGCCGCCGATCTTCAGCATGAGCACGGTGGTGGCGGGGGTGCTGGCGAGGTCGTCGCCGTAGTGGGTGCGCACCAGGATCTTGTTGCCGTGGAACTTCTGCGGCCAGTGGCAGGATTCGCAGGTCTCCCGGGCCGGGCGCAGGGTCTCCACCGGGCTGGGGATGGGCCGGGAGTAGTTGTTGAACACCACCCCGAACACCTGGCGCACGCCGGCGAGCTTGGCCCGCATGAATGACTCGGTGCCGGGCCCGATGTGGCACTGGGCGCAGCCGACCCGGGAATGGGGCGAATCGGAGAACGCGCGGTACTCGGTGATCATCGGGGTGTGGCAGGTGAGCCCGCAGAACTTGCTGGAGTCCATGTAGTCCACCCCGCGCACGGTGGCGGTGCCCATCAGGATGATGTTGACCAGGGTGGCGGCGGCCACGAATACCAGCACTTTGCGGATGTGCTTGGAGGACAGGTCGATCTTCGGCGATTCCTTGGGCAGGTGCCCTTCCTTCATGAGTTTGCGCCGACGGAGCAGGATCCCGGCCGGGATCATCACCAGGCCCAGGATGAAGATCATAGGCAGCACCATGAACAGCACGATCCCCACGTAGGGATGCACCTTGCCGGGGTTGGCGAACTCCAGGAACCAGGACCACACCTGGGTGAAGCCGGCGCCCGTGGTGAGGATGACCCCGAGGATGGTGATCCAGTTGTCGCCGGCGAAGAAGGCCAGCCGCCCGAGGTTCCTCAATTTTTCCAGCCAACCCATAAGCTTGTCTCCCAACTCGACATGAGCATCAGATGATAAACGCAAATACGCCCGCCGGAGTCGCCCTGGGGACGAAAAAAGGACTTCCGGGTATTTTTTCTTGCCGGGGGGCAGGGGCCGTCAGGCCTTTTCGATCAGGTCCTGAGGGGCGGCGAGTTTGCGCAGGCTGCGGACCAGCCGTTCCCGGTAGCGCTCCATGAGCTGGCTGCCGGGCGACCATCCGGCTCGGTCCCAGTCCAGGGTGAGGATGGTCCCGGACGGTTCCACCATGACATTGGTGGCGTTCAGGTCCGGGGCGCAGAGGCCCCAGGCGCAGAGGGCCTCCAGCAGGGTGCGCAGCTGGGGCAGGACCCCGGCCCGGTCCCAGGCCCGGGGCCAGGGCACGGCGTCGGCCCAGCGGGTCAGGAACACCCCCTCCCAGCCCCACAGCCGGCGCCGGCAGGCCCAGCCCAGCGGCTCCACCGTGGGCAGGCCGGCGGCCCACAGGGCCCGGTGCACCTGGAATTCCCGCTGGAACCTGGTCCGGTCCAGGTAGACCCCGGCGTTCACGTGGCGGACCAGGCCGCCGCGCCGGTAGGGCCGAAGCACCACCGTCCCGGCCCGGAGCACCCCGCCCCGGCCGAAGGCCTCGCCCATCCCGGCCGCGGGCGCATCGAAGACCAGTCCCGGCACCGCCTCCAGGGTCCACACCCCGGGCAGGCCGGGCAGGGCGGCCCCGTCGCGCCGTTCGGGCGCCGGCAGGGGCCCGCGGGGGGCGTAGGGCCATCGGGGGGGAAGGGGGGGGACCGGAGTCTGCATGGATGGATTCAGCTTGCCTCGCTCCGGGGGGTGGCGGCAACCAGGAGTGACGAGTCTGTCGTCATTTATCATGGTAGATGACGACAGACCCGTCGGTGATCATGAGCCCGGCGCCGCATCCGCGCCCCAGGACCCCCGCCGGGTGGGCTGTTCCAGGGCCCGGGCCAGCCGGGCCAGGAAGTCCTCACGGGGCACCACCCGCGCCCCCAGCCCTTCCAGGTTGGGGTTGGGCAGCTGCCCGTCGATGAAGTGGAAGCCCCAGCCCCAGGCGGTCCGGCACAGCTCGGCGAAGGCGGCCCGGGAGGCGTAGCTCTCCAGGCTGAACATGCTCTCCCCGAAGAACGCCGCCCCCAGCGAGATCCCGTACAGGCCCCCCACCAGCCGGCCATCGCGGAACGCCTCGAAGCTGTGGGCGTAGCCGTCACGGTGCAGGGCCACGTAGCCCTGCTCCATCTCCGGGGTGATCCAGGTGCCGTCCTGGCCCGGCCGGGGGGTGCGGGAGCAGTGGCCGATCACCGCTTCGAAGCAGGTGTCCCGGGTCACCTGGAAGTCCAGCTGGCGCAAGGCGCGCAGGGTCCGGCGGGAGAGGCGCTCCTCGCCGGGGAGGATGATGGCCCGTTCCGGGGGCGACCACCACATGATCGGGGACTCGTCGCCGTACCAGGGGAAGATCCCGGCGGCGTAGGCCTTGAGCAGCCGGACCGGGGACAGGTCCCCGCCCACCGCCAGCAGGCCGTCCGGCTCCGCCTTGCGGGGGTCGGGGAAGACCGGGCGGGAGCTGAGACGGTAGATGGGCACCGGGGTCAGTCGCCGATGGGGGTGACCTGGATGCCCTGGTAGTAGTGCTTCAGGATGCCGTCATAGGTGGCGCCCTCCAGGGCCATGCCGTAGGCTCCGGTCTGGTCCATGCCCACCCCGTGGCCCCAGCCGCGGCCGTAGATGATCCAGCGGCGCTCGGGGGCCCGGCCCAGGGGGAGGAACCGGAACACGTTGTCCTTGAGTCCCAGCAGGCCCCGGATGCGCATGCCGGTGAAGCGGTGCCGGCGGCCGTGGTCGTCGATCACCACCAGCTCCAGCGCCCGGCCCTGGTCGTTGTAGCTGACCAGGAGGTCGCGCAGGCCGTGGATCCCGGCCTTGGTCCGCAGGTTCTCCAGCAGGTCCGCCTCCTTCAGCTCCACCTTCCAGTGGGCCATGGGGTTGTAGCGGTCCAGGGAGGCGCCGTCGGGGTCCAGGCGCCGCACCAGGACGGGCGAACCGTCGGGGTCGGGCAGCCACTTCACCCGGTCTCCCACCTGGATGTCGCTGCTGCCCACCAGGCGCAGGGCCCCGCCCGGGGCCTCCTCGGCCAGCAGGTGCCCAGGCGCCAGCCGCAGGGGGCCGGGGCCGCCCTTCTTCACCCGCACCTGGCCGTCCCGGAGCAGGGTGCCCTCCTGGAACTCCATGGGCTCCAGCTCCTGCCATAGCCGGCCCATGACCTGGAGGGCCTGGGCAAGGGTGGGGGCGGGGTTGCGCCAGGCCGCCGGGGTGACCAGGCCGCGCCGGGCCAGGAACGACGCCAGCGGCTGGTCCGGGGCCGCGGGCAGCGCGTCCCCCAGCAGGTAGGCCGCGTCCTGGGGCCGCTCCATGCCCTCCACCACCTCCTGGAAGCCCAGGCTGCGGGCCATCCAGAGGTAGAGCTGGGCGCCGGTCCCGGCCGGGGTCGAGGGCCGGGGCTGGTCCAGGCGCAGGGCGAGGGCCTCCAGCACCGGGCGCAGGTCCGGCACCCGGGCGGGCTGGTTCATGCGGCCGCTGTCCAGGAGGCCGGCCGGGAGCAGGCCGGCGCCCGCCAGCCGGAGGATCTCCCAGCTGAGCCAGGTGTCGCCCCGGTCGCTCAGCGCGCCCTTGAAGGTCAGGGTCTGCGGGCTGGCGGCATAGCTGCTGGCGGCCTTCAGGTAGGGGTAGGCGTCGCCGAAGACGTAGTGGTTGTCCACGGTGGCTCCGCCGGCGGTGGCCATGAACAGAGCCTGGATCGGCTTGCCGCCGTAGGTGGCGATCTGCCCGGCGGTCTCCGCCACGGCCCGGTCGGTGAGGGCCTGTTCCCCGTCCCGGCCGCCGTAGACCTGGTCAGCGACGGTGTCCACCAGGTCGTAGCCCTCCTTGGCCCGCTTGCCCAGGTTGACGAAGGCGTAGGTGCGGGCGGCCACCGCCTGGGCCTTGAGCGCCTCGAGCGCCGGATACTCCCAGGCGCCCATCTCCCGGGGCACCACGCCCCGCAGGTAGGTCTCCAGGTCCAGGGTGTTGACCACCGACAGACGGCCCTGGGCGTTGGGGAAGATCTCCATCCGGCCCCGGTAGCGGCCCTTGCCGGCCAGGATGGTCAGCTCCCGGGCCGGGACCAGGCGCACCCCGCCGTTGGGCAGGGGCCGCCGCTCGTAGCGCTCGGTGATCGCGTAGAGCGCGCGTCCGTTCATGGGCTTGCCCTTGCGCTTCTCGGTGGCGACCCACAGCTCCTGGTAGCCCAGGGCCCCCAGCCGGTCCAGCAGCGGCTCGGCCTCGGCGGAGCCGGGGTAGTGCCCGGTGACCACCCGCCAGGTGCCGCCGTCGGGCACGGCCACCTTGTCCGGCTGCTCCCCCAGGGCCTTGAGCTTCTGGACCAGGAGGTCGGCCTCCTTCAGCGGGACCGGCGGGCCGACCTGGACCCGGTACTCGTCGGTGGGGTCGCCTTCGCCCTTGCTGTCCCACCAGATCCGGACCTTCTCGCCGTCCTTGAGGTGGAGCAGGGACCGGCCGTCCGGGGCCTGGAGCTCGCCGCCGCCTTCCAGGCTCACGATCCATTCCAGGGCCTGGGTGTCCAGGGCGACCCGGACCGGCGGGTTGACGCCGGCGGCGAACAGCGGAGAGAGGCAAGGGGCGGCCAGAAGGATGAGGGCTGGGATCGGTTGCATCATCTAATCCTAACGCCAGTGAAGGCGGTTTCCGGTCTTGACGCTTGCGCTGCCGAAAAATCTATTTACATTTCATATCTATTCAAGAGGCCGACCATGCCCACCCCCGTCCCGCGCACCCCGTCCCCGCGGCCCCCGGCCTACGGCCTGATGGGGCTGATGCTGGTGGCGGCGGGACTGATCGCCGCCAGCCTGAGGCCGCCGGACCCGGGGCCCACCCGGATCTCCTGCCTGCCGGTGGAGGGGCCGGCGGGGATCAAGGTGGTGCTGGAGGGGGAGGGCCTGGAGGCCACCCGGGCGGTCCGGTTCGGCGACCGGGAGGCCCCCTTCAAGGTGGTGAGCGACCGCCGGGTCGAGACCCGGGTGCCCGAAGGGGCCGCCTCCGCCCCCATCCTCCTGGTCACCGGCGGGGGCGCCAGCTACAGCACCGGCGCCCCCTTCCAGGTGGTTCAGTAGCCCAGGTCGTGCACGTCCATGACCGCGCGGCCCGAGGGGTCCACCATGTTCTGGAACGCGGCGTCCCATTTCAGGGCGGTCTCGGTGGAGCAGGCCACGCTGCGCTCGAACGGCACGCAGTTGATGGCGGTGGCCTGGGGGAAGTGGGTCTCGAACAGCTGGCGGTACAGGTAGGCTTCCTTGGTCTCGGGGGTCTTGACCGGGAACCGCTCGGCGGCGCCGCGCATCATCCCGTCGCTGATCTCCTTCTCGGCGGTGGCCTTCAGGGCGTTGATCCAGGCGTAGCCGACGCCGTCCGAGAACTGCTCCTTCTGCCGGAACAGGATCTCGTCCGGGATGTAGCCGCGGAAGGCGTCGCGCAGCATGAACTTCTCGATCGGCCGGGGGTGGGCGGCGTTGCGCGGCAGCTTCTGCTCGGGGTCCAGGTTCATGGCCACGTCCAGGAACTCCCGGTCCAGGAACGGCACCCGGGCCTCGACGCTCCAGGCGGCGCTGCTCTTGTTGGCGCGCAGGCAGTCGTAGAGGTGCAGCTTGTCCAGCTTGCGCACGGTCTCCTCGTGCAGCTCGCGCCCGTCCGGGGCCTTGTGGAAGTACAGGTAGCCGCCGAAGATCTCGTCCGCGCCTTCGCCGCTCAGCACCATCTTGATGCCCATGGCGTGGATCTTCCGCATCAGCAGGTACATCGGGGTCGAGGCCCGGACCGTGGTGACGTCGAAGCTCTCCAGGTGGTAGATCACGTCCGACAGGGCGTCCAGGCCCTCCTGGATGGTGAAGTGGATCTCGTGGTGGATGGCGCCGATGTACTCGGCCACCTTGCGGGCCGGGGCCAGGTCCGGCGCCCCCTCGAGCCCCACCGCGAAGCTGTGGATCTGCGGCCACCAGGCCGGGGACTGGTCCTCCTCCTCCACCCGCTTCTCCCGGAACCGGGCGGCGATGGCGGCGATGACCGAGGAATCCACCCCGCCGGAGATCAGCAGGCCGTAGGGCACGTCGCACATGAGCTGGCGGTGGACGGCGTCCTCCAGGGCCTTGCGCAGCGCGGCCGGATCGTAGGGCTGCACGGGGCGGAACCCCGGCTCGGCCCAGCCCGGCCTGTAGTAGCGCTGGAAGCCCTTCTCGCTTTCGTTGCCCAGGTAGTAGCTGCCGGCCGGGAACTCCTGGATGCGCTCGCAGACGCCCACCAGGGCCTTCATCTCGGAGGCGGCGTAGAGGTTCTCCTGGCGGTCCCAGCCCACGTAGAGCGGCACCACGCCCATGGGATCCCGGGCGATCATGAAGGTGTTGCGCGCCGGATCGTAGAGCACGAACGCGAAGATCCCGTTCATCTTGTTCAGCCACTGCTCGGGGTTGCCCTCGTCGTAGAGGTAGAGGATCACTTCGCAGTCGGAGAAGGTCTGGAAATCGTGCGGCTTGTGCAGGCCCGCGCGCATGGCCTTGTGGTTGTAGATCTCGCCGTTGACGGTCAGGGCGTTGCCGTTGCGGGTGTCCAGCAGCGGCTGGGCGCCGTGCTCCACGTCGACGATGGAGAGCCGCTCGTGGGCCAGGATCGCGTGCTCGTCGCTGAAGATCCCGCTCCAGTCCGGGCCGCGGTGGCGCAGCTTCTTGGCCATCGCCAGCGCCTGCCTGCGCAGCTCTTCGGGATTGGAACGGGTGGGGTCGATGCCCAGGATTGCCAGAATGCCGCACATGTCGGGACCCTCCATGAATGTGGGACCGGCGCCCTGACTAGAGGCGGTCCCAATGACTGGGCTCGTACTGGCAGACCTTCCCGCCGTCCTCGCCCAGGGTGCCGGCAGCGGACCCGGCGTTCTCGCGCACGGTCTGCTCCCGGGTGTATTCGTCCACCATGCGCCCGCCGGCGCCGTTGCCGCTCCATCCGGCGCCGCCGAACGGCAGGTGCGCCTGGCCGCCCCGGGCGCCGTTGACGGCGCAGAGCCCGGCCGTGCTCTCCTGCTTGAACCGCTCGATCCATTCCCGGTTCTCGCTGTGCAGGCAGCTGGCCAGCCCGTACGCGGTGCCGTTGGCGTAGGCCATGGCCTGCTCGAAGCTGTCCACCGTGGAGAGGTTCACCGTGGGGCCGAACACCTCGGTCTGGAACAGCTGCATCTCCGGGGTGACCCCGTCCCAGACGCAGGGCTGCATGTAGAAGCCCTTGGAGATGAACCCGCGCACCTGGGCGGTCCGGTTGTCCTCGGTCCAGCGGGCCCCGCCGCAGAGCAGCGCGGCGCCGTCCGCCCGGCCCAGGTCCCAGTGCTCCTCGAAGCTCTTGGCGAAGCGGGCGTTGATCATGGGGCCGTAGAACACGTCGGGGTCGGTGACCGGGTTGCCCACCTCCATGGCCTCCACCGCCGCCATGAACTTCGCCTTGAACGGCGCGGCCACGTCCTTGTGCAGGATGAGGTTGGCCAGGGCCGTCCGGCGCTGCCCGGCGAAGCCGAAGGCGCCCTGGAGGGCGTCGGCCACCGCCCGGTCCAGATCGCAGTCCGGCATGACGATCATGGGGTTCTTGCCGCCCAGCTCCAGGCTGGGGACCAGCAGGTTGCGGCCGGCGATCTCGCCGATGGTCCGGCCCACCGCCGTGGACCCGGTGAAGCTGAACTTCTGGTAGAAGCCCTTGTCGAGGCCCGCCACGAAGAACTTGCCGCAGCCGGCCCTGCCCTTGCCGTTCACCACGTTCACCACCCCGGGCGCCAGGCCGGCGTCCATCATGCAGCGGATCAGCAGGTAGGCGGTGGTGGGGGCGTTCACCGAGGGCTTCCACACCACGGTGTTGCCGTAGAGCAGGGCGGGGATGAGCTTCCAGCAGGGCGCGGCCAGGGGCGAGCTGTTGCCGGCCAGGATCGCGCAGACCCCCAGCGGGCGCCGGCGGCTCTGGGGACCGCAGGCCTGGTAGCGCAGCCCCTCGCCCTGGAAGTATCGGCAGATGTCTATGGTTTCCAAGACTTCGGCAAGCGCTTCCCGGGGCGGCTTGCCCACTTCCCGGGTGATCACCGCGGCCAGCTTCTCCTTGTGCCTGGCCAGGGCGTCGCCGATCCGGCCGATGGCCGCGCCCCGGTCCGGGGCGGGGACGGCGCCCCAGGCATGGAGGGCGGCGGCGGCGGCCTTGGCGGCCTTCTCCACGTCACGCTCCCCGCACTCGGGGAAGATGCCCACGGTATCCCGGCTGTCCACGGCGGACTTGGCGTCGAA
>TBL_comb47_HYPODRAFT_10007504_pt1 | contig 11419 bp, 28 predicted proteins | sample TroBogypolimnion_40_FD_10682 | JGI IMG/M metagenome (IMG submission 10682) | reverse complement strand
TCATTCGTGAGGGCCATGCAACACATCCCGACGGTGATTACCGATCATATTTTGTCATGGCGGCCAAAGTCAGTGACGTGGATGGTCGTGGCGTGTCCGTACATAAGACGTACTTGCTCACAAACGGTGAAGTTGCGGGGTTCAATCCTAATAAGCTGCTTATGGCCGGTTCAATCCCGCCCGGTTCAGCTATTCGACTTACAGAGCCAGCCGAATCAATGGGCATTGCTGAGGGCATTGAAACAGCAATGTCAGCCAGTATCCTGACAGGCGTACCAACATGGTCAGCGATTAGTGCTCCCCTATTAAAACAGTTTCAACCACCAAAAATTTGCAATTTCTTAACAATTTTCGCGGATAACGATGTTAATTTCACGGGTCATTCAGCTGCCTACGATCTTGCTAGGCGACTGAAGATGACAAATCCTGAGATGAAGATTGAGGTTCGTGTCCCACCACGGATCGGTGACTGGAATGATGTTTTAAGGGAAAAGCGAAATGAGCAGCGAATTTGATATAAAATACCAAAGCGAGACCATGTTTACCGTGTTTCATGATGGCAAGGAGATTGCGTGGTGCCAGTGGTCGCCAGTGTTTGATCTTTGGCGCGTGTTAATGCTGTCTGATAAGCGTGTTCATCATTTAGCGGATATGATGGAAGTGATGAATTTATGTTCTGACGAAATAGGCTGTTGACATCATCTGTGGATGCGTTTACTACTATGTTCATCAACAACGGCCCACGGGCAACCAACGGAGACGAAAATGTTTTTTTGTGATGGTGATTTTGAGTTCGCAATCGACAACTTCGAATACACGATTGGCGATAAGGTAGTGCTCGTCGATGCCACGGCGCTTGTTGAGTACGGCTCTGACTATGATGGCGATACGTCGTGGGACTTCTCTTACATCCACATCAATTATGCCGAAGACAATAACGGCAACATCGTCAACTTCACGACGGCTAACGACAAAGATGTGGTCGAGAAGATCAAGGCAAAATACTACGAGAAGGATTGGTCAATTATTTCAGAAATTATTGATCGGGGCTATTGACCGATGCTGTGGATGCGTTTACACAAGATACATCAACAACGGGGCTGAAGCCCAATCCAAGGAGACTACAATGAGCAACGCAACCGATTATACCGCAATGAATACCGCTGAAGTCATCGACGCGGCAGCTTACCTCAAGGCTCAGATCAAAGAACTTACAGCTCAGTTCAACGCAGCTGAGGAAGTGATTCGCAAACGTGCTACCGGCAAGGAAGTTTCAGGTAATCTTTTTAAAGCCGTGTTCTCAGAAGGTTCAGTTCGTTGGACCCTTGATACCGATAAGGTCAAGAAGGAAATGGGTGAAGATTGGTGGACCAAGAACTGCAAAGTGTCCACGCCTAAGCCTTCACTGACATTCAAGATCAACGTGCAATGATTATCCCATTGTTCAAGCGGAAACGGATTGCGGGGGCTACTGGTCCCCGCGTCAAGTCTTGGATGATCATAGCCCAGCCAATCGTTCTGGCTAACAGCCCATTCCTATCCATCATACAAATTAACAAAGGTTACATGCAACATGGAATTGAAAAGCAAAACAGGGTTCGCCCTACTGTCAGCTGAGAAGCATAAACAAGTCTCATCGCTTGGTGGCAAAACAGGTAACAGAAATAAGTTCACATCTGAGACAGCATCGGCTGCGGGTAAAATTGGTGGTAAGGCAAAGAACCCTAATAAAGGTTTTGGAACGACAAAGAAAGTTCAAATAGTAAATTGACATGCTTCGTGGATGCGTTTATATCTATGTCCATCAACAACGGCCAACGGGCAACCAACGGGGAAATACAATGGCTTACATCGTTTACAAAAAAGGCAACATTGAAATTTGGGCAGTTAAAGAATCATACGGATTTGATTATTACGTTTACGGCGTAATGCATGATCCAATCATGTGTCCAAGTCTTTCGGTTGCAATGTCCAAAATTCATTGAGGAAATTAAAATGAGCATTACATGGTTAGGTCCGTACAAACCAACAGATAGACATGCTGACGACGTGACGGTTTCAGAATTAGTTCTCCTCAGGGCAGAGAATGATCGGTATCGTGAGCAACTGGAGGATATCTTAGAGTGTGGCAATGGAGATGATATTCTTGACGCCATTAAAAAAGATATTCGCAAAACATTAACAGTCTTGAAGGAGAGTGAATGATGGATATTGTAGAACGGTTACGGAAACGTGCTGCCACTTGGGTATCTGTTGGTTGGGGCAACAATGACATTTTTGATGAAGCAGCCAATGAGATTGAACAATTGCGTGGTGTTTTGCAGCAGATCGCAGACATTGAACATGAAGACATCCCAGTGCCTCAAACTTCTAACGAAGGCGTTACATGGACTGTTCTGGCGATGGCGGTTGGTCTTGCTGAAAAGGCATTGAAGGAGGGTGAGTGATGTGTTTTCAATTTAAGGGAACAGCCACCATACGAGACCCTGTAATGTGGCGGATAAAAAATAGGATTGGCAATTGGACACGCCGCATACTGCGTAGAAACCGAAAATACTGAAGGAGGGGAGTGATGAAAGTTAAATTTGATCGCTGCCCACTTTATGGGACGGAGTGCGAATACGTCACAATGGCGCATCGCGCAGCTGAATTGGAGGAGGAGGTTAAACGGCTGCGGAGCCGCCTTGAAAATCCAACAGAAGAAATGCTGAAGGCTGGTCGAGCAGCAAATAGGCTGGTGGCGGGTAATTCTCTTGGTTTGGCTTGTATAGCACCTGATTCTGCATGGTCAGCTATGGCTAACTTTATTTTAACGGAGGATTGGTGATGCGGGGAAATCATATTGTTGCCAGCATTGCCCTAATTTGTGCTATTGTGGGCGGTGTACATGATGTGTCGGGATGGGGTTGGTTCCTGTTTGCAGCCATCTTAATAGCGTAGGATTTATAAAATGTTTGATCACTTCCATAAATTTAATGATTGGCTGGCTAGACATACAGTCGCAGCTATGTCATCAATGTTTTGCGTTTACGCTTTTATGATATGGTCACTACTACCATCATTAGACGCAAAGTGGGAGCAGTTAGTTTTCTACGTATCCGGTGGTGTTATCCAGTTGGTCGCATTGCCATTGATTATGGTTGGTCAAAAGCTCGAAGGACGGGACAATGACCGCCGCTCTAAACAAGATCATGAGATGCTAAAGCGTATTCTAAAGCACGTTGAAGGAGAAAAATGATGTGTGTGCGGCCAAATGTAACATCTAAAGAAAAGAAGCAGATGGTAACGAATAAGTTGTGGGATGGGGATAAACCAGAATTGCTTGATGGAGCTAAAGGAATGGACGCCGTTGATGAATTGGTGTTCTTGAACCGCGAAACCCGTAGACTGGGTGATGTATGCGTTGAGTATCGCAAGGAAATTGATCTGTACGAAGAGATCGTGGATGATTACAGATCCTTTCTTTTTCATTTAAGAAAGCAAGTTAAGAATCTGGATTGGTCGCCAGCCACGCAGCAGATCATCGAATCAATTACCGATAAGTTGCAATTTGATGAGGAAGGCTGACAGCAATGGCAATTAAATTCACTAATGCAGACGATAAACCAACAAAAGCACCAAAGACTGAACAGAAGGGGAAAGCAAAGGCAGCAGTAGCAAAGCGAGTAAAGAAGAACGCAGACATCAGTGCAACAATGTCGGGCGAAAAGCCAAAGGTGACATTACCAAAATTCTCATGGGACAATGACAAATGAAAAACTGGCACTTAATCACAACAGAAACATTCGACACGAACGACTTGCCAATCTGGATTACACAGATGTTCAAGCCAAACTCGTTTACCAAGTTCATGCGCTTGCTAGATCATTATGAATCAATGGGTGGAATGTTTAGTGCTGGACCGTGGGATTGGGTTAAACAGCCGTCAATTGGTTTAAAGTCAGTTGGTTTGGCGTCTCACATTATCAATCACTACTCAGATAAGAAGATGCTGCCAATCTTCACCTCATTGGAGACAATCGTTCAATTAGGCGACTATGTTGAGTTTCTAGAACTTTTGTTTAAGTTGGATATGCTCGAAGAACTATTAGAAGCATCAGAGGAGGATTGAAATGGAAATACCTACGCTAGTTAGTTTTGACTATTGGATGATTGAGTTCCCAGCGGCATCTATATTGTGGGGAATGGTGATCAGAACAGTATTATCAATCATTAGATCGATCAGGGATTAACAATATGTTACGTCGCTCATTTTTGGCCATGCTGGGTTTTGCGCCAGTCGCGGCTGTAGTTAAAGCAAAAACAGTCGATACTCCTCCTGTCCCGGCTTTATCGCCAGAGGATTATATCAGTGTTCCATCCTATAAAGTTTCTATTCCTGTAAAGGTTCCATTGACAAAAGAGCAAGTAGAGCTGTGTGAAATTTTTGGTATTTCGCCATCGGAATATGCCAAGAACTTGCTTGATTTAATAGAGGATGGGGAAATTAAGAGTGATTTGGATAAGGTTGTCATGCGGGAGGCAATCGATAATCATGATCAAATTCTAAAAAAAATCAAAGAGGCGCGCTGAAATGTCAGACCCTATAATGAATGCAACGCATTATGAACGTAGGGAATGGGATCACTATGAGACGCCAACGTGGTGTACGGAAGTTCTGCTGAGGCATGAGGATTTCACGCGTGTGTGGGAGCCAGCCGCTGGCAAGGGGGCCATCGCAAACACCTTGGCTAACACAGGCATTGATGTCTATTGCTCAGACATACATGACTATGGCTTTGGCTATGATGTAAAAGACTTCCTACTCACATGGGATAATAAGGGAAGGGATATCATAACTAACCCACCATTCGCTGAGGACTTAGCTGATCAGTTCATCAACCACGGATTACTGCTAACAAAGAACTTCGGTGGCAAAGTAGCCATGTTACTCAGGAATGAGTTTGACTGCGCCAGTAGCCGAAAGGGCATATTCGGTAATACATCACCATTCGCCTGTAAGATCGTTCTGACACGTCGTCCTAAGTGGATTGAGGGTAGTAAGGGGTCGCCCCGGCATTCATACGCATGGTATCTATGGGATTGGCAATGGGGACAAGTTCCAAACATTGTTTATGACAAGTGAAAGATAACAAAATGGAAACGATTGAAACCATTGCTGTGTGGTTCTCTTGTGGAGCGGCTAGTGCTGTTGCAGCAAAAAAGACAATTGAGAAATACGGGGATACAAAATTCATAAGAGTTCTCAATAATCCTATAATGGAGGAGGACGAAGACAACAGGCGGTTTTTGCGTGATGTGCAAGCATGGATTGGTATTCCAGTTGAAATTATTAGGTCTAAAAAATATCCGTCTGGTTCGGCTGTTGAAGTATGGGAAAAGCGTAAATTTATGAGTGGCCCTATGGGCGCGCCATGTACATTAGAACTCAAGAAGTATGCTCGCCAAGAATGGGAAAAGGAAAACCATACAGATTGGCACGTCTTAGGATTTACGGCTGATGAGAGAAAGCGGCATGATAGGTTTGTTTTAACTGAGCGATCAAATGTGCTTCCAGTGCTGATTGACGAGGGGATCACAAAGGCAGATTGCTATCAAATTTTGGAACGAGCAGGAATTAAACTTCCCCGTATTTATTCAATGGGATACCCAAATGCGAATTGCATTGGATGTGTGAAGGCAACATCACCAACCTATTGGTCACACGTCAAATCAGTGCATCCAAAGATATTCGAGGAAAGAGCAGAACAGTCCCGGCGTATCGGTGCAAGGCTAGTTCGGTATAAGGGCAAAAGAATGTTTCTTGATGAACTGCCAGAAGGTGCAAAAGGAAATTCAATGAAGAACATGGACATTGAGTGTGGACTGTTCTGTGAAGAAAAGCCGTTTAAAAGTTAAGGAGCAATCATGGAAGATATCGTTGATAGGCTAAGGGATGGACAGGCGTTAGATTGTTGTTCTCAGCGCAAAATAGCCGCTAATGAGATTGAGAGGCTGCATAAGGTATTAAGATCAATCGTGATGCCGAAGTCGTATGAAGTTAAAGAAGATGGAACGATGGATGCACGAACAATGAAGTATCATACTTCCACAGAGTGTCAGAAAATAGCTGAAGATGCACTGAATTGGTTTGCTAGATGAACCAGATTTCAGTTCATTAATGAGGTATCAGAGTACCGCAAAAAACCGTAAAAATAGATGGGGGGAAAGACAAACAAGATTCGTGTGTTTGTAAAGTGTTGTGATACAACAGAAAAATCAAACTTATTGGAATTACTATGGCCAGACCAAAGAAGCCAAAACAGATGGGCCGTCCATCACATAGCGTGACTGATGCATCAAGGCGTACAGTTAAACTAATGGCTGCGGCTGGTTTATGGCAATATGAGATCGCTGAGGCTATGGGCGTCAATGAAAAGACGCTGGTAAAGCATTACGATCTAGAACTGCGGACTGGCTGGGCTGATACAATGACGCTGGCTACTGGCGTGTTGTTGGATGAGATGGTGGCTAAGACTGACAAGGCTGTTGATGCGGCTAAGTTCTTCCTGAGCAAGCGTGGCAAAGGCCGTTGGGCTGAAGTTAAGCAGATGGAAGTCACTGGCGCTGGCGGTGGTCCAGTATTGACGCAGAAGATTGACGTGGACGTGCTCGACATTGAGGAGCAGGAACAACTCGAATCAATGCTGAACGCTATTCTGGCATTACCCGCACCAGATGAGATTGTTATCGATCTGGATGACGAAGACGATGCTTGATATAACTAAAATGTCTCGTGACGAGGCTGAGGCGCTTCGGTTTACATTGTCTAAGCGTCGCATGGAGCGCAGTCTGTATGACTTCACCAAGGAAGCGTGGCACGTAATTGATCCAGCCCCGTTCGTTGGTGGTGGTTTCTCTATGCAAGCGGTGTGTGATCACCTTCAGGCTTGTGCTGACGGTAACATCCGCAACTTGATCATTAACATTCCGCCCCGCTTTAGTAAGTCAACGCTGTGTGGTGTGTTGTTCCCGGCGTGGGTGTTTGCCCAGCCTGAGAATACGCCAGTGTCAGGCAATGGTGTGCAGTTCCTACATGCGTCGTATAGCCAGACATTGGCATTGCAGGACAGCTTGAAGTGCCGCCGCTTGCTTGAGAGTGACTGGTATCTATCGCGTTGGGGTGATCGCGTTCAGGTATCGAGCGACCAGAACACTAAGAGCCAGTTCGATCTAGAATCAGGTGGTCGTCGTATGACTACATCGGTTGGTGGTTCAACGACTGGTCTGGGTGGACAGTATTTGATCTGTGACGATCCTAACAATGCGCGTGAGAGCAACTCTGAGGCTGTGATCATGTCTACCATTGAATGGTGGGATATGGCTTGGTCCACACGTCTGAACGATCCAAAAACTGGCTGCCGTATTGTGGTCCAGCAGAGACTGAACGAGCGTGACATCACTGGCCATATTTTGTCGCAGGACATTGGTAACTGGACACATCTGATGTTGCCAATGGAGTTTGAGCCTAGTCGCCGCATTTACACGGTGCTGGTTCCTGATTCGGCCAATGACGGCGAAGGTGACATCGTATGGACTGACCCACGCCAAGAGGAGGGTGAACTTCTCTGGCCTGAGCGGTTTGGTCCTGAGGAAGTTGATAACCTGAAGCGAACGCTTGGACCGTATGGAACGGCTGGTCAGCTACAGATGCGTCCTCAGCCAGCGGGTGGCGGTATTATCAAGCGTACTTGGTGGGAGCCATATGAGGGCGACAACTTCCCCGACATGGAGATTACGATTGGATCGCTCGATCTGGCGTACACCACAAAGAAAGAGAACGACTTCTCCGCCATGACTTGCTGGGGCGTATGGCGTGATTCGGGTAACTACACCGCTGTATCGAATAAGAACTTCCAAGGATCAGTATCCAGCCGCATCCAAAGCTCTGATCAAGGCGGTGATGTTCCCAAGATCATGTTGACCAATGCATGGAAGGAACGCCTTGAGTTCCATGATTTGGTCGCCAAGGTAGTTGAAACTGCACGGAAATCGAAGCTGGACATCCTGCTGGTTGAAGCCAAGGGACCGGGCATCAGTGTGGCTCAGGAGATCAGGCGTCTCGTTGGCATCGAAGAGTTCTCCGTCCGTGAAGTTAGCCCGAATGATTTAGACAAGGTTGCACGGCTATATGCCGTACAGCACTTGTTTTCTGAGGGATTAGTATACGCGCCCACTAAGATCGGTGACCCAGATACATTCCGTGTATGGGCTGACATGGTTGTCACTGAAGTCGAATCATTTCCAAAAGGCATTCACGACGATTTGGTTGATACGGTTAGCCAAGCGATTAACTTCATGCGTCGGTCTGGCATGATCCAACGCGGTGCTGAACGCACGTTTGAGCTTAGTGAGAGCCAACGTTTTGCTGGGAATACTGGGAATACCCCATTGTATCCGTCATAATCATTCGTTACTGTGATGGCTCTGTTAGTAGGAGTAATACAGTGAGCGAATATAAGATTGATAAAAAAGTAAAGATGCCTCGTCCATCTCGTCTGTCGTCATCCTTTCCTTGGGATGCTATGGATGTTGAGGATAGCTTCTTTATTCCCTATGATGACGTGTCATCGTTTAGTAGCATTCGCCAGACAGTGTATGCTTCTAATAGGAAGCGTGCGCCTAAAGCGTTTCGTGTTGTGTTTGACGATACCAACCATGATGTTGGTTTCCGTGTCTTCCGTACCAAGTGAGGGTGTAATGGGTAAGCATATTTGGAATATCTGGTTAAACAATGGTGGCTGCCTTCAGGTGATTGCTGATCGTTTGAACATTGATTGGAAAGGCGCAACTTTCTACCGCAATGAGAAGTTGCCAGATGGCAAACAGTCGTCGTGGGATGATTACGTTGTGGGCTTTATTCCTGCTGAACGTATCTTCTCCATTGCGGTTGTTGATGAAGGTGATGTGTTCACCGTGATTGAGGACGCTAAGTGATGGATGGCCAGAGGATTATCGTAGACCCCGATGTTGAGGTTCAGTACCAGTCTGTGATTAGTCGGCTCCACGACGATCTTCTGGCTGCCAACATGCGTGCTAACTGGGCGATTGATCAGATTGGTAAATATACCAAGGAGATCGACTTCCTGACCCGTCAAATTGACCTATTGAAAGAGATTAAACGTGACCATTGACCTTAAAGAACACATGAAGAAGAAGACCCAAGCCAAGCACGTCAAGGCGTATGATGCTATTGGTAGGGCGGTTGATGGCATGACGATTGGAACGGTGCTGCACATTATGGCGTCGTTCACCGCGTCTGTTCTGGCTAACATGGAAGAGCCTGACCGCACGAAGGCTGCAATGGTGTTCTCATCCATGATTATGAGCAATCCAACTGATGAAAAGAGTATCCTACAATGACAAGCAATACAGACTTATCCAAGCACCTTCATAGCGTTTGGGGTTCTACGTTTAATCCAAAGAATATTTTTGTTTTTTGGGATGACTTGCCTGATGACGAAAAGCTCGCATGGGATAGATTGGCAAAAGATGTAAAGAATATGATCCATACGACGGTAGAGGCTGCCAAAGAAGGAGAATACATTTCTGTTTTGAAAAATCATATAGAAACCCTTTCAAAAAAATTGGAACAATATGAAGAGATTGATGCTCAAAATGCTAAGATCATTGAAGCGTATAGAAAGATGACTGGCATTGCTATTTCGATTGACAATGATGACGAACGCGAGGATAATGGTTTTAGTTAATGTAATGGAGATAACGAAATGATGGTGGATAAAGACAAACAATACCGCACCCGTAATGGGCGTGAAGTACGGATTTATGCAACGGATGGGAATAGTATTTGGGCAGTTCATGGAGCCATACTTACGGAAGATGGCTGGTGGTCAATGTGTTGGGCAAAAGATGGGAAATTTATATGCGGTGAAGTTTATGATGGTTCACCTTCATCCGCATCTGACCTTGTTGAAGTCAAACCACGCATCAAGCGGACGTTTTGGTTTAATATTGTTTCTGAGACGCAAGGAGCAACCATTGGATGTTTATCGAAAGAACATGCCGATAGGTTGCAAGCGCCTAACCGTATTGCTTGCGTGAAGGTTGAAATAGACTGCGAAGAAGGGGAAGGGCTATGACTGAATGGCAACCAATAGAAACCTGCCCAAAGGATCATTGGGTATTAGTGTATGAACCCGGCTGGCATCTTATGGTCGCCAAATGGATTTACGATGACCAATGGCGGTATGCCAAAGATGCTGACGGCGTTTATTTATCTTGCCGTCCTACGCATTGGATGATGTTGCCCATGTGCCCTGCTGATTGGGAGGGCGAATGGGGGAAATCAAATTACGTTAATCCACCATTTGGTTCCATAGTTCATCAAGGAAAGAAAAAAGGTCCAACTGCATGGGAGTTTATCTTCAGGTTCCTGTAAATCCAGATGGGCCAGAAGCCGCCAATGAAATTGAACGGCTGCGGGAAGAAATGGCGAATTTAAAGTACAGGGAAACGTATTTTGAACGGGCTTACATGGCGGCAAGAAGAAAACTTGATAGCGAAGGAATACACATGGATTACTTTTTATCCCGTGCCGATTATGACGCCGCACTGAAGGAAGGTGAGTGATGGCTATCATTAAACAACATCTTCCGAATTACGTCTCTATTGACCCCAAAGAAGCGGAGTTCGAAACGCTTGAAGACCTAATGAATGTGGGGTTCATTAAACAATGGACTGACAAACGCTGGGGAAACGCATTTCATCGTTTCAGCACCAGTTATGATCCTTGGTATGCGGAACATGGTTACGATGATTTTGTAACATTAATGGCTGAGCTGGATGGCGGAAAGCAGTGGTATGTCATAGGTTACATTTATGGGTTATCGCCAGAAGAAATTGGGCTTCCTAAATGGAAAAGAGCGAAAGGGAGTGAGTGATGGATATTGTTGAACGGTTACGAAACAACAAAGGCGGAGAATCTTATACTTGGCAAACAATCAGTGAAGCCGCCGACGAGATTGAACGGTTGCGCAGTCGCCTTGAGAAGCCAACACCGGCTATGCTAGAGGCAGGCAGGGCCGCGAACAGGCTGGTGGCAGATAACGCGCTTGGGCTGGCCTACATAGCACCGGATGCTGCATGGGCAGCTATGGTTAACCTTGTTTTATCGGAGGATGAATGATGAAAAACTGGACATTGGATAAATGGTTGAGTGAGCTAGATGATCACGCCAAGCAAGATTTATATTTTGAAATTAGCGGCCATAGCGCCGGGGCCTTGCGGGATCGCATCAATCACTTGAAGGACATTAAGGACAAAGAGATTGAACGGCTCCGGGATTGGATTGGGCACATTAACTATCATGTTAATCGCAATGGTGCAGAACATTCATCGCCAACGGAAAGGTACTTANAAA
>TBL_comb47_HYPODRAFT_10007502_pt1 | contig 11423 bp, 4 predicted proteins | sample TroBogypolimnion_40_FD_10682 | JGI IMG/M metagenome (IMG submission 10682) | reverse complement strand
GTTTTAGCGCATTCGCACAACCAGATTCACCTTCTGCATCTGGTTTGATCATTAAGCCTTCAACCCGCCCCGATAGTGTAAAAACAAAAACGGTTGTACTAAAGCTTTTACACCAGAAAATGATGATATCGCCGGATACCCTTACCCTAAGCGATTATACTTTGAGTCTTGAACGTGTCAACGATAACCTCAACGATATCGGCGACAGTGCCAAATTGGGGTTTGAGGTCGTGAAAATGTCAAGACGAATTGGGGAAATGTCCGAAGACATCGCACAGATCCGTCAAAATATCAGGGGCAGACATGCTATTTTCAATATAAAGAACCAGTATTTATATCAGAGTTTTACAGCCAGGCTCGAAGATGAGACCGACCAGATAAAAGGTCAGATCGACGATATGTACCAAAGGGTTTACCATGCAAAGCTTCACCTGAAGGAAGCATTGGCCGATTCGGTCTTTCGTAAATTGTATGCCGATAGAGAACTAAGGACTACTTTTAATCTAAAGTTGGTGCAGTTGGAACGCAAATACAACAGGACCGACAGCCTGACAAAGGCCAATGTTGACACGCTGAATGTAATGAAAGTCAAGGAGTCGGATAATTCCTACTATTTGTCGAATATGTTGAATGTCATGGATACCAGGATGGACAAGGCAGTTACAAAATTGTTTGGGCGGGAAGTCGGCTATTTGTGGGAACCAAAAGCGAATGAGATAGTTACACCAGAAATTTCAAAAACTCAGACCAGCTTGTTCGATAGCGAAAAAAATGCGATCGGTTATTACATCGGTCAAACATCGGGTGAGCGGAAGTTTATCCTATTTTTTGGAATTCTCCTTTTTACCTGGTTATTTTTTAAACGGAAACTACTGAACACATACAGGCAGCAGAAAGGTTCGTTTGGTGATTTGCACCTTAAAAACCTGATCAACCACCCATTCTTGTCGGTGCTGGTTTTTTTGCTGTGCCTGATGCCATTTTTTGATGCTTATGCACCGGTTTCCTATATTTCGATATTTTACCTTTTACTGCTGATCGCATCGAGTGTAATCTTCTTCCGATCTAAGAACAGTACTTTCCTTTTTAACTGGATCATGTTGTTTTTATTTTTTGTAGCAGATGTAGTTTCTTATTTGTTTATCGATCCAACCCTGATCGGAAGAGTGACACTTTTGGTCCTGCATACCGGTATCGTTGTATTTATCTACCGGTTTTATAAATCGCTTGACAAACAAATGCACTTTTATATTTTATTAAAATCAGCCTCTGTTACAGGGATCATCTTATCAGNAGCAGGAGTGGTCCTTAACCTGACCGGACGTTTTTCCCTTTCCGGAATTGCAGGATTGGCCGGAATATTTTCTGTTACACAGGCAGCTATCTTAACCATCTTTATCCAGTTCCTGATCGAAATCATCCTGTTTCAGTTGCAGGGCCGACGGATAAAAAGGGGGATCAACAAATCATTTGATATTGAAGCGGTGATCCTCAAAATCAAAGTTCCATTGATTATTCTGGCGGTGTTGTTGTGGCTGATCATGCTTACATCAAACCTGAACATCTACCATACCATTAATGCACTGGTAACAGATGCCCTTACCAATACAAGGACAATTGGGAGCATTTCGTTTCAATGGCTGAGTGTGATCCTTTTTTTCGCGATCATCTGGATTGCGCATCTTTTGCAACGACTGTTGAGCTTCTTTTTCGGGGAGACAGGAATTGAATCCGACGATATCATATCAAAAGGGCAGCATTCGCGGTTACTGATCACACGGTTAATGGTATTGATTGCCGGCTATTTATTGGCCATTGCCGCATCAGGATTGCCCATCGATAAACTTACTTTTTTGCTTGGCGCTTTGGGAATTGGTATCGGTATGGGATTACAAAATATCGTCAACAATTTTGTTTCGGGGATTATCCTTATTTTTGATGGTTCGTTGCAGATTGGAGATGAGATTGAAGTGAGCGGGCAAGCAGGAAAAGTAAAAGAGATCGGGTTGCGGACAAGTACCCTGAGTACTTCTGATGGTGCCGATGTCATCATTCCGAATGGCAATATCTTGTCACAGAATATCGTCAACTGGACATTCAGCAACAACGAAAAAAGGATACTCCTTTCTTTCTCGCTTAAAGGTGAGGAATTGGATGCCAATGTGATCAACGAAGTGATCAACAATACAGTCAGCGAGCTTCCCAATCTCATTCAAAAAATGAAACCTGTGATTTTATTTACAAAGGTTACACCTGAAAGCTGCGAATTGACAATCCGGTTTTGGAGTACAGTTCAAAATGTTGACCAGATCAAAAGCGAGGCAATGCTTAGGCTTTATGCTGCTTTTGCAAAGAAAAACATTAGTTTTAATTAGATTTTTTTATCAATTTAATCATTTTTTGTATTTGGTTATTCATCATTCAATATTGTGGGCTAAATGACAAACTTTAAATTTTTAACTGCGGTCATCCTGATCATGACTTTTTCACTTCGTTTATCTATTGCCCAAAACTGGCCCGGCTGGCGTGGTCCGAAAGGGGACGGGAGTAGTATTGAAACCAATCTACCCGTGAAATGGGATTTAACGACCAACATCTTATGGAAAACAGACCTTCCGGGAAGCGGTTATGCTTCACCCATTCTATGGGGAGACAGGTTGTTCACCGCATCCGCTGTACCTGAAACACAGGAGCGTTTATTGTTGTGTTTCGATACAAGGAATGGCAGTTTACTTTGGAAAGTTACAGTACTCAAAACTGGTTTGGAGACAAAACACGACGACAACAGTTTTGCCTCAGGCACCCCTGCAACCGATGGCCGTTCTGTCTATGTGTCGTTTCTGGATGGTAATCAGGTGTTTGTCGCAGCTTATGACTTTTCGGGCAAACAATTATGGGTAACCCGTCCGGGAACATTTGATAGTCCACAGGGGTACAGTTGTTCCCCTGTAATTTATCAAGACAAGGTGATTATCAACGGTGACAGTGAGGGGGATGCATTTATTGCAGCCTTAAGCAAAGTGGATGGCCATACAATCTGGAAGGTAAAACACCCAAAGAAGTTCCTCAGTTATAGTACTCCGATTATCAGGGAAGTAGCAGGTCATGTACAAATGCTCTTTTGTGGAAATTCCGAGGTCGCTTCCTACAATCTGGAAGATGGGTCGCGGTATTGGTTTGTAAATGGCCCTTCCGATGAATCGTGTTCAAGCCCTGTTTTCAGCGAAAAATTGGGACTAGTATTTGCAAGCAGCAGTTATCCGCAGCGGATCCTTATGGGTATCAGTCCGGATGGGAAAGGGGATGTATCTAAAACTCATGTCACCTGGCAATCGACCAACGGAGGCTGTTTTGTCCCATCACCCATTGTTGCCGATGATTACCTGTTTTCAACTATGACCAATGGCTCTGTTTGTTGCATGGAAGCTGCAACCGGCAAGGTACTCTGGAAGGAAAACCTTGGGAAACAATACGCTTCGCCTGTGTTCGCCAACGGATTGGTTTACATGCCAAATGATGCAGGAGTCATAACGGTCATCAAGCCTGGCCCAAAATTTGAACCGCTTTCTAAAAACACCATTGGTGAAACAATGTTTGCCTCCCCCGCAATCAGCAATGGACGGATCTATTTACGCGGAGAGAAGCATTTGTTTTGTATCGGGGAAAAATAATTCTTATAAATACAAGTCCACCAAAAACTCCGTTGCCTCTGTCCCTTTTTTCGTATGGTAAGGCAGTAAATCCATGCTGTTATGGTAAACAATAATTAAGATGGATCGTTTAACGATTTCCGATGGAAAAATAATTTTAAAAAGTCCAAAGCTTGTAAATCTGATTTTATTCCTTTCTTTTGTAAATCTTATGAAACAGGCCTTGACTTCAAGGAGCAAGGTTATACATCAATCGAAATTAGAAGTTTACACAATGAAGAGTTTTAGAATTTTAGGTTCGTTAATTGCTATATTGATTTTAATTTCCACAAATATTTCCCGGGCTGAAAACTGGCCTAAGTTCCGTGGCCCAAACGGGGATGGAACAAGTTCGGAAACCAACCTTCCCACCAAATGGGATTCGACAACAAACGTTATCTGGAAAACCACCATTCCGGGAAGTGGTTATGCATCACCCATCGTTTGGGAAGATAAACTATTTACGGTCACAGCATTGACTGAAAGCCAGGAGAAGGTACTCCTTTGTTATGATACAAAAAACGGTAATTTATTGTGGCAGACCACCGTACTAAAAACGCCGTTTGAGCATAAGCACAACGACAACAGTTTTGCATCGGGGACTCCTGCAACGGATGGAACGGCCATTTATGTCTCTTTTCTTAATGGCGATTCGGTGGTTGTTGCCGCATATGACTTTTCAGGAAAACAAATCTGGTTACAAAAACCGGGAACTTTTTCAAGTCCTCATGGTTACAGTTGTTCGCCCGTTATATATAAAGACAAGGTCATCATCAATGGCGACAGTCAAGGGGATGCATTTGTAGCCGCTCTCAGTAAGAGTGACGGACATACCATTTGGAAAGTCAAACACGGAAATCCTGCCCATAGTTTCAGTACGCCCATTTTCAGGGAGTTGGCCGGGAAAATGCAAATGATCTTTTTGGGGAACAAAGAAATTGCCTCCTACAATCCGGAAGATGGGTCGAAGTACTGGACAATATCGGGTCCATCCGAAGATTTTTGTTCAAGCCCTGTTTACAATGAAAACAGTGGTTTGGTATTGATCAGCAGTGCATGGCCACAACGCCACCTATTGGCCATCAAACCCGATGGAAGCGGGGATGTTTCAAACACCAAAATTTCATGGCGTTCAACCGAGGGTGCTTATTATGTGCCTTCGCCTGTTACTGTAGGTGAATATCTGATAAGTACAATGACCAGTGGAATAGTTCATTGCATTGAGGCAGCAACTGGAAAAATTCTCTGGAAAGAAAATCTTGGCAAACAATATGCTTCAGGAGTCCTGATCAACGGATTGGTTTACATGCCTTGCGACAAAGGAATAATTACTGTGATCAAACCCGGACCTATATTTGAAGCCATTTCCAAAAACGACATGGGTGAAACGATGTATGCCTCACCGGCCATCAGCGATGGAAGGATTTATATCCGGGGAATCAATCATTTGTTCTGTATCGGGGAGAAATAATCGACCATCCTAAGGAGTATTGTGCCAAAAAATATGTTCAGGACGCTGCCACAAACATGGGATTGCTTCCCGAATCGGAAACTCTCGTGACTCGTCATCAAACATCCTGATTTTGCTAACTATATATATATTTGTATCGAAATGACAATTTCTGGAGGATGATCGTCCTAACTAATTCAGTGCAACCTTTTGTCTTGCACTTCTCCCAAGGCGCTGCCATTGGGTCAGAGTACGCTGCCACTGTGTAGTGGGAACACTGCTGAGATTATGACATTTCTCCTTGATGTGGATCCTTTCAGCAAAATCCAAGTGAATTCAGCATTTTGGAGGTTGATCAAAATTTTTGCACGATCAACGGGCTGCAAGCCCAGCATACCCTAACCCAATGGCAACGCCTTGCAACGCCTTGGAAACGACGAAACAACTGCAAATGGCCACGTCTTGGGAAAATAATAAAAATTGCAGATCGTGCAACCTCTGAAATGCAGACAGCAAAAGACACAACCAGGTTCAATTATAGAGAATAGAACCTGATGTATCAAACGAAGCTGAAAATCCCCATCTTCCAAAAAAAATCCTTTTTCCCAAAATACTTCTGAAATTGTGCGAACCATATCACGTTAAACCTTATTTTTGCTTCTAGGTAAATTATTCTTAAACAATATAATTAAACAATATGGAAAAGAAATCGCCAAATCGAAGAGATTTCCTTAAATCTTCGGCGGCTTTGGCTGCGGGGATGATGATTATCCCACGACATGTATTGGGAGGACCGGGCTATACTGCTCCAAGTGACCAACTTACAAAAGCAATTATTGGTACCGGTGGTATGGGACGCGGTCATATCCCCTATGAAGGGACAAAAGTTGTCGCCATTTGCGACGTTGACAAAAAACATCTGGAACTTGCTCAATCACTGATTCCTAACACGGTTAAGACTTTTCACGACTACCGCGAGTTGTTGCTCCTTCCCGAAATCGACATCGTCCATATCGCCACACCGCCTCATTGGCATGCCTTGATGGCCATCGAAGCTGCAAGGGCAGGGAAAGATATCTGGTGCGAAAAACCAATGACCCGTACAATCGGTGAGGGGATGAAGGTCGTTGAAGAGGTGAACAAACATGGCAGGATTTTCAGGTTAAATACATGGTTCAGGTTTAAAGACAACTTTTATGGTTTAGGAACAGAGGTTAAACCACTAAAAAAAGTGATTGATAGTGGTATTTTGGGTTGGCCGCTCAAAGTAACCGTAAGCGGAATTACCGGTTTTGACTGGAAATTTTACTGGCGTGGCGAGACCAATCTTGCGCCGATGCCTGTCCCTGCGGAATTGGATTACGATTTTTGGTTGGGACCGGCTCCCTACCGTCCCTATAATGTGGAACGGGTCCACTCGAAATTCCGTGGATATTGGGATTATGATGGTGGAGGACTTGGCGATATGGGGCAACATTACCTGGACCCTGTCCAATACATGCTGGGCAAGGACAATACAAGTCCCATAAAGATTGAAGTGGATGCACCCCAACAACATGAAGATGCCGTAGGAACCTGGAGAAGGGTCGAATATACCTATGCAGATGGTTGCAAAATTATACTCGACGGAGAAAACAAGGATGTCAATGCAGCTTACATTGAAGGGCCCAATGGGAAGATATTTAAAGGTTTTGAAACAAATATCCCCAATTTGAATTCCTTTATCGAAACGCTTCCTGATCCTGAACCAAGGATCACCACCTTCTCAGAATCGGTGAGGACCCGCCAGAAATTTGCGTTGAACGAGATGAACGGTTACCGTTCCTGTACGTTGGTCAACCTCGGTATTCTCGCAGTCAGATTGGGTCGGACGCTGAATTTTGATCCCGATAAACAACAATTTATCAATGACGAAGCTGCCAACAGACTGATCCACCAACCCATGCGCTCTGCCTGGACATTTATTTAATATTCAAACAATTAACATATGAAGAAGATATTCAATTCTCTTTTGGTTGTGATTGCGTTTATCATGGTCATGCCTACCTTACAAGCGCAGGATACCCGTACGATCGATACAAAAATCGCCGATTTATTGGCACAGATGCCGGCCAACAACCTTGATCAGCGCAATAAATTGATGGAAGAGCTGATCGCGCTGGGCGATGATGGCTTTCAGAAGATTGCAGCGCGGATGGTCCCATCAGGGAAAGGCGACAATACGGCCATTGCGTTTGCGTTGAACGGACTCGCACGTTATGCAAGTCAACCCGGCAAAGAAGATAAAAGGGCATTTGCTGAAAAGTGTTTTATCAATGCATTGGAAAATGCAAAAGATATAGAGGTTAAAAGCTTTTTTATGAGGCAGTTGCAACTAACCGGTAAAGATGCCGCTGTTAAAGCCGTAGCTCCGTATTTGACCGAAAATCATTTGTCGGAACCGGCTGTTTTTACCCTCTCGTTTATTAACAATGACCTTGCAAGGACAGAACTCGCGAAGGCGCTTCCCCAGGCCAAAGGGATTCCTCAGATAGCCATCATCAAAGCACTGGGTGAACTCCAGGTTTCAGCCTCTAATGGTGAAATATTAAAGAACCTTGCTACGGATAATGTAAACCTCAAAAAGGTGACATTGGCTGCACTCGCGAATATAGGTGCTGCTGAATCCTATCAGCCACTTTTGGAGGCTGCCAAAAATGTTGGATTTGTGTATGAACCAACCAATGCAACACAGGCATTTGTCACCTATGCTCAACATCTTGGTGAAACCGGTAACCTGAAGCTGTGCGGAACTGCATGTAACGATATCCTCAACATTTGCAAAGCGCCGGCACAATTGCACACCAATTCTTCTGCACTCGCCATTTACAACAAGTATTTTGAGAATGAGGCACAACCCAAACTACTCGGTGCTTTTGACAACGCCGATAAAGCTTATCGGTTTGCAATCCTAAACCTTGTGGGAAAAAGTGCTTCGGCCCCTGTGAAACTTTGGATTGCCAAAGCCAAAAAGGCCCAACAGGAACAAAAGGCAGAAATTATTACGATGCTTGGTAAAAAAGGTGACCTTTCTGCGGTTGATTTTATCAAATCTCAACTTGCCGGTCCGAATCAGGTCAGTGGTGAAGCTGCTATTACAGCCTATGCAAAGTTGAAGGGGAAGGATGCCGTTCCCGATCTGACGGCCCTTTTAAAGAAAGGGACATTCCCCGCTTTTACAGCCAAAACCTTGTTATCACTTGTTGATGAGAAAGGTCTTGATCCTTTTGCAGCACTTCTTGCAACCGCTCCTGATCCTTCGAAAAGTGAAATTTTGGGGATCATCGGTGCAAAATCAGGCAAACGGTATTTTGACCAGGTAAAAGGTTATACAAAAAGTGCCGACCCTGCAATCAAATCGGCTGCCTATGCCGCAATGAAAAATGTCGGATCTGCACCAGTGATTGACCAATTATTGGATCTTCTTTTTTCAACAGACGATAAGGACAAAATAATCAACATCCAGGATGCCCTCGTGAATGCCGCATCCGAAATAAAGGATAAAAATCAGCAGGCTGCACCGGTCCTCGCTAAAATGGGAAGTGCACCTAAAAAGGAACGTATTTTGGAAATCCTTCCAAGGATAGGTGGTGAACAGGCGCTCAAAGTCGTTACCAATTTTACCAATTCTGCAAATTCAACAGAAAAGGAAGCGGCATTCAACGCTTTGATCAACTGGAAAGATTACACTGCTTCCGGCGCTCTGTACGATATCTGTAAAACCAGTAATGGCGAAAAAAGATCGACCGCATTAAAAGGGTTTATCCGTCAAATCAGAAGTTCCAATTTGCCTGACGATCAAAAATTGCTGCAATACAGGAATATGATCCCGTTAGCTACCTATACAAAAGATAAATCATTGATTATAAGGTCAATGGGACAGGTAAAAACTTTCTTGTCGCTGGTTACGGTGGCTTCATTTCTTGATGATCCCGATTTAAAAGCGGATGCTGCTCAATCGGCTATGGAAATTGCCTTGCCATCCGATTCAAAAAGCGGTATGTCAGGGGTGATTGTTCGTGATGCACTTACAAAAGCTTCGAAATCCCTTGCAGGTAGTGAAAGCGAATATGATAAAGCTAAAATAGTTCAATATCTTGCCGGGATGACTTACGAAGATGGTCTTGTCCCAATGTTTAACGGCAAAGACCTGACCGGATGGCAAGCATTGGTCGGCAATCCAATTACGCGACAAAAAATGGCGCCAAAGGACCTCGCTTTGAAACAACAGGAGGCCAATCAGAAAATTGCCAACAATTGGGCTGTAAAAGATGGGTGTATTGTTTTTAACGGAAACGGCGACAATCTTTGTTCAGTCAAGAAATATGGTGATTTTGAAATGGTGGTTGACTGGCGGATCACAAAGAAAGGTGACAGCGGAATTTACCTGAGGGGTTCCCCTCAGGTTCAGATCTGGGATACTTCACGTGTAGAAGTGGGCGCACAGGTTGGTTCAGGAGGACTTTACAACAACCAGAAGAACCAGGCAAAACCTTTAAAAGTTGCCGATAACCCTGTTGGTGAATGGAATACGTTCAGGATCAGGATGATAGGTGATAAAGTAACTGTTTATCTGAACGGTGAATTGGTTGTCGATAATGTCGTACTTGAAAACTATTGGGACAGGTCATTGCCTATCTTTCCAAAGGAATCAATTGAATTACAGGCTCATGGAACTGATCTTGCATTCCGCGATATCTATGTTCAGGAATTAAACAACACCGGATATACAGTCCCCGATGCAGAAGCAGCAGAAGGGTTCCAACCCTTGTTTAATGGGTTGAATTTTGAGGGATGGACAGGTAATACGACCGATTATCACGCTGAAAATGGGGAAATCGTCCTTCACCTCGATAACGGCCCATCACATGGTAACCTTTTTACAGCCAACGAATACAGCGATTTTATCTGCCGTTTTGAATTTCAGCTCACCCCTGCTGCCAACAATGGGCTTGGCATCCGTGCACCACTCGAAGGTGATGCAGCCTATCAGGGAATGGAGCTTCAGATCCTCGACAATGAAGATCCGGTTTATGCACAATTGCAACCCTATCAATATCATGGTTCGGTTTATGGGGTTATTCCGGCAAAAAGGGGTTTTCTCAAACCAATCGGTCAATGGAATTATGAAGAGGTGGTAGCCAAAGGTAATCACATCACGGTTACCCTTAATGGCGAAGTAATTATGGACGGAGATATTAAGGAAGCCTCTAAAAATAATACAGCTACAATGGATCATAAACAACATCCCGGATTGCTCAATAAAAAAGGGCATATCGGATTTCTTGGACATGGTTCTGTTGTTAAGTTCAGAAACATCAGGTTAAAGGATATCAGCAAGAAATAAACTTGTTTTAGTACCTTCAATCTTGGAAATATTTAATTGCCATGGCTTTTAGCTGTGGCAATTTTATTTTTAACTGTTTTTTAACCATTTTGTCTTTTGTGGTCCTCCAATATTCAATACTTTTGCCGACGATTAGAATTGGTCCTTAAATCAGGCTTTATTTAATTTGTAACATTATTTTGGATTCAAACAGGTGGTTCAACCATGAAGAAAAAGATTAAAAAATTTGGAATCAATCTGCTGAAACTTGGTGTTTCAGTGGGAGCCATTTGGTGGGTCATGTCACAAATTTCGTTCAAGGAAGTCTTAAAAGTCTATTCCAATTCAAATCCTTACTACCTGATCGGGGCGTTTATTTTTTTTGGATTGTCGTTTGTCCTGTCGGCCTTCAGGCAAAACCTCTCGTTCCGCAATACCGGTGCTGAACTCTCCCAGCAGTTGAATATCAAATTATTCTGGCTTGGAATGTTTTATAATCTGTTTCTTCCAGGTGGTATAGGTGGGGATGGGATTAAGGTTTATCTTGTAAACAAGTACCGTAAAAATGGTGTTAAAAAGAATATTGGGACTATGCTTGTCAATCGGATTGCAGGATTGGTGGCGATCGGAATGATCACTGTAGTCTTGTATTATTTGTCAGGACTTCACATTGTGTACGGCAAGGCAGCCTGGATCGCAATACCTCTTATTTATGGTTTATACATTTTCGTACTGAAATATTTTTTTAAAAGTTTCCTGAAAATTCATGCCGGTCTATTCTGGTGGTCGATGGCATTGCAAATGATGCAATTTGTGGCTGCCCTGTTCATCCTATTCTCCTTTCATCAAACTACTGACCTTTTCGACTACCTCTTTCTCTTTTTCGTATCGGCAATTGCAACAGCAGTACCCATCACGA